>Ga0335085_10003109_pt1 | contig 29485 bp, 22 predicted proteins | sample Lox_Sample_45_FD_206712 | JGI IMG/M metagenome (GOLD analysis project Ga0335085, IMG submission 206712) | Soil microbial communities from Loxahatchee National Wildlife Refuge, Florida, United States - Lox_Sample_4.5 | ecosystem: Environmental > Terrestrial > Soil > Wetlands | place: USA... | reverse complement strand
TGGTGCGCAAAGCGGTGCAGGCCCTGCTCGATATGGGGTACCGCGATGTCCGTAACCAGGGCGTGCTGCTCCGCGGTGTGAACGCCACGGCCAACGAACTGTTGGAGCTCTGCTTTACTCTGCTGGATCACGGCAAAATCATGCCCTATTACTTCTATCAGTGCGACATGATTCCCAACGCCGAACACTGGCGACTGGCGATTCATGAAGTGCAGAAACTTCAGCACGACATCATGGGCTATTTGCCAGGCTTCGCCACGCCGCGCATGATTTGCGATGTGCCCTTTGTCGGTAAACGCTGGGTGCACCAGGTGAAGGAGTATGACCGTCAGCTTGGTATCTCTTACTGGACGAAAAACTATCGCACCGGCATCGAAGCGGATGATCCCGAAGCGCTGAGCCGCCGCTATGAGTATTTCGATCCCATTTATACCTTGCCTCAGCTAGGCCAGGATTTCTGGCGAGATAAGTCCGTGCAGCAGACGCTGTCGAAATAAGACACACTAGAAGCGGATCGGCACTCGGCCAAGTTATTCAATTGCGCTATCATGGAAGTTTGTTTACTATTGCGTTCTTATTAGCGCACTTACCGGACCGTTTAAACCGGGAATTGACGATGCGATGGTCCCCCAAAGAGTCGACTCCGACGATCCTTCTCGCTTACGAAAAATGACCCGCGTGTTGGCATATTTTATGTTGTGCTGCGTGTGTGCCGGTTTCGCCGGCGGAAGATCTGCGCATTCTAAAGAATCCCGCTCCACCGAGCATTTACATCGAAAGAACGTGCTGGTCTTGATCCCTGCAAATCTGGGGTTTGAAGGACAAATGACCTTCATGGAGCGCCTGAATGAAGAACTGGAAGCTCCGGAAACCGTGGAGCTCCACACCGAGTCGATTGACCTGGTGAAGTTGAAGGATCCTGTCAAAGCTCGCGAGTTACAGGCAATCTATCGGACCAAATATAGGGCACTCAAGATCGACCTGATAATTGCTGGGCAACGGCCAGTGCTGGAATTTCTTTTGAAACGGCGGACGGCTCTGTTCCCGGGCGTGCCGATTATCTTCGGAATGATTCCCAAGGACCTGCCCACGCCCGCAGTGAAATCTCCAGGAGTGACGGGCAGTGTGGCCGCTATCGATTTCCGAAAAACCGTGGAATTGGCGCTAGCTCTAAGGCCGGATACGAAAAGGGTGATCTTGATCTCGGGAACATCCGCGCGGGATCGATGGCTGCAATGGATTGCCAAGGAACAACTGCGACCACTTGGCGAACAGGTGCAGTTTGATTATTGGGAAGGCTTGACTCCCGCGGAAGCGATCGAACGATTCAAAAACCTTGCGGCTACCGACGCCCTGTTTTACCTCGCGGAATCGGAAGATCGCGTCGGACACGTTTATTCCGTGGAACAGTACCTGGATCGGATCGCACCGGAGTCGCCGGTGCCAATCTATGGCTCACTGAAACAACTCTTGGGGCACGGCATCGTTGGTGGAAACGTCTACGACAACGTGCAAGAGGCGCACGTCATGGCCGAGCAGGCGAAGGAAATCCTGGCCGGGAGAAGTACGGAGGACATCCCGATTTCCGAAGTGAAGATGAGTAGCGTTATCGATTGGCGCCAATTGTCGCGCTGGCACATACCCGTTTCACAAGTACCAGCCAGCACTGAGATCCGATTCGCCGAACCAACGCTTTGGGAGAAACATAAATTCGGAATAGTCGCGGTGGTGACTTTCATCGCCCTGGAAACTGCGCTGATTTGCCTGCTCTTGATTGAAGTGCGGCGGAAGAACGCCGCCAGGCGCATGGTGGAACGACGATTTGCTACGGAACGCGTGGTGGCAGAATTTTCGGGGAGATTTACTCATTGCGTTCCAGAAGAGGTGGAGGCGAATATTCAAGCGGGCCTGGAAGCGATTAGAGAGGCCAAAGAGGTCGAGTGGGCTTTGTGGATGGCCGTGCAGCCCGGGGTCGGCGCAATCACTAGAACCTTTATCAGCCAGGACGAGTCGATTTCTCCGGTTGACAAGCTTCGGCTAGGCGACCACGCGCCCTGGCTCATGGAACAAATCGAATATGGGCAGACTGTAGCCCTACCAAGTTTGCGGAACATGCCGGAACGCGCACGAGAAGACCGAAGCTATCTGGAATCTCTTGGTGTGGAATCTGTCTTACTGATCGCCTCGAATTCGAGCGGCGATGGCAGAAGCGCGTTGCTCCTGGCCAGCCGGGAGCGGGGAAAAGAATGGACTCGTGCGCTGGTGAGCCGGCTCAGAACGATGGCGAACCTTTTCGGAACCGCACTCCATCGGCATCGCGCTGAAGTGGAACTGAAAGAGAAAAAAGAGTGGCTGGAGATGGCGCTGGAGGCATCGGGAACCGCGTTGTGGGAACTGGATGTGCTTACTGGCATGGTGCGTTGGTCTCAACGGGACGACTCGTTGTTGGGGAAAATGCCGATGGAGCTGGAGTTATCGTGGGACCAATTTCTGAAGCGAGTTCCAGAAGAAGACCGTGATGACCTTTACCGACACACCGTGGCTACGCTCGAGGACCGAACGGGAAACGATGATTTTCTGAGGGAATGGAGATACCACGAAACGGGAGGAAAAGAGCGTTGCGTGCTGTTTCGGGGGCGAGTGTACCGCGACGCGCGTGGGCGCCCACTACGTTTGCGAGGCGTGAATGTGGACATCACTGAACTGAAGCAGGCCAAAACGGAATTGGTGGAATTGACCGAGCGCCTGATTCAAGCGCAGGAAAGCGAACGGCAACGATTGGCGCGAGAGCTCCACGACGATATTGGACAGAGGCTGTCGCTACTGATTATTTCATTGGATCGTATTCGGCAGGATCTTCCGTTGGACCTACACGGTCCCCGGGAAGAGTTGGCGTCCTCCTTAGAAGATGCCAGCCAATTGGCCACAGATGTTCACGGGCTGTCCCACCAACTGCATTCATCGAAGTTGAAGCATTTGGGGCTAAATGCGGCACTGCGAGAATTATGCGCCCAGGTATCTCGGCAGCATGCCGTGGAGGTGAATCTGCGAGCGGAAACGATCTCCGGCGCGGTTTCCGAAGAACGGACCCTGTGTCTGTATCGTGTGGCGCAAGAAGCACTAAATAATGCTGTGAAGCATAGTGGCTCACCGAGGATAGAAGTGGAGCTGGTACCCACCGAGAGTACGCTGCGATTAACGGTTAAAGATCACGGAATCGGATTCGACGCGAATCGCTGCCCCGCCGGAGTAGGATTGGCCAGCATGCGCGAGCGTATCCGCATGGCGGCGGGCAAACTGCATATATCCTCTAAGCTGGGAGAAGGAACGGAAATCGTTTCGGAAGTAGCCATGGAACATGTGGCGAGACATGCGGGTGCGCCTTGAGCGTGGCGTGGGCCCTAAGGCTTCCTAGTCAGGCCTGATTGACCAATTTTTGCTTTATAGCGAAACGCAAGAGCTCCGAATTATTTTCCAGCCCAAAATCCTGCATGATGCGGTATTTGTGAAAGGCAACCGTGCGTGTTGCTACGTTTAGAATCGCCGCGGCTTCCTTCATGGTGTGGCCTTCGGCAAGAAGTTGCAGAACTTCGCGCTGTCGTGGCGTAAGCGTTCGGCAGGTGTCCGGTCGGGAATCGCGTGCGTCGAGTTCCGCAATCGCATCCCGCAAAGCGGGAGTGACGTATTTGCCGCCGCGCAGAACGTCGCGCACGGCCTTCAGAAGCTCGCTACCCGCGGATTTTTTAAGGAGATAGCCGGAAGCCCACTTTCGCATGGTTTCCGCGGCAATTTCGGGGTCCTCATTCATCGTCAGTACGATAATTTTTATCTTCGGAAGTGCCTGCTTCAACTGTTCACTTGCGTCGAGACCGTTTAACAATGGCATATTCAGGTCCACGAGGACTAGATCGGGCAACACTTGGGGGGCCAGCCGCAGCAGCGCGCGCCCGTCGGCTACCGTGCCTACAACTTCACATTCCGGTTCCAACAAGCGCTTGAAAGCTTCCGCGACCAACGTGTGGTCGTCGGCAATTACAACGCGTGCCTTGGCCACTCTGACCTCCCCCTCGACCCTCCCGGTTGATTGCATGGTATTGAAAATCGGCAAGAATTGAAAGCGGGCGCAGCACTTGCCACATTGTAAACGTGGCCGTTATCTCTCGCTGGCCGGAATAGGTTTTGGTGAGTTAAAGAAATGATGGAAAGATGTGCCAACTGTCGAGCAACCCAACGCGGCCCGGAAATTCTCCGCCCAAGAATTTCCAGAAGCACTCCGCCCCGTTAAAAACGAAACGATTTTGCGAACCGTTTGGGCTGCTCGATAGTGGGCACAGTGCAAAGCTTCGCGAGTTGAAACGTTGGCGAAGGCAGTCCTGACGCCACGCTCTAAGCGGGCAAAAGCATGATGTAATTGGCGGAAGTTGAAAACTGTCAATTGTTACAGTACTGGACGTGAAGCGTATTGCCGGGTTCCCGTTTTCAAGAACGGCGTCAAGAAGCGGGAAGCCGCTATTTTATTGGCGATCTGTCGATTTAAGCGACCGCAAAAGTTTGTTAAATCGGGTTAAATGCGGGATTCTCGCTCGATGCTTTTACCGCACCCAAGTGCATCCGCAGATGCTACGCGAATCGACGAGCAAATCGTCATTGTGCGTCCGCCGGAACATTTTCCTCTCACCGCGTTCGATCCATAAAATGAGCTTGCTGCACGAACAATTGCTCCGCCGGAATTGCCTTCGCAGTTATACTTGGCGCATAGGAGCTAACCCGGGCCGGTGCTTGCGCACAAGATCACAGAGTCAATCCACAAGCTCAACCGAACATTCGTTCAGCTTTACGGTGCGGATCCGCAATTCGTGCGAGCGCCGGGGCGCGTGAATTTAATCGGCGAACACACCGATTACAACGACGGGTTCGTCTTGCCTGCGGCCATTCAACTGGAGACGACCGTAGGGATTTCTCCACGAACGGACCACCGGCTCCTGGTATTTTCTAACAATTATAACGAGCAGGTGGAATTCGACCTCGCGCAATTGCTTTCGCGGCCCAGAGGGCATTGGAGCGACTATGTCATCGCAGTTGCGATCAAGCTGTCAGAACGTGGCAAGCGACTGCCCGGTGCAAACCTGTTGCTGGACGGCGACGTGCCGCAAGGGGCCGGCCTGAGTTCTTCCGCCTCATTAGAGGTGGCGACCTGTCAGGCGTTACTGGCTGTCGCGCAGGAAGAAATGCCAGGCGCAGAAATGGCAAAGCTCTGCCAGCGCGCAGAGAATGAATTCGTGGGAGCCCGCTGCGGAATCATGGATCAGTTCGTTTCCGTTCACGGCCGTAAGGATCATGCGTTGCTTCTGGATTGCCGGACGTTGGAATACCGACACCACCCCATTCCCGAAGACGTTCGTTTGGTCATCTGCAACACGATGGTGCGGCACAGCCTGGCGGGTGGTGAATACAATCAGCGTCGCCTCGAATGTGAAATGGCGGCCCGCTATTTTTCTAGTGTCATCGCAGGAGTGAAGGCGCTCCGTGACGTACCGATCGAAGACCTTGAGAAGTACGGCGAGGCTCTGCCAGAAGTTGTTCGTAAGCGCTGCAGACATGTGATCACGGAGGACACGCGCGTGACCCACGCTGGCGAAGCGCTGGCAATGCACGACCTGGTTCGCTTCGGGCAATTGATGCGAGAATCACACGCGAGCTTGCGTGACGATTTTCAAGTAAGCTGCCGAGAGCTGGACGTAATGGTCGAACTCGCCGGACAAATCGAGGGAGTGTACGGGGCGCGTATGACTGGCGGGGGATTCGGTGGTTGCACAATCAATCTGGTGAGGAGCGAACACGTGGACGCATTTCAGGTGAAGGTCGCGGAAGAGTATGAGCGACTCGTCGGCCATCGGCCGGAAATTTATATTTGCATCGCCGCCGATGGTGTAAGGACCTTGCCATGAATACGCTCGCGGGCTTTGTGTTTTTGACGGCAGCGCGGGAGCGGCAGTGATGCAGCTACTGGTTACGGGTGGTGCTGGGTACATCGGGAGTGTGGTAGCCGAGCAACTTCTGCGGGCGGGCCATCAAGTAATCATCATCGACAATCTGAGCCGCGGCCATCGGCCGGCGGTACCGTCCGGGGCGGAATTGGTTGTAGGTGATTTGGGGGACACGGAAGAACTCACCGCACTATTTCGTCGCCATCGGTTCGATGCTGTGCTGCATTTTGCGGCTTTCATCGAGGCGGGCGAATCGATGAAGCATCCGGAGGCGTTTTTCCGGAACAATACCGCTAACGCGCTGGCAGTGTTGGAGGCGATGCTGGCGGCGCGCGTCAATCGATTCGTCTTTTCGTCCACCGCGGCTCTTTACGGGAATCCCGTCAGATCCCCGATTCAGGAAGAAGACGCGCTGCAGCCCACGAACGCCTACGGAGAATCGAAATTGCTGGTGGAACGGATGCTGGAGTGGTTTCACCGCATTCACGGGCTGCGTTACGCCAGCTTACGCTATTTCAATGCTGCCGGTGCGGCGGCGCCCGATCGCGGCGAAGCGCATCAGCCGGAGTCGCATTTAGTGCCGCGTTTGATGAATGTGGCGTTGGGCCGCCAGAAGGAAATGGAGATTTTCGGCACGGATTATCCCACGACGGACGGCACGTGTGTTCGCGACTACATACACGTTAGCGATTTAGCCGCAGCGCATCTGCTGGCGCTGGATGCGCTCGACCGCGCCGGCAAATTGATTTACAACCTGGGAAGCGGGCAGGGTTTTAGCGTGCGGCAGGTGATCGAAGGTGTGCGTCGGATTACCGGTCACGCCATACCGGTGGTGGAATCGCCTCGGCGCGCGGGAGATCCGGCGGTACTGATCGCCAGCTCAGACAAGATTCGCAGGGAACTGAATTGGAAACCACAATTTCCGGAGCTCGAATCGATTCTGAAAAGTGCGTGGCTGTGGCACAAGAATCATCCAGATGGCTACGAAGGAAGTTAGCAGAGAAGGTTTTGCAGGAGAGCAGGCGAAGTCATGGGCGAATTCGAATTGCGTACGCACCCGCACCGGCGATTCAATCCGCTGACGCAGGAATGGGTGTTAGTTTCGCCGCAGAGGACACAGCGCCCCTGGCAGGGACAGATCGAGCCGGCCGCCGTCGAAGCTTCTGTTTCTTATGATCCCGACTGTTATCTTTGTCCGGGCAATTTCCGGGCGGGAGGAGCGAGGAACCCCGCATACTCCAGTACATTCACGTTTGAAAACGATTTTGCAGCACTACGCTCCGACACTCCCAAAGGAGAATTCCGAGAGAGCCAGTTGCTATTGGCGCAGAGCGAGTCCGGCCAGTGTCGTGTGGTTTGTTTCTCACCGCGCCATGATCTGACATTGGCGCGGATGGCCGTGGCTGAGATTAAAGCGGTCGTGGATGCGTGGTGCGACGAGTTTTTGAATCTGGCGGCTCACCCGAATGTGCGCTCCGTTCAGATCTTCGAGAATCGCGGCGCGATGATGGGCTGCAGCAATCCCCACCCGCACGGGCAAATTTGGGCCAACGAGAGCGTTCCGGACGAGTTGGCGCGCGAAGTTGCGACGCAGCGGGCTTATTTTGAGAAGAACCACACAAGCCTTTTGGAAGATTATCTCGCATTAGAGGAGCAGAAACGGGAACGTGTAGTGTGCGGAAATGAGCATTTTGCGGTTATTGTGCCTTTCTGGGCGATTTGGCCGTTCGAGACGCTGCTCGTCAGCCGCCGTCGAGTGGCCAGTCTGCCGGAATTGCGTGCCGAAGAACGTGTAAGTTTGGCGGAGATCCTGCGCCAAATCACAATTCGCTACGATAATCTTTTCCAGACTTCGTTTCCGTACACGATGGGTTTTCATCAACAGCCTACGGACGGCATTTCCTATCCGGGCTTCCACCTGCACGCGCATTTTTATCCACCACTGCTGCGCTCGGCCACCGTCAAGAAATTCATGGTGGGATACGAACTACTGGCCATGCCGCAGCGCGACATTTCCCCAGAATCGGCGGCAGAGCACTTGCGAAACTTGCCAGACGTGCATTATTTGGACCGCTGAGAGCATGCTATTGCTCGATTCCGTGTCGTTGGAAGAGGGAGAGTATGAAAATCAACGCCTACCTGATGCGAAGCACGGTAGTGGCGGCGCTCGGCGGCCTGCTTTTCGGATTTGATACGGCTGTGATTGCTGGCACCACTAGCGGACTGACGGCAGCATATCAGCTGACGAAAGGTTCCCTCGGTGCCACCGTGGCCAGCGCGTTGCTCGGCACTATATTTGGCGCCATGTTGGCCGGCATTCCTGGCGATCGGTTTGGGCGCCGCGATAGTTTGCGAGGAACCGCCGTTCTTTATCTCATTTCGGCGCTAGGAGCCGCATTTGCGTGGAATTGGTACGCATTGCTGTCTTTCCGGTTTATCGGTGGTTTAGGGATTGGCGCCTCTTCCGTCTTGGGGCCGATGTATGTGGCGGAAATCTCCCCTGCGCGCCTGCGTGGGCGCCTGGTAGGGTTCTTTCAGTTCAACGTCGTATTCGGGATCTTGCTGGCTTATCTTTCGAATTATCTGGTCAGCCTTGCCGATACGGGAGCGACGGAATGGCGTTGGCAATTGGGAGTCGCGGCGTTCCCCTCCGTTCTTTTTCTCGTGCTCTTGTTCACGATTCCTCGTAGTCCTCGTTGGCTCGCGGAAAAGAACAGAAGCGATGAAGCTCGAATGGTGCTGAAACAGACCGGTGAACCGGAGTATGAAAAAGCTCTGCAAGAGATTGTCGAGTCTATCGGCGAGCAGCATGGGCAGGGAAGCGAGCCTTTATTCCAGAGACGTTATTTGTTCCCGATTTTTCTGGCGATTTCCATCGCGATGTTCAATCAGTTGGCTGGAATCAACGCCATCCTGTACTACCTAAATGACATTTTCCAACAGGCGGGATTTGGGAAGCTGTCCAGCGAATTGCAAGCGGTTGCGATTGGTGCAACCAACCTGGTCTTTACCATGATCGGGATGGCCGTGATTGACAAGGTCGGACGCAAAATACTGCTGTTAATCGGAGCGGTGGGCACGGCAGTTTGTTTGGCAGGCGTTGCCGCAATTTTTGCAACTTCGCGACACCAGAGCTATCTATTATGGTTGCTCGTCGCGTACATCGCCTTCTTCGCGCTCTCGCAGGGTGCCGTGATTTGGGTCTATCTCAGCGAAGTGTTCCCCACACGAGTGCGGGCCAAAGGGCAGAGCCTGGGCGCGTTCACTCATTGGATCATGAACGCGGCGATCGCTTGGACATTTCCGACAATCGCCGCAATTTCGGGCGCAACCCCGTTTGTTTTATTTGCGGTCATGATGGTTCTTCAGTTCGTTGTCGTCTTGCTGGCGTATCCGGAGACCAAGGGAGTGTCGTTGGAAGAAATGCAGCGCCGCCTGGAAAGGGCGCCGGTCTAGTTCATCATCGAAATCGGTATTTGCGCCTATTGAAAAATTAGCCGACTAGTCCTGGGATACGCGTTGCTGAGCTTACCGAGATTGAGCACCGGCACGGGTTCTCGTAAGATCACCGGACGAGCAGGTCCAATTCTTCACGAAGTTGCCGGCGCGCCCGGAAGACCCGCATTTTCGCGGTTGCTTGGGTGATCCCCAATTCTTCCGCCATCTCACGGTGTGTCCACCCTTCTTGTTTGTGAAGAAGAAATGCGGTTCGCAGGGAAGGATTAAGACGGTGCATGGCTTTGTTGGCGAGTTCTCGATGCATCTGTTGCCGTTCATTATTCACGCGAACGTCTTGCAAATCCGCGACGCCGTGGCCGGTGCCGTCCATGAACGCCAAATCCACGTAGCAATCCCGTCGCCGCGAGCGGTTGCGCCGCAGGGTCATCAGCGCCTCATTGAAAGTTACGCGAAATAGCCAAGAGGAAAATCGCGAAGATTCCTCGAATCCGTCGAGCCGCTGGTACACCTTCACCAGCACGTTTTGCAGGTTATCTTCGGCATCCTCATGATTTTTCAGCACCCTGCGGGATATTCGGTAGATCATCCGCCAGTTGCGGCGAACCAGTTCCGTGAAGGCCCCTTCGTTACCCTTTCGAGCCAGGTTAAGCAGTTCGGGTTCAAGACAGGAAGTATAATCGACGGCTTTTTGACCCCTCATGCGCTGCCAACCCTTCTATTACCAAGGAAACTCGACAGCCAAACAGGAGACCGGAAAAGCGCGACTGAAAAAACCATGAAAACAAGCCGCTGCGTATCCGACATCGCGAGCGCGGGTTCGAAAAGCGCCAAGAATATGGCGGCGATCCACACGGTTGCGAACGCTGCTGCCCAGCGAATCATCTCGGGTCCTCCAACTTGGAAATCGGGCCGAACTGTGCCAGGCAGGAAGCACGGCGTCTGTGCGACGGTTTCAACGCCTATTCTTAGCGGGCAGCGCTAAATGTACTATCAAGCGAATACCCTAAACCCTTGATGCCCTCCCTGTAGGATGCGGGCATCACGCAATCTCCCCGGTCGCGGGATTTGTTTTGGGTGGTACCGGCCCATGAAGCGCGCGGCCGATAAAGAAATGCAACTCTAACCAGCCAACAGGCTATATAGCAAAACCGCCAACACGATGAGAGTCATGACTACATACATATAGTCTCGTTCCATCGCAAAGGCGACTACCGAAAAGGCAACTCGGGCCACCGGCGTCAGAATCAACAAAAGTAGACCCAATTGGATGATGGCGTCCGCCCGGCCGGAAAGGGCCGCATGGATCACCAGTGCTGGGTGTCGAAGATCCGCGGGTTCGCCGCGGAAGGAATGATAATTGACAGGCGAAGCGCCGTGATGAACGAGATACAAAACTCCACCTGACAGCACGACCAACGCGGCCAGCAACACTCCCGCGCGCAATAAATTCGCAATGGCCTGTTCCACCTGGCGATCGGAAATCACAGGTGCCCCTTAAGCGAATTTAAGATCATCTCAATCGCTAAAGCGACTATCACCAGGCTGAACACAATACGGATGGAGCGTGTGTGCGCCTTCACCAGGATCCGCGCGCCGAGCAAGGAGCCGCACAGCACACCGAGCATTACCGGCATAGCCAGGCCAGGATCAATAAAGCCGCGGCTCAAATAAATGCCCGCACTTGCGGCGGCGGTCACGCCAATCATGAAATTGCTGGTAGTCGTCGATACCTTAAAGGGCAGTTGCATGGCCTGGTCCATAGCCAGAACCTTCATCGCTCCCGAGCCTATTCCTAGCAAGCCAGATAGCGTGCCCGCGCCGAACATCACGCCGAAACCAAGTGGAACCCGGCGCGCCCGATATTCCTGTTCGCCGTGCTCTCCGGGAAAACGGCCCTCGAGCTTGAGCCGGTGTGCCAGAGGATCGGCTAATTCTTCGCCAGTGTTTTGCGGGTGCTCGCGAGAAGAGAAGTATGCCGAAAAAAGCAATACGACACCGAAAATTACGCCAATGGCGCCCGTCGGCAAACGCGTAGCAAGATACGCGCCCACCAGCGCGCCCAAGGTGGTGGCGATCTCCAAAAACATGCCGATACGAATGTTCGAAAATCCTTCGCGCACGTACGCTGCAGCCGCTCCCGAAGAGGTCGCGATCACCGAAACCAGTGAAGCGCCAACCGCGTAACGAATATCCACTCCCAAAACGAGAGTCAGCAACGGCACAACAACAACGCCCCCACCCAGGCCCGTCAGCGCCCCAAGGAGTCCCGCTACCAGCGAGCCCGCGAAAACGATGAAAGTGAAAAGTGAAATGTCCATACGAAATGGTGCGCCCTAAAGAACGCTTTTAGAATACTCGGTTCTCTGCAACTGTCCCATAATTTCTAGGCGTTGAGAGGCCTTTAGTGTCCGCAATTTATTGCTGCCCGCGACGGCCCATCGCAACAAAGAGAGATCGCTCGAAGCCCTGCTCGCGCGACGGACCCGGTCCTTGCTGCGGAAAGAACGCACTACGTTTTCGATCTATGGGAGACCCACTCCTTATGGGCAGCGGCGTTCGACAGCGCCTCTTGAACGGCCGAAAGTAGTTCGGTTGCTTCAAAAGGCTTTTGCAGATAGGCCTGCGCTCCCGCTTCGCGAGCAAGCGGTTCATTAAAAAAGGGATCCCGGGCGCTAACAATGATAACCGGAATAAGCATGAGGTCCGGCAGCGCTTGCAGTCTCTTCATAACCGTAAAACCGTCACCGGCGGGTAAGCCAAGATCCAGGATAACCAGGTCGGGGGTTTCCTTGCGCGCCACGCTTACGGCGGAGATTGCGTCGGTGGCAAAAACAAGGCCGTACCCTTGGGTCCCCAGGCGTATCGCCATGGCGTGGACAATATCAGGGTCGTCTTCGACAATCAGGATTTTGGGAAGCATAGCCCAAGGACCTCCTTCAATATTTTTCCAGCTGCAGTTTCTTTGCGAGGCACGAGGCTAGACTCTGAAGTTGTTTTTCCAAAGGCCAGTCCTCCTTTACATCTTCCAGATGCAAAATCTCCGTGGATACATTGCAAGTCATATCAGCCGGCTTATGATTCCCGTTCCGAAGTAACTGAGTCCGGACTCGGCTGGCAATCACATCCGCCCCTTCCTGGCTCGTGCGGGCAACGATGTAGTCGAGCTCCCCGCGCGATGTGTTTTGCGAAGGAAGGAGCAGGTCGATATCCGGGAAGATGCACCGGCCGATCACATCCCGGATGCGAGCCAGCGCGAGGTCGCGGTCGTGCGCGGAGGCGGAACTCGCGGCCAGGAACACCTCAATGGTCACCAGGGCGAAGGAATTTCCCGCTACAGGCCCTTGTTTCAGGAGCGGAGAAATCAGGTTGAGAACCGAGAAAACCGGAACGGTAAACGAAATGGTGCAGCCACCTTGCCGTTTTTTGTCGCTCCAAATGTTGCCGTCATGTTGATTGATCAGCTCTTTGCATATATAGAGGCCCAAACCGAGGCCCCGCCGAGACTGCTCCAAGGAATTTTTAACCTGATACAAGCGGTCAAAGATCCGATCCGATTCTGCAGGGTCTATTCCACAGCCCCGATCGGCTACCGAAATACAAAGGAAGGATGAATTTTCCTCGAAGACGCGCGCGCTTACCGTGACCGTCGAACTGGATGGCGAGAATTTCACCGCATTGTCCAAAAGGTTTGTCAGCACCTGGCAAATGCGCGCCGGATCGGCATAAGCGGCCGGCAAGCCCGGGCTGACCTCGGCCACCAGGGAAATGTCCTTGCCAGCCGCGGTGTTACGAAAGCCCTGCAGCGTCTGCCGGAGTACGGCGGCGATGTCGGTCACCGATTGCTTGACCCTGAGCTTGCCGGAAACGGCGCGGGACGCTTCCAGAAGGTCGTCGATCATGCCCCTGAGCTGATTCACATTACGAAACGTTATCTCCAGATATTCCCTTTGGTCGGGATTTAGTTGCCCGGGGAGACCGTCCAGGAGAATGGAGACAAACTGGTGGACCACTGCTAGGGGCGAACGCAGTTCATGCGAAGCGTGCGAGAGAAAGTGATCTCTCAATTTAATTTGTTCCGTGCGACTTTGTTCCAGCTGCTGGTTGATCTGCTCACTTTTCGCTATCTGCTCTTTCAGCTTTTCGTTGGCGGCCTCCAGTTCCAAGGTGTGCTTGCGCACGCGCTCTTCCAAGTAGCAGTTCATGGATTCCAACTGCTCAACCACAATGCGCTGGCTTAGATCGGTAGCTACCAAGCAAAGCCCGTCCGCGGACTCGCGAGAAATTACGCTAAGCGACGCGAGGACCGGAAGGAGACCCCCGTCGCCACGATTGAATTGCAATTCCCCTCGAGATTCGCCTTCCAGGCCTCGTGCGAGAAGATGCTCGAAATATCCCCGCGAAGAGGGCGCAGCGAGGTTCGTCACAGGTGAGCCAAGCAGTTTCTCGGCCGGGATGCCGACCATCTCGGTGAGGCGCCTGTTGCAAAACAGGATCGTACCGTCCGGGCCGACCGAGGCAGCGCCTTCGTTCATTCGTTCGGCCAGAATGCGATACGGCTCGTCCGGAGACTGCAGGGAAAAGATCTTGCTGCCGTGCGGCCCATCGATGACGATGGAATCGACCTCGCCACTTCGGATAGCACTGAGCGTCGCCTCCAACTCGAACATGCGCGCCTGAACTCTCTCCAGTTCCGTGTGGATATTGGGCTCAGCTAGTTGGTTTATGGACGCCACTTCTCACCCGTCAGTGCTACTTGAGCCCCAAACCCACCAGTACTTTTTCGTTATCCGACAAGTCTCCGATGATTCGGCGCAACGGCCGAGGCAAGAATTTTATTAGAGTTGGAGCAGCCACAATCTGCTCCTGCACCGCCAGCTCCGGCTGATGGTGGATGTCGATCACTTCCAAATTGTATTTTCCTTTCAAGTGCTCCTGGCAGATGGCATTCAGATTCAGGATGGCGCGGCGAGACCGTGGCGTCACCCCGGTGACGTATAGGCGAAGCACGTAGCATTCGTCGTCTGCGGATTTCAATATGGGTGGCCTCTTGCGTCCATGGGTTCTCATAAGGCTGCCTTTCTCGATCGCAGATCGAGCCCGGCGCGGACCCGCTCGGCGTCACCTGGATGGCCGGTGGTTTTTCTCAGGGGCAAAAGCAGTTTGCCGAACAGGGAAGGCATCGCGATTACACCTGTGCGGTAACTGCAATCCGGATGTTGCTCGAAAATTGCCTTCCGGTTGCACAATGCGGCCGTTTGCAACCAGGCTTGCCCATGTTTCGACACTCGCCCATGCGGTTTGTTCATAACTGTCGCGCTTTCATGACCGGTATTCACCGTTTCCCGAGATGTTATCCGCTTTGCGAACCGAGCCCATCTGCACGCGGTCTAAACTGATCTGTTTCTCTCTTTGTTCCAACTCCTGAACGTCGCGCATCAGAGCCATCTCCTCGAGTGCGAAGCCAGAGCGCATAGCGGAGATATTGGCCTCTAACTGGCGGCGCTTCTGATTCAATTCGTGGTTCTTCCGCTTCAACAACGCTTGACGTTCCTCGGCTTCGGCTTGTTCTTGGGCTGCCTGTGCCACGCGAGCTGATCCGGTTAACAGGCCGGATGGCCCCAAATAGATGTCAAGCAGCTCAATGCCATGGTTGGTCAGCACGAATTCCCGAATCTGGTTGGAATGTGTCATGCCGCGGGATTTCAGGACGTAAAGACCGCGATTGCGTTCGCCGTTGCACTCGATGTTTCGCAGCAAGATCCACGTGTCCATCAGCGAGGACACACCCACCTCGCTCATTTCCGGCGAACTGTCGCCGGGGGTAAGGCTGGTAAACAGAGCGGTGATTTGGCGGGATTTGAACATATCGAGAAGGCGGGTCACCATCGACTTCACTTCCGCGTGCGTCCCCGCCGACACAAAATTCGTGATCGGATCAATGACAACGACCCTGGGCTTAAAAGCCCAAGTCACTTCGTGCATGGTCACCAGATGCTTTTCCAGGCCATAGGTGCCCGGCCGGGCCGCGTAAAAGCGCAAGGCGCCTTGTTTCACGTATGGTTCCAGGTCGATGCCAATGGAACGCATATTGCGCAGGACTTCATTCGTGGATTGCTCGGAAGCCAGGTAGAGCGCGCGCTCACCGCGCTGGCATGCCGCTCGAACAAAGTGAGCGGCCAGGCTGCTCTTACCCGTGCCTGCGCCGCCGGACACCAGAATGCTGGATCCCCGGTAGAAACCCTTTCCACCCAACATGCTGTCCAACCGCGCGATGCCGGTAGAGATCCTTTGTGGAGATGCCTTATGGTCCAGCTTCAAGGAGCTTAGGGGCAAGACGGAAAAACCCGTTGCACCGATCAAGAATGGATATTCGCTGGTGCCGTGCATGGTGCCGCGGTATTTGACGATACGCAAACGGCGGATCGACGCCTGATTCTCGACTCGATGGTCAAGCAGAAGCACGCAGTCGGCGACGTACTCCTCAATTCCCTGGCGAGTCAGCTTACCGTCGCCGGTCTCGGCGGTAATCACCGCGGTGATTCCTCTGGACTTCAACCAGGAAAACAGACGCCGAAGTTCCGCGCGGAGAATGCTGGGGCTGGAAAAGCCTGCGAAAAGCGCTTCGAGAGTATCCAGCACGACCCGTTTCGCGCCAACGGCCTTGATTGCGGCTTCCAGGCGGACGAACAGGCCGGTCAAATCATACTCGCCGCTTTCCTCCATCTCGCTCCGCTCAATGATCACGTAATCCATAACTATCTTTTTGCGCGCGCATAAAGACGCAAGGTCAAATCCCATGGAAGCGACATTTTCCGTGAGGTCCTTCCCAGACTCTTCCAGCGCGATGAACACCCCGGGCTCGTTGAATTCCGTCGCACCGCGCACCAGGAATTCCAGCGCTAGGATGGTCTTGCCGCTGCCCGCCGGGCCACACACCAGCGTGCACCTTCCTTCGGGCAGTCCGCCCTCGGTGACCTGGTCCAGCCCCGCGATACCGGTAAGACTTTTGCGGATTCCTTTCACAAGGGGCTGCTTTATATGACGCGTCGACATTTTCGACCTCGATTCTCTCGTTCGTTATGGCCTACGGGCTGCGCGCCCCTTTGCGGAAGTGTCGCGGATATGCTCGCAGACAACTCGGTCTTCTGAGCTGTACGGACTCAGTGGCGCGACACAAGGTGCAACTGGAAGGCCAATTCTTCGAATTCCGATACAGTCAAGAATCTGCGCGTAGCTCACCCATTTTTCCGGTATAGAGGCAAATTGCGAACAGTTTTCATGACTCGTAAATCCACTCTGGAACAAATTCGATTCACTCTTCCAAATATGGCAAAGCGAGGAATCCGCTTTTGACTTCCAGGTGGGAAACGACTTACGAGGGGATGTGCCGGACCGACACACGAATCGAACAACCAGTACACAAGGTGCGGCCGACCGACGGTGAAACAACTCCAAGTTCCGGCGCAGATACGTAGCAAGGCACGGCAGAGCAAGCGGATTCGGTTACCAGAACATCGCAGCCGGATGACGGGATAGCCTTGATCCTACTTGCAGAAAGCCATTCGACTGGAATGTTTCAGGGGGCAGATCGTCAAATTCTCGGGAAGCCGCCATCAGTTTTGTTAGAATCGAAACACGGTGACCCCGTAGCTCAACTGGATAGAGCGGCGGACTTCTAATCCGCAGGTTGTCGGTTCAATTCCGACCGGGGTCGCCACTTTCCCTGGGTCCGGCCCGGACACATGGGTAACACAACGCATCTGAGACAATCATTGGTATTGCAGTTCGAGCCTGTAGATTTCTTGGGCGTTCTTGTCCAGCATGAGCAACGGAGAGTTATCCGGCAGCAGGTCCACCCCGTCAGGCCAATAACCTCCTAAAGTTATATCCTTCAAGTCCAGCACGTGCTCGACCTTGCCGTCAGGAACACTGACTCGGACTATCTCTACGGACCCATCGCCGTTCTTGCGCTGCATATACAGGAATTTGCTGTCGAGCGACCACGTCGGAGTTCCATATCGCGTGGAATCAAAAAGCTCCGACCATCGCTGGGTGTGAAAATCGTACAGCCCCGCCTTGTGCTCTCTAATGAGCTCAGAGATAAAGTAGCGGCCGTCCCGCGAGACTCTCGCTCCGGCCATTCCCTCAGTGCCGGGGATTTTGGAAATTTGCTGGGTCTGCAAATTAAGCCGGTAAATGCCCCGGCCCGCGTCCGATATCATCACGAAAACAATGGAACTGCCATCTGCCGTCCAATATCCTGCTCCGACTTCGGTGTTAGGGTCGTCAATCTTAGGCATCACTTGTTGCGGAGTGCCGCCTTCCGCCGAGACGACAAACATCCTGCGGGGCACGTCCGTAAACAATATTTGTTTGCCGTCCGGAGACCAGCGCGGTTCGTGAGCGTTCACGGGAGGAAAGGTCAATTGCCGGCGGTCGGTACCGTCTAACCTGCTGCGCCAGAGATTGGACTCCGGGAAAGTCGTGTAGGTGACCCACTGGCCATCGAGCGAAACCTCCAATTCTCCGGCGGAGATGCCTCCCAGAAAGGGCACAAGTTGCTTGGTTTTGCTGTCATAACGGACCACCTCAATGCGCGGCTGGTTGCCGACAACGAACAACTGTTTGCCGTCGGTGCTAGGCGTCGGTGCACCGAACAATATGGGCCCTGCGGTCAATTGGGCGGGTGGGCGAAGCTCGATTCCGCCAAAAATACTTCGCCGTTCGGGTAAGACCCAGATGTCACGGCTCGTTTGATAAAAGTAATATTTCCCGTCGGCGGACCATTTTCCACAACAACCGTGAATAGGCAGGTGGTGCAGCCCACTTCCATCCGCGTCGATTTCCATAATGCTCCAGTCTTCGGGACGGCCACTTAGCCTAAACACAGTGAAGCGCAGCCGGCGTCCATCGGGCGAGTATCGAATCCAATACGCCGAGAAGTCCAAAGTCGCCAGTTTTTCTACTTCGCTGCCGTCAGGGTTGGCCGTAAATAACTCCTTGCCCCTGGTAAACGCTAGTCGCTTCCCGTCCGGCCTCCAAGTCGCATCCAGGGCCAGAATGTCGCCAACACGGCGCGGCGGTCCGTTCGGAAAAGGCAAGCTCCATAGGGGACGCTCAACGGGATCGCCATGCCCGCCCGCGAGAAACTCCGACCGCGCTACGGAAAAGTCGTAGATGATGTACTCGTCCAAGGCCACTGGGATTCTGGCTGTTTCACCTCCCTGTGTTGCTACCTGTATCAGCGAAGGGGTTCCGCGGAAGGCCGGTGCCACGGTGGACAACGGGCCCGCGAATGCTCCTTCCTGGAAATACAGCCGCGTTCCATCATTTAAAAGCTTGAGCGTACCGTCCTTGTGTTGCCCATCCTTCGTAACCTGAAAAGAATCGATTACCTTCGGGATGCGTACGGAGGACCTCGTCGCCAGAACGAGGAAGATCCCGGCTGGAAGAAGCAGACAAACCAGCGTCGCCAGCAATATCAATCTTTTCCAGTTCGATGGTCGGGAAGCAGGTTCCGGAGCCGCGGGTGGCTCTTTTGGTACGCCATCGGGCCTCTGCACCGGTGCAATAAAACGGTAACCGCGTCGCGGGAGAGTCTCGATGTAACGTGGGGTTTCTGCCTCGTCACCCAAGCTCTCGCGGAGACGCTTCATCGCATTGTAAATGCCCTTATCGAATTCGACGAAGGTATCCGCTGGCCAAAGTCGCTGTTGGAGTTCTTCCTTGGTAACGAGCTGGCCAGCTTTTTCAAGAAGAATGAGCAACACCGCAAATGGCTGGTCCTGGAGCTTGATGCGCAGGCCATTCTTGCGCAACTCTCGTGCGGACGGATCGACCTCAAAGACCCCGAACCGCAACGGCTCCGTTGTTGTTGGACGATACCCGGCCATGAGACTCCGTCTGCTGCTAAGTTGCGGCAGTCTATCACTGTCATTTTGCCAAGACTACTGCCTAGATAATTCCCGTGAGATGAAGGGTTTGATTGGATAGATAGCGGAGCGCCGCCGGAGCGTTGACGCCAAACGTAAAACGCGGGAGAACAGGTCACCGATGCAGCTCCCGGTGACCTTTTTTGCCATGAAGCCAGCTCTTCAATACCAACCGGCCAAACGAACGCCGCAGTGGCTCTTCGCTTTTCTGATCTTCCTGCCACTGCCGTCTGCGGCTGCCCAGAAAGCAGTCGCCGCGATGTCCTCGACAAACCCGAGCAGTTCGGCTTCGGCGGTTCGCCCGACTTGGTTGCCACCGGACGTAGACGAAAACGTGCCTCCGGTCGAAGAGACGGCCTGCTCGGTGGACGAGGTCCTTCAAAAGGCCGAGCAGCGCATCCTGGAGTTCGTTCGTAATGTTGATCGATTCACGGCTACGGAATCTCTCACACATCAATCGATAAACAAACGTGGACAAGCATCAACGCCGGTCGTGCGCAAATTCGCGTACGTGGTGTCGATCAGCGAAGTGCAACAAGGCCATCTGGGAGTGGTCGAATACCGAAATGGCGGCCTGGCGCTAAACGAATTCCCTGGCGGAATCGTGACCACTGGCCTGCCTGCGTTGGTGCTGATTTTCCACCCTTATTACGCACCCAGTTATGAGATGACTTGCGAAGGATTGGCGCGGGCAAACAACGCCCTTGTATGGCAGATCCATTTTCGTCAGAAGCCGGATAAGCCGAATGAACTGAAGACTTATCAATCTGGAATTAGCGGTGCGTCTCATTCCGTCAGTCTGAAAGGACGCGCGTGGATTTCCGCCGACAGCTACCAAATTGTAAGGATGGAAACCGATTTAGTCGTGCCTGTGCCGCAAATCCAGTTGCTGGCGGAGCACACTGCTATTGAGTACGGTCCCGTGAAATTTCGCGAAGGTGACGTGAATCTATGGCTGCCATTAAGTGCCGAAGTGCACTTCTCCTGGCGCAAGCAGCAGGTGCATCGCCGACACAGCTTTGACCATTACATGCTTTTCAGGGTGGACGATAAGCAGCACATGAACACGCCAATCGGCCACTGAAAGAAAGGAGGTATCTCCCAAGTTGAACTCTGCAACGCGATGCACGGCGGTGTTCATTCTCGCGATTGCGCTTGGGCTGGGCGCTTTTCCGCATCCCCAAGATCCGGTGGAGGTGCCATTCGAGTACAGCAGAGCATTTGGGCTGATGTTGATCAAAGTACAGGTCAATGAAAAACCGGCGTTGATGATTCTCGATACAGGATCGAATGAAACGCTGGTTAGTCCCAAGCTGGTGATCATGAAGCAACTTTCCTCGAAGGATGCTGTGGCGCTCACGAAGAGCACTGGCTACTTAGGGAACGCGGCCACAGCTACCGCCCTACTGAGGCTCGGGCCATTGAATCCCAAGAACTGTCAAATCTTAGTTGTGGATTTGAGTGATCTTTCCAAGACTCTTGGGCAAGAAATCGACGGAATTCTGGGCATGAGCGTCCTGAAGGAATTTGAAATTGTTAGTGTGGATTTGAGACATCACAAATTGGTTCTTCAGTAGACCGAGAGCGCATAGAACAAGATGAAGTGTCGTTTTCTATCGAAATGAGAGGCTATAGAAGCGATGACCAAAGCCAACTTTCCATTCGGAGGTCTTCTCATGAAACGGATCTCCTGGCTGCTTATTTCTCTCTGCAGTTCGTTTCTATTCGCAGGTTGCGGGGGTGGCAGCGGCGGTTCTGTCAACAATGGAGTTGCAAACGGTGACGGCGGCAGTGCCGGGAACTCCGGTGGGGGCGCTACAAGCGGCATTTTTGCATTGACCGGAAGTATGGCGTTCGCGCGCCAGGGACACACTTCGGTTTTGCTCGCTGATGGAAGTGTGTTGATCGCAGGTGGGGCAAATGCCTCGGGGGACCTCGCAACCGCGGAGATTTTCGAAACTACAACGGGAAACTTCGTGGGCACCGGTAGCATGAACACTGCAAGGGCCGGGCATACAGCCACTCTTCTGAATAGCGGCAAAGTGCTCGTGACGGGCGGAGGAACGGACACGGCGGAGATTTTCGATCCAACCAGCGGCACTTTCACCTTCACCAGCAGCATGCAAACCGTGAGAACCGGGCACACGGCAACCCTCTTAAGCGATGGCCGAGTGCTCGTAGCAGGAGGAGGCAGCGCGATTGCGGAGGTCTTCGATCCTAAGACTAGGGCGTTTACAGCAGCCGGAAATATGATCGCGAGTCGCAGATATCACACGGCAACTCTGCTTGCGGATGGGGAAGTTCTCCTTGCTGGAGGAACTGATTCGAGTGGAACTGCGCTAGGAGAGCTGTTCGATCCAGTAACGGGTTCGTTTTCGCCTACTGCGAGCGGAGGATCGCAATCTCTTCACCTTGCCTCGACATTGCTGCCGGACGGTAGAGTGTTCCTCGCGGGCGGTCAAGTGACAACACTCATTAGCGGAGGATCCACTCGTTGTTGTGTATCCGGCCCCGTTTCTGTTTCTCTCGCGAATCTGTTTGATCTTAGCAGCGACAGCTTCTCAGACCTCGGCAATATGTCGGTTTCTCGCTCAAGCCTCACAGCAAGCCTCCTTTCTAACGGCGACGTTCTTATCGCAGGAGGAGCAACGATCAGTACGACCGCCGTTGGAACTTCAGCGGTCACTTTGGTGCAACCTCAATCCAATTCCCAACTGTTCCACCCGTCAAGCAGTACCTTTGCAGCGACTGGAAGCTTGAATGTCGCGCGCGCCGGGCACACAGCCACGCTGCTGGGAAATGGCCAAGTTCTTGTTACTGGCGGGGTGGATGCGAGCGGCAACCCACTGGCAAGCGCTGAGCTATATCATTAAGTCCATTGCGACGTTTTTTCGTCTACACAAGTAGCTCCGCAGAGGCGCTACTACAATCATGCGCCAAAGCTAAAATGAACAGCCCGATAGGCTGGCTCCTGAGAAACGCTAATCCGGTAGCACATTAGTGATGCCGTTGATTGCTCGCTGGCCGGCAACTGTAGCGGCACTTCACCTCCATCGATCTCGGGTTGGACCACTTCCACGAGATTGAAGAAGAGCAAGGAGATTTTAGTTCTGGTGGACCCTGCCATGTTGCCGCGACCCCGGAGCCTTAAATAGGGTGCTTGCAGCGCTCTTTCGGTAGAATGATTTCAAATACTGTGGCCGGCGGCGCTTCACGCTATTCCGCTTTCTCAGAATTAGGAACGATGGCAAAAAAAGGATCGTGGGTATTTCTGTTGCTTGTGATGCTAGGCGTCGCTGTGCGTGTCGGATTCGTTTTGGCCGCCGACGCCAGACAATTAACCTTTCACAGCGGCGGGAGCGACGCGCCGGTCTATGCACTTCTTGCGGAGAATCTGATTTCGCATAAGGGATTCACTTACGCGGGCCAGCCATCCGCATTTCGCCCTCCCGGTTATCCTCTTCTCCTCGCAGGATCCATGGAAATTTTCGGGCCACACTACATTAGCGCCATCCGTTGGCTACAATTCCTCGTGGGTCTCTGGACCGTGTGGATTTGCGGAAAGATTTCTTCCCGCCTATTTAATTCTTCCGCTGAACGCGCAACCATCATTTTCGGACTGTTTCTACCCACCTTGATTTTCTCTACCGATCAATTACTTACCGAATGTCTGGCAGCGTTCCTGACCGCCCTCTTTCTGTTGTTTCTCGTCGACCAGCGGCAAAGCGCGGGCACGGCTTCGGCTGTTGGTTTGGGATTGGTCTCCGGGCTTGAGGCGCTGATTCGGTTTAACGCAGCGGCGTTACCGTTATTCGCGGCGTGGGTCGTTCTCAAGACTCGTCATCGACGATCCTTCCTGCTTCGCTTCGCCGCAGTGGTCTTGCTTCCGTGTGCGGTCATTGCACCGTGGCTGGTCCGAAATGCGTACGCTTTTCCCGGGCGCATCCTCTATTCGACCCACGGCGGAGCCAACGCGGTTCAAGGGGTAGTTACTACCCAGGGCCGGACCCAAACGGGAGACAGCGAAAGGCTCTTGGCGGCAATGGGCTGGACTCTCCGCGATTTGGAAACCAACGATCCGGCTCGCCTGTCGTTGCCCTCGGAAGTGGACCTCAATCGCAACGCCATCCGGGTGTTGCCTCGGCTTTGGAAAGAGCAAGGTTGGAACGCCGTTCCCCTGCTACTCCGGAAAATCGCCGATTTCTGGTTGAGTGCGGACCAAATTCTGGACACCAAAGCGTTGCCTACGAGGGAACGCGTCCTTCGAGGAACGGGAGTCCTCGTTTATCTAATCCTTCTATCTTTGGCGGTCCGGGGACTTTACCGGCTGTCTCAGACGCGACCGGAAATTGCCTCGATTTTCCTGGTCTACGTGGTTGGTTACACGCTACTACACCTGCCGCTGGTCATGAACACGCGGCTGCGCATCCCTCTGGCAGAGCCGCTCCTCATTGTTTTGGCGGGCGTGGGTTGGACTAGCCTTCCGTATGTTAGGGCATCACTTCGCGAAGCTCCGGAGGCGCTTTCTTCGGTGGATTTTCCCGATTCGGTGTCCGAGAGGTAACGCCACAAGTACTGCCAGCGATGGAACTTTGCCGCCGTAAATCCAGCGGACTTTTCCAACGCTGCATGATCGCTCCTGTCCCCGAAGATCTTTGCACGCAACGAAAATGCCTGTTTTGCAAGGGTTTATAGCGCTTGGACCGCGTCAGTCGCAAGCGTCCCTACTCCGTCACTGACGTAAACCTTCGTAACTGTCCCACTGGAACCTACGACCGGGCGTGTCACGACTGCTCTGAACCCGTCCCTTCGTCCAGTTGTCCTCACACAGACCATCGCGTTAGCTATGGGATAGGACCAAGTATCGGCAGGGCGGGTGTACCCGTGCTGCCCGGTGGGCTTGAGGCTCTATTCCATTCATTCGAATGGTTCCGGAGCCGGAAATATCAAATTTGCCCCATCGACTGGTCCCTTGTACTGGAGCTTTTTCAAAGATTGGAAGCAGCCGATGAGAAAACCAATTCCGAACGAGCGCGGCTTCACCCTGCTGGAATCGGTGGTGGTGGTTGGAATCATGGTGGTGCTGATGGGCATCGCCGTGATTCAAAGCTTCGGCTCCATGGAGTCCTACCAAGCCAATTCGGCGCAAGACGTGGTCGTCAGCCAATTGCGCGTGGCCCGTCAGTTGGCCATCACGCAACGACGTTCGGTTCAGGTGTGGATCGACAACGCGCCCGAGTCTCTCGACAATCGCTATCACGTTAAATATCAGATCCAACCTGCGCCACAAACGAACGAAGTTGCGGGCCCGATCGTCAGCGTTCCCATACCTGGCGCAACTCAATTTGTACTTGAGCCTGGCGTGCCCGACACACCCATGAATTTCGGAAACACCGCCGCTGTTTACATCGGAAATCCACCGGTCGCCGGCGGCCCTCCGATCATGCAATTCAATTCAACCGGCACCTTCACCGACAATACTGGCAATACTCTGTTGTATGGCACCGTTTTCATCGGAATTCCCAAACAACCCAACTCCGCTCGCGCTGTCACCATCATGGGTGGAACTGGCCGCGTTCGGGCCTACAACTATGCGGGCACTGGCACGGGTTGGCAGGAGTAAGGAGCGGGTTATGAAATCCAACAAAATCGCTCGTAAACAAGCCGGATTCACTCTTCTGGAAACCATGATAGCCATGGCCATTCTCAGCTTCGGAGTACTCTCCCTGGCATCGTTCTACACGCAGGGCCTGAAGAGCTCGAACCAAGTGCAAATGCAATACATTGCCAATCAAAAGGCGCAACAAGCCTTGGAATCCATCTTCACGGCTCGCGATACGCAGTTGCTCTCGTTTTCGGAAATAAATAACGTCAGCGCGGGCGGCGTCTTTCTGGATGGGCCGCAGGCGCTACTAGCGCCGGGCCCCGATGGGTTGGTTGGGACTGCCGATGATGACACGAAGAATCCAGACGGAATCGTGATTGGTCCGGGTCCCGATAATATTCTTGGAACCAGCGATGATGTCCAAGTCCCTTTGAACCCCTGGATGACGCGTACCATCGCCATCACTCCCGTGGCCAACGAGACCAACCTCAATCAAATTACCGTCACCGTCAATTACAACTATCAGGGGCAAGCGGGACAAGTGGTTTTGATTAGTTACATTTCGTCTTACTCGTGAGGCGCTCGATGAAATCGACGAAAAAACGGAAACTGGCTGGCTTCACGCTGATCGAACTGATGATCGCAATGGCCGTGACCATGATCTTGCTGTATGCGGCCGTAGTTGCTTTCCGCGACGCCTCGCAAACCAATCAGGTCGTAACCCAGTCGGCGGACATGTCAGACAATCTTCGGGTCGGACTGAATTTGATCCAACAAGACTTACAACAGGCCGGGTCCGGCATTCCCACCGGCGGCATCCCGATTCCGTTTACTTCGAACAACTCCGCTACCGCGCCTTGCGGTACCACAGCTGCGCCGAACCGCCCGGTCCTCAATGGCACCACGACCTTCCCTCCCTGTAACTCTACCTTTCCTGGGGTGGAGCCGGGACAAGCTTTGGGTCCGCTCATCACGGCACCGGATGCCACGACCGGCTTGCCTAAGAACTCGAGCAGTTACACCGATGAAATCACCGTTTTTTACGCGGATAATCTGGGTTTGGATACCAAGCCCATCAATGCCTTGGCGACTACCAGCCCAGCCAATCCTGGCTGTCCAAACGGCAAGCTCACCCTCTCCGGAAAAACGCTCACGGCGGTATTTGATGGCAGCACTCTCGATTCCAACGGCAACTACAATTGCGTGAATTTCTTGAAGAACGGAATCACGGTCAATGTCGGCGACTTGATTATGTTCAGCAACGCGCTCGGCCAGGCCGTGCTCGCGGTTACCAATGTAAGCGGACAGACCCTCACCTTTGGATCTGGTGATGGTTTTAATCTGAATGGCCGCACGGAAACCGGCGGCACGATCAACCAACTCGAGCCGACCGGTTGTGGTGGCGGTAACGCCTGCTTCGCCAATACCACGGCGACGCGCATCTGGATGGTTTCCTATTATCTTGACAACACATCCAGTCCACCTTTCATCCGTTTAGTCCGTCAGGTAGGCATCGATCCCAAGAACGCAACGCCGGTCGGCGAAACCCTGGAAAACCTCCAGTTCACATACAATTTTGTCGACGGTGACACTAATCCCGCGAATCAACCAAGCGTTCCCGCGGGTAACTCGGAATCGCAGATCATGTCCGTGAACGTCTATCTCGGCGCGCGTTCCAGCTATCAGGTACACGCCGGTAATACGGTTCACTACGCACGAAACAATCTGGTAACCCAAGTCAGTCTCCGAAGTATGGCCTTTCACAATAAGTACCAATAAGAGGAATATGCAATGAATCTGAACCTGTTGAAAAAATCAAAACGTTTTCGACAAGACGCTGGCATCGCGCTCCTCACCACGATTCTCTTGCTATTCCTGATGTCCAGCTTACTGGTTGGCTTTGCCGTGCTCTTGCTCTCGAACCAGCAGCTTGCTGGTGCGAACAACGATCAGGTCACCGCGTTCTATGCCGCGGAAGCGGGCATGGAAAAGATGACCTCCGATCTCGGCAACCTGTTCAGCCAGACATACTCCCCGAGCATTGGTCAGGTCAATGCCTTGGAGACCAGTCCCCCGCCTTTGACCGGCATTACCTACGTGACCAAGGATGGCAATCCTGGCTATACGATTACGCCGGCTGCGGTCGACAAGTACAACAATCCCGCCCCCACGATCACGACCATCAAGTCCGGTCCCTATCAAGGTATGACCGCCATGGCCACGGAATACACGTTGATGGTCAATGCGAGAACCAGCCAAGGCCGAGAAGTGAACCTTCTGCGCACGACCCAGACTGTGGGTATACCGATGTTCCAGTTCGGAATCTTCGCCGACACGGACTTGGACTTTTTCCCGGGCCCCACTTTCAGTTTCGGCGGCCGGACACATACCAATGGAAATCTGTGGCTCGCGGGCCAGAGCACATTAACGCTCTCCGATAAAGTCGATGCTTACAAAGACGTTTTGAGAACCCGATTGGAGAACGGCTACGCTACGGCGGGTACTTACACGGGAACCGTAAATATCGCCACGCAGCCCTGCACACAACCCTGCACGCCCAATGTGCGCGCCTTGGCCATGAATGAAGGAAGCCTCACGGGAACCGTCGCGCCCTATGACACGCCGACGTATAACAAGACTTGGCAGTCCATTTCCCAGACCAGTTACAACTCCAACCTGCGGAATGGGCAGGGCAGCGCTTTTCCCCAAAATTCCACCGGTGCCAGCCAGTTGAATCTTGGCTTGGTGACGATTGGTAAAGGCAGCACCCAACCCGTCGATCTGGTTCGCCGTCCAGCTCCCGGAGAGTCGGCCGGCATCACCAATGAGCGTTATTTTGCACAGGCGAGCTTGAGAGTTCTCCTCTCCGACAACAAGACGGACATCACCGGACTGAGTTGCGTCAGTGCCGGGGATCCATTCGATTTAAGTTATATGGCTTCGGATCCTGGAATCAATGGCGCGAACTGGCTTGCTTCTACCTACGCTCCGTTGGTTGCACTGACGAAAAAAATGATTGCCAACGGCGTCGTGCCCCTGCCACTGGCCGCATCCGGAGCGGCATCCACTGCGGCATATACGGCGACCGACGGCTATTGGTTGCCGACTTCTGCCCCGAATTATCCAAATGCGGGGACTTTCCCCACGGTGAAGGGATTCATCAAAATCGATCTGCAGACCGCGCCGTACCCGACGGCTTGCGTGTCCACGAACCAAACCGACGTGACAATTGAAGTGCTTGCTTTGGGCTATGTCGGGCGCAATATCAACCCCATTACCCAATCGCTGGATGGAACTACTATGAATCCGGGATGGCAATACACGGCCGGTGGAAACATGCAGACCGGTGTTGCTCCGGCGATTCCCAATCTGCTTACGAATATCCTGGGTTATCAGAACACTGCCACAGTCATCCCGAGCGGGAATTTCTCCTCCGCGTCTCTATCTACAACTGCTTCGCCGCGTACCTGTCTCGATCCTCATCCCTACGCGGTCATTCGGCTGGAGCGCATTCGAGATAATCCTTCGTCCGTGTATTACAATACCGGTAAGCTGTCCACCACGAAGCCGACCAATTATCCGTACCAGTCCACGGTGGGCGAGGCGTGTGGCGTCGACCCTGCCAGCCCGACACAGTTAGCCGTGACGCGAAGCGGTGTGTCCACCGGAGGAGTTAAAGGGACGGCGAGCACCTGGCGTCCGCAGCCTTACGATTTCTGGCCCAACACTCTCTTCGACCCGCGCGAAGGCGAACTTCGCGAGGCGGCGATGTCCACTGCGGCACAACCGCTTCCCACGCTGAACGGCACGATGCACTACGTCGAATTGGACGCAAAGAACCTCGCATCTTGGTTCGGCGGAAAGGTCGGACCGATCGCCACCAGCGGACAGTCCACACTGGACACGGTAGTCGCTCCCAACAACTTCTTGTTCTACATCTCGGACCGTCGCGGCAATTACGACAACGGTCTCACTTTTACTGCTAGCAAGTGGCCCCCGGTTTCTCCTTCCGGGAACGAGACAGGCGAATACGGCTGGACCGACCTGGTGAATGCCAGCACCGATCCCACCAACGGTTGCCCGAACAATGCCCTGGAAACGGGCGAAGATGTTGACGGAGTTAGCACGCTGTTTACCTACGGCGCTAACGCCTCTTACATCCATGGCGCCGGTCTCGGTTTGACAGCTGGCACCTTACTCGGTCCGGGGCAGCTCGGCGTCTTCACCACTCTCGCGGGAACCGGTGTTACCTCCGTGAGCGACGTTTGCACGGCGGTGCCGGCTTACTCCACCACGGATAAAATATGGCCCATGATGCTGGCGGCTAACACCAACGCGGCAAGAGAAAATCCTCCGTTGTTCTTCCGGCGCGCGGTAAAGATCGTCAACGGCAGCGATTTGACCGGTGTGGGCACGTGCCCCAGCACCAACGTCACCTGCGGTTTGGCGATTGCCTCGGAGAATCCGGTCTATGTCCAAGGTGATTACAACGCGAACATCAA
>Ga0335085_10003108_pt1 | contig 29491 bp, 21 predicted proteins | sample Lox_Sample_45_FD_206712 | JGI IMG/M metagenome (GOLD analysis project Ga0335085, IMG submission 206712) | Soil microbial communities from Loxahatchee National Wildlife Refuge, Florida, United States - Lox_Sample_4.5 | ecosystem: Environmental > Terrestrial > Soil > Wetlands | place: USA... | reverse complement strand
GGTCGGCCATCTTCTATGTGCTGCTGTCTCCCGATGTGGACGGGATCCCGCAGGACGAAGACGCAGCACTCGCACGGCTGCACGCGGTCGCGGACGCGCCGATGTTCAGCTACTCCGATGCGTACCTCGGGAAGGGGATCGTCGGCGGTCCACTTGTCTCGAGCGCGCAGCAAGGTCGCGAGGCCGTCGCGATCGCCAAGCGCCTGCTGAGCGGCGAGCCCGCAGCGGACATCCGCTATCCGCCGGTTAGTTTTGGCAAGCCGGAGTTCGACTGGCGGGAGCTCGAGCGTTGGAACATCAAAGAGACAGACCTGCCGCCGGGCAGCACCATTTTGTTCCGCGAGCCGAGCCCCTGGAAGCGCTATCGCTCGCAAATAGCGCTGGTCGCGGTGGCTCTCGCCGTGCAGATGGCGCTGATCATCAACCTTCTGCAGGAGCGGCGGCGCCGGCGATTGGCTGAGATCGAGGCTCACCAGCGCATTGCCGAGCTGGCCCACATGAATCGTCGCTCGACGGTCGGAGAGTTGTCGGCATCGATCGCGCACGAGCTCATGCAGCCGCTGAGCGCCATTCTCAGCAACACCGAGACGGCCGTGATGCTGCTCGATGTGCCGCAACCGAATATCGGTGAGCTGAAGGAAATTCTCACCGACATCGGGCGCGACCAGGAGCGCGCCACCGAAGTGATCAGGCGGCTGCGGCGACTCCTGCGGAAGGCTCCCGCCGAGACTCGGGAATTCGGTCTCAACGAGATGGTTCGTGAGGTGCTCGCGTTCCTGACCGCGCAGGCGACCGCGCACCGGATCACCCTCAGCACCAATTTCGCGCCGCGGGAGCTGCCCGTGCGGGGCGACCGGATCCAGCTGCAGCAGGTGCTGCTGAACCTCATCATGAACGCCATCGAGGCGATGGCTGCGGCGAAGTCTCCGCAGCGCACGATCGGCTTGCGAACCACGCTGTTGGATGAGGGTTTCGCCGAGGTCACACTCGAGGATTCCGGCCCGGGCATTGCGCGCGAGAGGACGGAGCAGGTCTTCGAGCCGTTTTTCACGACCAAGGACAACGGCATGGGTATGGGATTGTCCATCGCGCGCACCATCATCGAGAGTCATGGCGGACGCATCTGGGCGGACCACTACGCTGGCCGTGGCGCTGTCTTTCGCTTCACGCTGCCGCTGGCGGACACGGTAGCGGCGGCGGCCGGGCGCGAAGCAGCCGGCAACGGCGCAGGCCCCAGCACATCCATCCCAGGTGTCGCATCAACGGTGACTGCATCCGATCTTGATCCCTGCTCGCCTGGCTATTGCCCGTCCTCCGGGTGGCCCCTCATGGGGTGATCTTCGGTCCCGGCCGCATCACTCCGGCATGGGAACCGGTATGCGGCGTTCTCTGCCGCTGCTCGAGGTGGTGCCGATCGAGGCGCTGATGATCAGTGCGATCGCCGACCACTGCAGCGGAGCAAGATGCTCATGCAGCAGCGCCCAGCCGCACAGCGCTGCGAACACGGGCTCGATGCTCATCAGGATTCCGAAGGTGCGTGCCGGCAGGCGCGTCAGCGCCAGCATCTCGAGCGTGTAGGGCAGTGCAGTTGACAGCAGCGCGATCGCCAAGCCGTACGGAAGCGCCGCGGCCGACAGCAGCTTCGAGCCGCTGCTCGCAACTCCAATGGGCACGACGATGAGTGAAGCAATGATACTGCCGAGCGCGACCGCCTGCGCGCCGTAGTCATTGCCAGTTCTCTGCCCGAAGACGATATAGCACGCCCAGCAGGCACCGGCGCCAAGTGCGAACAGCGCTCCCGTGGGATCGATGCGCACAGCGGCCGAATGCACCGGTAGGAGCAGGAGCAGGCCGGCCCCGGCAAGCACGATCCAGAGGAAATCGATCGGTCGGCGTGATGACCACATGGCCACGGCGAGCGGGCCTGCGAACTCAAGCGACACGGCAATTCCGAGTGCCAGCGTGCGCAAAGACATGTAATAGAGGAAGTTCATGACGCCGAGCGACACTCCGTACATCGCGAGGGATGGCCACGAGGCGCGCGTAAGGCGCGTGCGCCACGGCCTGAGCGCGATGACGAGCATGATCGTTGCGAGCGCGGTACGCAGTGCCACCGCACCGGGTGCTCCGACCGTGCGGAACAGCGTCTTGGCGAGCGAGGCTCCGCACTGGATCGATGCCATCGCGATCAGCAGCAGACAAACCGGCAGCACGATGGAGGCGTGTGCGGCCCTCGAGAGCTTGCGCATCGAGCGCTTTCAGTTCCTGGGCGCGGGTGACCGCGGCGCCTGAGGCGGCGCGTTGGCGGAGGTGGATACCGACACGGGTTTCACGAGCGGCCCGTCGCTTGCAATGTCGAACACGACTCGCGTGGTGCGCGAGGCGCAGCACAAAGGGTCCTGCGGCGCATAACGCAAGTACTCGGCTGTGAGACGCGTGGGGCTCTGAACAAACACGCGACTGAGCGCGCCATCGGTGCGGCTGTCCATGGTTCGCGGTGACAGCGTCCCCGCGAAGATGCCGCGCACGAAGACGAAATCCTGATACTCGCGTGGGCGGCACATGCCATCGTAGCCCGCAGTCGCGCCGATCACCAGAATCTGCCAGCCCCCCTGAAAGGCGCCGATCAGATCCCAGCCCGCGTTGCGCAAGCGACGGTCTGCCTCGAGCTCTGCGGGACGTGCCTGATCTGCGCAGCGGGGCTCGGTGCCCGAGTCGACGCTCGGAGCTGCGGGAATTGGCACACCCGGTGCATTCCACGATGCTGGCTGCGACTGGTCCAACCAGGAGCCGCTCGGGGACTGCGCGCGGATGCTCGCCATGGGACACGCGATGAGGACGGCGCTGGCCAAAGCCCTCACGCGCACGAGGATCGATCTCACGCGAGCCTCCGCTTTCATCTCGTGTAATCACGCATGCGGGGGCAAGACTGACATGCTGAGCCCGTTGCTTGCCAGCAAAGTTATAGCGTGTAATAAGCGGCTCGCGTCGGAGCCTCGCGCACGCAGTCAAGGTGGAGCGGCCCATGCATCATGGTCTTTGGAGGATGTGCGCGCTCGGCGCGCTGTGGTCGGTTGGCGGCTGCGCATGGGCGCAACAGGTCGCCGATCCCGGCTTCCAGAGCGTCGGTCGAGGTGCACCGCTCGCCGCCGATCTCAGAAAATACGAGATCGTCGGCGCGAGCCTCGTGCGGCCTCCGGGACCTCCGGGCGCGCCGGGACCGCGGGATGCCCCGCGCAGCTTCGTTGGCTCGGCCCGGGACGGGGCGGTGCCACCCGGCGTGAAACCGCTGCCCGTCGATGTCTTCACCTCCAAGGACTTCTACAAGGACCGAGCCCTGTGGACGGATCCGCGCTACTTCCGCTGCAACAGTCCGGTGGGTATCGAGGAGCAGTGGGGGGCGATCGGCGGGCGGCTGATCGGTGAGAGCGGACCGGCGACGGCGGCCTGGGGCTATTGCGATCGCGACTATCCGCGCGCCGCGATCGTCAGCCCCTACAAGTTCAAGACGGCGCGCGAGCACTACGAGGCGCTCCTCGCCGAAACGCGCAAGCGCGGTGGTCCCACCCAGCACACCTACGCCACGGTGCCCGGCGAGTGGAGTGGACGCTACATGCATCCGGGCTTCACGCCCGGCAACGCGTACTGGTATCGCATGCGGCACAACCAGGTACCCACGATTCTGTCGCTGCTGACGCCCGAGTATCAGCAACGCATGGTCGAGCAGGAATACCAGGAGGGGCATTCGAACGCGCCGCAATGGCCCTCGCAGTACTGCTGGCCCGAAGGCTTCATGCGGCGCTGGCACGAGTTTGCGACCTGGGAGTGGGACGTGATGGTCACGCCCTCGCTCGTGCAGATCCTGGCGGGTGTCGCCGACAACTTCATCACCAACATCCACATCGGACGCGAATTCAAGATGGATGGACCCGTGCCGCATCTGGGTCCCTCGGTGCCGCGCTGGTACGGAGAGACGATCGGCTTCTGGGACAAGGATGCGCTCATCACGTGGACATCCAATATCCAGGGCTGGACGGTGCATGGCGCGTTCGAATACTCGAACAAAATGCAGACCATCGAGATCTATACGCCCAACCGCGATGCCCACGGCAAGTTCATCGGGCTCAATCACGAGGCCATCTTCTACGACCCCGAAGCGCTCGTGGAACCTATCCGCATCATCCGCAATTACGTGAAGATCAGTGGCTTCGAGCAGGGCGATCCCTATCCCTTCATCGAATGCGTGCAGACGATCTTTCCGATCAATGGCAAGGCGACGCCCGTGACTCCGGGTCAGGTGATTCAATATCGCGTGCCGGACATGTACGGCCGGCCGTGGGCCCAGATCTGGGAGCAGTACTTCGAGCAGGGCATGGAAAAACCCAAGCAAGAAGACATATTCACTTTCAAATGAGCTTCGCAGTCATATCCTGCGGTACAGTCTCGTTTCTTGAGGGTTAAGTATGCAGTTGAGAACGCAGTCGCGAGTGGGGTGGAGCCTGCGAACGATCGTGGCACTCGCCGCGATGGTAGCCGTGCCGGCGGCGCTCGCCCATCATTCCTTCGCCGCCTACAACATGGATGTGACCAGAGTGTTCACGGGCGTGGTCACGCGCGTGAATCCGGATGCGAACCACCTGCAGATCTTCTTTGCGCCCATGAACGAGGAGCGCAAGAACGTGCTGCGTGACGCCGACGGCAAGCCGGTCATCTGGGCGGTGGAGATGGCCGGGTCGGCGCAGATGGCGAAGGAGGGCGTGTCCGTGGACAGCTTCCCGCCCGGCACCATCTTCAGCATCGGCCTGCATCCGCTGCGCGACGGCCAGAATGCAGGTACCCGCGGACCCAACGGCGCTATTTACAAGTGTCCCGTGAGGACCCCGCCGCCCGTCGGCAAGCACTGCGACGCGGTTGAGGGATCCGTTGCGATCGGCACGGGCGGTCTGCTCAAGCCGAAGGGGTGAGTCGGGAGTGCACGCCTTCGCCGGCTGGCTACAAGCCACCTCTGCCAGCAGCATCATCAAGACCGTAAGCTGGATCATCCCGCTGCTGCAATCGATTCACATCCTGACGATCGGGGTGGTGTTCGTCTCGAGCCTGATGATCGCCTTGCGCGTTCTGGGCTACATGCGCGCCGACGAGGCCCTCGTCGTCGTATGGCAGAGGTTCGCGCCCTGGATGTGGGGCGGGCTCATCGTGATGGCAGTCACCGGTCTCACGCTTGTCGTGGCCGAGCCGGTGCGTGAATTCACCGCGCTCTCTTTCTGGATCAAGATGCTGCTGGTGCTGACCGCAGTCACGGGCAGTGTCCTTTATGGCCGCTTACTCCTGCGGGTGGAGCGAGCGGCCCCTGCCGACTTTCCGGTAAGCGCCAAGGCGGCATCGATTGCCATCGTGGTCGTTTGGCTCGCCATCATCTTTCTCGGGCGGGCGATCGCCTACGACAAGGAAGTTTGGGGTTCGCTCTCGCTGCACGGCTGAGCGAGAGCGCGGCGCAATCGCATGGACTTGACAAGCATCATCGCAAGCATCCAAGCCTCGCCACCTGCCGAGTGGATGCGCAGCAGCGTCCGGGCAATGCCCATCGTCGAGTCGCTCCATGTGCTCGCCGCTGCCGTCGTCTTCGGTACGGTCTTCATCGTCGACCTGCGACTGCTCGGCCTGCCCGATTTGCGCAGGCCGGTCACGCGCATCTCGCATGAGATGCTACGCATGACGTGGGCGGCCTTCAGCATCTCGGTGATCGCCGGGCTGCTGATGTTCGCGGCCAACGCGCATACCTACTGGGGCAACACCGCGTTTCGACTCAAGATGGTGGCGCTGCTGTGTGCAGGCTTGAACATGGCGATCTTCCACGTGTTCACGCTTCGCGGTGTCAACGCATGGGATAAGGACACGATGCCGCCGCTTGCGGCCCGCGCGGCCGGCGCCGCGTCCATCGTGATCTGGATGAGCGTGTTCGGTCTGGCTCGCTGGATCGGCTTCACCAAGGGCTACGACTTCACTATTCCCGACAACCTGCACATCAATTTCCAGTTCTGACGGCCTCAGGCTCGATCCGCAAGGAGACAATCCCATGCAGCAGCGCCGCGACGGCTCGTCGCTCCAGGCTCACCGCGACAGGCTCACAGCTGATGGGGTCATCGCACTGATGAAGGCGGGCAACGAGCGCTTCCGCCGCGGGGAGCAATCCCCGCACGATTACCTGGCGCAGCAGAAGGCGAGCGCCAGGGGCCAGCGCCCGGCAGCGATCATTCTGAGCTGCATCGATTCTCGCGCGCCGGCCGAGACCATCATGGATCTGGGCATCGGGGACTGCTTCAATGCGCGCGTCGCCGGAAACATCGCGAACGAGGACATACTCGGAAGCCTGGAGTTTGCTTGCCAGGTGGCTGGTGCGAAAGTCGTGCTCGTGATGGGCCATACCGCGTGCGGTGCCGTCATGGGCGCGATCGATGATGTGCGGCTCGGGAATCTGACCGGCCTGCTGGCGAAGATCCGCCCGGCCGTCGACGCGACGCAGTTTCGTGGTGAGCGCAAGGCAAGCGACCTGGCGTTCGTCGCTGCCGTGGCACGCAAGAACGTCGAGCTGACGATCGCGGACATTCATCGCCGCAGTCCCGTGCTCGCCGACTTGCAGGCCTCCGGCGCCGTCAAGGTCGCCGGGGCGATGTATGACATAGAAACCGGAATCATCGAGTTTCTCTGAGAGCATGCCGATCAAGGCAGTTGCGCGCGGTGCGACTGCAACCCAGGCCGTCGTCTTGGCACACGCGCGAGTGCGGGGCGCTCGAACTTGCCAGGGTCATGCTAAGGGCTACAAGCCAGCGCCATACTAAGAGGTTACAATCTTGGGAGCACCGCAAAGCTGGTGCCGATCCTCCAGGAACTAATGCCCCAGGCCAAAAGGAACGCTCACTCGGGCGAGCCGCCACGCGTCACCGTCGTCGGGATTGGCGCATCGGCCGGCGGAATCGAGGCGTTACGCGAGTTCTTCGACGCCGTACCGACTGACCTCGGCGTGGCCTATGCCGTCATCATGCATCTCGCACCCGATCACAAGAGCGAGCTTGCCGCGATTCTCGGGCGCTGCACTCGCATGCCGGTGGTCGAGGTAGACCAGCCCTTGCAGTTGAAGCCGGACCATGTCTACGTGATCTCTCCCGATCGCAAGCTCGAGATCAGCGACACCACCATCGGTGCCAGTCCCTTGAGCGAGCCGCACGGACGCCACATGACGGTCGACATATTCTTCCGGTCGCTCGCCCAAAGCCATGGTGATGGCTTTGCGATCATACTTTCGGGCGTGGGCTCCGATGGGGCCCTGGGTGCAAAGGCGGTGAAAGAGGCCGGAGGGCTCGTACTGGTGCAGGACCCGCAGGAGGCGACCCACGAGGGCATGCCGCGTTCGGTCATTATCGCCGAGGTCGCCGATCTGGTGCTGCCGGTGCGGCAACTGGCAACGCGGCTCGCCGGGCTCGTCAAACAAAAACACAAGCTCGCGGCGCTGATTCCGCCTCAGCGTGAGGAGGCGAGCATCGGCGCGGACGAGGAGCTCGTGCTGAAGCGCATTTTCGATCTGGTACGCGCGCGCACCAATCACGATTTCAGCCGCTACAAGCGTGGCACCATTCTGCGCCGGCTGGGACGGCGCATGCAGCTCAACCATCGCAATTCCCTCGAGCATTACTTAGGTCTGCTCAAGGAGCATCCGCCGGAGGTGCAAGCCCTCTTCGACGATTTATTGATCTCTGTGACGAGCTTCTTTCGTGATCCGGTCGCATGGGAGGCGTTGCGCGCGCAGGTGATCGCGCCCCTCGTTGAGGACGCCGCGCCCAATGAGCCGTTGCGCGCCTGGGTCCCGGCATGCGCGACCGGGGAGGAGGCTTACACGCTCGCGATACTCTTTCGCGAGGAAATCGCCCGTCGAGATACACCGCTCGAGGTGATCATCTTCGGATCGGACGTGGATTCGGGGGCGCTCGCGACGGCGCGCGATGGTCTGTATCCTGCGGCCATCGCGGCCGACGTGACAGAGGCGCGACTGGCGCGTTACTTCCGCGCCGAGGGCGATCTTTATCGCATCTCGAGTGAGATTCGCGATTGCGTGGTGTTCGCGGCGCACAGCGTGCTGCGCGATCCGCCGTTCTCGAAGCTGCACCTGATCTCCTGTCGGAATCTGCTGATCTACCTGGACCGCGAGCTGCAGCAGCAACTGCAGAGCGTCTTCCGCTACGCCCTGCGCGAGGACGGCTACTTGTTCACCGGCGTGTCGGAGACCGCCGACCCGGAGTTCTTCGAGCCCTTGGACAAGCAGCACCGCTTGTTCCGCGTGCGGCCTCAGGGTCCGGGTCCGCAGGGGCACTTGCCACAGCTGCCGGCGATGCCGCTGGTGGCGGTCAGCGAGCGGGGTCGCGAGCGCAGCACGCGTCTGCGGCGCTCGGCTGCCGAGACTCACCTCGAGATGCTCGAGCGGCTGGCCCCACCGAGCGTACTGCTCGACCCGCACTGGGATATCGAGCATCTCTCGGAGTCCGCCGGGCGTTACTTGCAGCCCCGTGGCGGCGCGCCCACTCAGACGATCACAGAACTCGTACGGCCAGAACTCGTCGAGGTATTACGCACGGCCCTGCACCGCTCCTTCGAGATGCACGAGCCCTGCCTGTCCGCCTTCGTTCCCGAGCGCTTCAACGGCTCGCCCCAGATGGTCGCGCTTTTAGTCCAGCCGCGGCCCGGGGAGCAGGGCCGCCAGGGTCACGTGCTCATAACCTTTCTCGAGGGCGGCAAAGCTGACGGCGAGCCTGGCCAGGGCCCGGGCGCTGAGGGCGTAGACGTAGGGCGCGCCGAGAACAATGAATCGGCCATGGTCGGCCTGCGTGACAAGTTGCGAGTCTCCGAACGAAATCTCGAGAGCATGCGCCAGGAGCACGGCATGGCGTATGAGGACCTGCGTGCAGCTAACGAGGAACTGCAGAGCCTGAACGAGGAATACCGCTCGACGACGGAGGAGCTCGAAACCAGCAAAGAAGAGCTGCAGAGTGTCAACGAAGAGCTGCAGACGCTCAATCAAGAGCTCAAGATGAAGCTCGAGGAAATCTCGCGCGCCAATGACGATCTCGAGAACTTCATCGCCGCTACGGACATCCCCATGCTGTTCCTGGATCGCAACCTGGGCATCAAGCGCTACACGCCTTCCTTGCGCCAGATCTTCAACGTAAAGGCTCACGATCAAGGTCGCCCCATCGGGGATTTGACCCATAATATGAAGTACCACGATCTGGAACGTGACGCCGCGCGCGTGCTGCACGACCTAGCGCCGCTCGAGCGACAGATCAAGTTGCGAACGGGTGAGGCGCTCGTGGCGCGCATCGGGCCCTACCGCACGGCCGAGGACAAGATCGAGGGCGTGGTGGTCACGTTCGTCAAACCGGTGAGCGGCGCGTAAACACGAAGCCAGGAACTTGGGCGGGGGCACTTGGGTTGTTGATTTGCAGCGTGGCGCTGCCGGTCGCGGCGCGGCCATCGCTTGCAGCAAGAGGCAGGGGTGCCGGTCGCGAAGGAGGGTTGCACGGAATTCCATGTCGTCGGCGTCGGCGCCTCTGCCGGCGGGCTTGCGGCGTTGCGCACTTTCTTTGCCTGCATGCCGGAGGAGCCGGGTTTCGCCTGCGTCGTGGTCGTGCACCTTCCTCCAGAGCACGAAAGCCATCTGGTATCGCTGCTGCAGCCCTACAGTCGCATGCCAATCCGTGAGGTGACGCAGACGATCGGCCTAGAGCCGAATCAAGTCTACGTGATACCTCCGAACGCGAACCTCACCTCCATCGCGACGCACCTGCGCTTGTCGGACCCGCAGGGACGCCGCACCGAGCGTGCACCCATCGATCACTTCTTGCGCAGTCTCGCCGAGACGCACGGCGAGAAGGCGGTCGGTGTCCTTCTGAGCGGAGCCGGCTCGGATGGCGCGCTCGGGATACGCCGGATCAAAGAGAGCGGCGGGCTCACGATTGCACAGGAGCCGCGCGAGGCCGAATGCGCCGGCATGCCCCAGGCCGCGATCGATACCGGCATGGTGGACCTCGTGCTGCCGATGCGCGAGATGGCAGAGCAGATCAGCGCCTTCTGCGCCGCTCGCCCGCACCTTGCCGGGGACGGAGATGTCCTCGACGATGAGCAGGCCGGCTTCCTGGAGAAGATCCTTGGAGAGGTGCGACTGCGGACCGGCCAGGAATTCGCCGTGTTCAGACCTGCGGTGCTGCTGCGGCGCCTGCGCCGGCGCATGCGCCTCAATCACGTGGAGACGCTCGCGAAGTACTTCGACGTGCTGCGCATGCGCGTTGAGGAGCCGCGCGCGCTCTACAACGATCTGCTGCTGAACGTCACCGGGTTCTTCCGCGAGGCGCCCTGGTACGAGACGCTCGAGCGAGCGCTGGATGAGATTCTCGCGCGCAAGGATCCACTGCAGGCTGTGCGCATCTGGTCAATCCACTGCTCCACGGGTGAGGAAGCCTATTCGCTCGCGATGCTCTTGGCAGAACAGACCTCGCAGCGCAATGAGCAGCGCGGGCTGCTGGTGTTCGCCACCGATGTGTCGGAGCGCGCTGTGCGGCACGCTCGCAGCGGCATCTACCCCCAGGAGATCGCAGGCTGCATCTCGGAGCAGCGGCTGCAACGGTTCTTCGTGCGCGAGGGCAGTCATTACCGCGTGCGCCGCGAGCTGCGCGAGATCGTGACCTTCGCGACCCATGACCTCTTCAAGGACCCACCGTACGCGCATCTCGACTTGATCATCTGCGCCAGCGTGTTTGCCGATCTGCGACCCGAGATGCGCCGCGGAGTGTTGAATCGCTTCCACTATGCGCTCGCGCCGCACGGGATCCTGCTCGTCGATGCCGGCGATGAGCTCGATGCGCAGGGCCTGTTCACACGCGACAGCGGCAATCCCCGCGTGCTGCGGCGGGTGAGGGGCTCGACTGGCGAGATCGAGTTTCCTGAGAACGTGAGCGGCTCCACGCTCATGGGCGCCGGCGCGCACGCTGGCGCGTTTTCCCCGTGGGAGAGCCCCGATCCAGCCGCCGTCTTTCATGCCGCGCTCGAGCCGTACATACCACCCAGCATGCTGATTGACTCTAACGATCAGGTGGTGCATTTCTCGAGCACTGCGGCGCGCTACGTACGCATTCCGGGTGGACAGTTGACCCGCCACATTCTCGAGCTTCTCCCGGCAGCGATTGCTGAGCAGGCAAGCCGGGGTCTGCGCTCGATTCGCACTGGCCTACGCTCGTGGCGGTCTGAGCCGTTCGCGGTGCCCGTCGGGGGGGAGCTGCGCACGATGCTCGTGAGCATCGAGCGCGTACGCGGCGGGCAGTCGAATCCGCTGCTGCTGGTGGTGTTGGAAGACAGGATGGCTGGAGACTCGACGGCGCTGCCGGCCCCCGCTGCAGACCCCTTGAAGGAGGTAGTGCGGCTGCAGAACGAGCTGACGCGCGCCCATGCGCGTATCGCGGTGTTGGCAACGACCGGCCAGGCCCAGCAGCTTCACGACCAGGAACTTGTCGAGGTCGCACAAGAGCTGCAAGGCGCGCGCGAGGAGTTGCAGGCAGTCAACGAGGAGCTGGTGACCCTCTCAGATGAGAATCAACGTCGCATCGATGCGCTCGCGCAAGTCTCCAACGATTTGCAATATCTGCTCGAATCCACGGGGCTCGCGACATTGCTGGTGGATCCAGCGTTGAAAGTGGTGCGCTTCACACCGCTCATCGCGCAGCTCTTCAGTCTCAAAAGCAGCGACATCGGGCGGCCCCTCGAGGAGCTCAAGCACCAGCTGCGCTATCGGGCCCTGCTCACCGACCTGCAGCAGCTCATCCGGGATGAGAGGCCCGCCGATCGCGAGATCGAGACCCAGGACGGACGCTGGTTTCTGGTACGCATGTCGCCCTACCGCAGCGCCTTGCGCGGTCTCGAAGGAGCGGTTCTGGTTTTCATCGATATCAGCACCCGCAAGCGAGCCGAGTTGACGGTCCGTGAAGCCGATCGGCGCAAGGATGAGTTCATTGCCATACTGGCGCACGAGCTGCGCAATCCGCTTGCGCCCATCGGCGCGGGCATCGAGGTGCTGCGCAGGGCGCCCGATGACCCGACCATGGTGCGGCGGATGACGGCAACGATGGCGCGCCAGACGCAGCAGCTGGTGCGGTTGGTGGATGACTTGCTGGAAGTCGGGCGGATCAGCAGCGGCAAGCTCACTTTGCGCGTCGAGCCGCTGGAGCTTGCCGCGGTGGTGCGCGATGCCGTGGCTGCAGTGCAGCCGTTCATCGATGCCCAGAAGCACGATTTGACGCTCGATCTGCCGGACGAACCCGTGATCCTCGAAGGCGATCCGGCGCGCCTCACGCAGGTGATCGCCAATCTACTGCACAACGCGGCCCGTTATACCCCCCGCGGCGGACGGGTCATGCTGCGGGCGAGCGCCGTGGAGGATGCGGCGGTGATCCGCGTGCAGGACACGGGTGCGGGCATCGCAGCCGAGTCGCTGCCCCACGTATTCGAGATGTTCTATCAGGCGGGCCCCGCGGCCGATCAGTCGAGGCCCGGCCTCGGCATCGGGCTCACGCTCGCGCAGAAGCTCGTCGAATTGCACGGGGGCACGATTGCCGTCGAAAGTGCAGCCCTCAATCAGGGCAGCACTTTCACCGTACGGCTGCCGCTGGCGTCCTCCATCCCCCTGACTCGCGTCGGAGGCGCTGATGAGCGCCGTGCGAGTGCTCCGAGCGGCACGCAACGCGTGCTGATAGTCGATGATAACGTCGACGCCGCCGAGACTTTGCAGTTGCTCACCAGGACCCTCGTCGGCGGCGAAGTGCGGGTTGCGTCCAACGGCGCCGACGCTCTCAGGCTCGGCGCGCAGTTGCACCCGGACGTGGTGCTGCTCGATCTCGGTATGCCGGGTATGGACGGCTATGAGGTCGCTCGCCGCATGCGCGGGGAGCCCTGGGGCAAGGATGCTTTGTTGATTGCGATGACCGGTTGGAGTCAGGAAGAGCATCGGCGCCGCTCGCGGGAGGCGGGCTTCGACCGTCACATGACCAAGCCTGCGGATCCGGAGGCTCTGCGTGCCGCCTTCAGCGGCGGCGCCCAGGCGAAACAGAGCCGCGCGCCGCGGTCAGAGCCGCGGGCAGGCGTGTAGCGGATCGAGCTGCACTGCGTCGCGCTACTTGGCCAGAGCGGTGTCTGCGATGACCCCAGACTTCGGCAGTTGCGCTTCAAGCAGCGCCACAGTCGCGGCCCGACTGGCCGCGAATTCCGGCCCGCCACGCGCGGGCGGGCCGGGTCCGGCCGGAGGCGGGTGGCGCGCATAGTCCAAGGCCAGCTTGCCTGCGGCATCGCGCACGTTCGCTTCTGCGCCGCGGTCGAGTAGATGTTTCACCACCTGGTCCCAGCCCGCTTCGGCCGAGGCAAAAAGCGCGGTCTGACCCTCGTGATCACGACCCTGGATGTAAGCGACCAGCTTGGCTGTGTGTGTATGGCTGTCGGTCACGCGAGCGTTGATGTTCGCGCCCGCGTTCAGCAGTAGATCGATGGTGTCGATCGCGCGCGCCTGGATTTCGCTCAGTTTGGGACTGCGGCCACCGCCGAAGATGGCACTGCCGACGCCCCCGCGACTCGACCCACTCATGCCGGCAGCAGCCATGAGCGGGGTGATCCGGAAAACATTGGGCACGTCCACCTCGGCCCCGTGCGCGAGCAGCGCCTTGATCGCTTCGGTGTCATAGCTCAGCGTCGCAACCATGAGCGGACCGGTGCCGCCGCGCAGCATATAGTCGGCGAAGCGGCCTCTGCCGTTGCCATTGGGTCGCATGCGCGTGAGCTCATGATTGGGATCGACACCCATCCCGAGCAGTCGGTTGACGACATCCATCGCCGTGGCCTTACTCGGCGGACGCACCGGTAGCGGCTCGCCGAAGCCGGCGAAGTTACCGTTGCCGGCACCATTCGGTCCGCTGTAAGAGTGCATGTCCACCGCGACGTACAGGGGAGTGCGCCCCGACATGTCCCATACCCCGGGGTTCGCGCCCTTGTCGAGCAGAAACATCGCGATGTCGTAATTGCGGTTGTCGATGGCATTGATGAGCGGGGTGATGCCGTCGGGATTGGGCTGATTGATGTCGGCGCCCGCCTTGACGATGGCGACGGCGCAGCGGTAGCAGCCGGAACGGGTCGCGTACAGCAGCGCCGTGAGCCCGCCGGTCTGTCGGAACTGGGCGCGCGGCTCGGAGGTCATCTGCCGCGGCCAGTCGTCATATTTGGCGCGCGGTTTGACATCGGCGCCGTGCTTGAGCAGCAGATCGACCACGTCCGGATGGTCTTCCGCTGCCGCCCACATGAGCGCCGTCTGACCGCGGAAGCTCTCCACGGCATTCACGGCGGCGCCCCGCTTGATCAGCATCTCGGCAATCTGCGGCGAGCCGATGCTGGCGGCGAGCATCAGTGCGGTCTGGTTGTCCTGATTGGGCGAGTTGGCATCAGCGCCCGCATCGAGCAGCATGTGGACGAGCGCGACGTCGCCCAGTTTCACCGCTTCGATGAGCGGCGAGGATCCGAAGTGATTGGCGACCCTCACGTCGGCGCCCTTTTTCAGCAGCGCCCGCACCAGCTCATGATCGACCTTATAGGTCGCCCACAAGAGTGGCGTGGAGCCATCGGGATCGGCCGCATTCACATCGATGTCGGGTGAGGTGATCGCGGCCAGCACGGCCTCGCGATTCCCGGCCCGAATGAGATCGATGAGCGTCTGCGGGCCGGACGCAGCGTTGCACAATGCCGCAGCCAGCCAGAGCGAACCGATTGCAGCGGCCATGCCGCCGCGCCTGGTGAGCTTAGACAACGTTGCCCCCGAAATTCGTGTAGTGAGCCCACAGGCCTTTGCTCACATCGTAGAGGAAGCGGTACGGGTCCTGGAACTTGCGGTTCACCTCATTCATCACACCCGCCTCGAGCATGTCCTGCGCGCTGCGGCCGTGATCGGTCAACTCCGTGGTTCGGTCATACAAATGCCGCATCATGTCGCGCTCGCTCTGCAGTTGGGCGCGCGTCATCACCGGCCCGTAGGCGGGCACGATCTTGGTCTCGTCGTTCGCCAGCTTGAGCAGATCATCCATCGCATCGACGCGGCCGCCGATCCAGCCGCCCGCGTACCAATCGAGCGCGGGATCGCGCAACGGTGAGGCGACATCGCCGACCGCCAGGACATTGGAGTCCCGGAAGAACACATAGATGTCGCCGCGCGTGTGCGCCTCGAGCAGATAGCCGCACTCGATACTTTCGGCGCCCACCGTCATGGCGCTCTGCGCGCGAAAGGTCATGGTGGGCAGCGCCACTTTCGGGAGCGCTTTCACGTAGCGATCTTCGGCCGGCACGTAGTAGTCCGTTGCCAGCCATTGACGCGTGATCAGATGAGCGTGAATGGTCGAGCCCTCTTTACCGAACAGCGCATTTCCCCCCGTCTGGTCGGCGTGGTAATGCGTGTTGAAGAGGGTGCGCACATGCGCACCGCCAAGGCTTGCGCGCACGGACTTGGAGAGTGCCGAGGAGCCGCTGTCGACGAGCACGACGCCATCGCCGGCCGAGAGCACCAGCACGTTGCCCGGTGCTCCGCCGATCACCGCTACCCGCTCGGTGAGCTTTTCATTCGGCAGCGCCGCGGCCTGCCGATCCGCCTGCTCGCGGGAAGCAAGCTGCTGACATCCCGAGAGCTCGGCGAAGAGCGGCACCGATGCGAGCCCTGCAAGCCCGCTCAGGGACCCCTGCAGGAAGCTGCGGCGATCGCTCGTTCTCATATCCTCAGACTTCGGCAATGGTGCCGGTACTGTTGCCAAAGCTCTGCTGCTTGATGCCGAGTTTGTCGAGCATCGTCAGGTGCACATTGGCGAGCGGCGTACGCGCGGGTAGCACGACGTTCTTGCCGCCGACATGCGCGCCGTTGGCACCGCCGACCAGAATCTCGGGCAAGGGATAGTTGTCGTGCTGATTGCTATTGCTCATGTTCGAGCCATACAGGAAGAGCGAATGATCGAGGATGCTGCCATCGCCCTCCTTGGTATTCGCAAGCTTCTTCAGGAAGTCCGCGAAGCGCTCCATGTGATAGCGCTCGATCACCTGCAGGCGCCGGATGCGCTCCTTGTCATTGGAGTGATGGCTGACGGGGTGAAAGGCATCGGGTACGCCGACGAAGTTGTAGGTGCGGTTGGTGCCCTCGGAGACCATGACGAACGAGGCCACGCGGGTGAGATCGGCCTGATAGGCGAGCGCAATCAGATCGAACATGAGTCGGACCTGCTTGTCAAAGTCCTCGAGCTCACCGAGGGGTGCGTCAGGTACGTTGAGACCGTTGAGGTTGCGCTGGCCCGCCAGCGCCACGCGCCGCTCGAGCTCGCGCACGGTGTCGAGATAGTCCGCGAGCCGCGCCCGGTCGCCCGCGCCGAGCTCCGTGTTGAGCGCCTTCGCACGCTCGTTGATCATGTCCAGGATGCTCACGTTCTCGTGCAGCAGCGCGGCGCGCTCGGCCGCCGTATCGCCCTCGCCCATGAGCTGGATGAACACCTTGCGCGGGTTGTATTCCATCGGCAGCGGCGTATTGGGTCCTGAATAGGAGATGGTCGAGGCGTAGTAGCAGCCCGCACCGCCGCAGGCGGCTACCTGAATGGTGGTTTCCGAGCACACCTCCAGCGAGGGCAGTGCGGTCTTCTGCCCGATGTGCTGCGCGATCACCTGATCGAGCGTGACCGACATGCTGGCGCCCTTTGCTTGTGTATCCGGATGCACGCAGGAGAGCCAGGTCGCAGGGTTCAGTGTGTGCACCGAGCCGGCGGCAGCAAGATTCTCGATGTTGTCGAAGGTCGTGACGTATTTCTTGAAGGGATCGAGCGAGGCCAGGGTGGCGCCGAGCTTGTAGTCTGCACCCTTACCGGTGGAGCTCCAGGCGTCGACTTCCTTGCCGAACACGGTGTTGTTCATGATCGCCCCATGCGGGATATAGAAGAACCCCGCACGGGTCTTCGGTGCCGCCGCGGTATCGGCCAGCGCCGTCGCCGCGGGCACCATGGCATCGAGAAACGGCAGCCCGAGTGCCACGCCGCTGCCGCGCAGGAACGTGCGCCGGGAGAGATGCTTCTTGGTCAGGAACGTAGCCATCGACTCACTCCTGCGGCCGCTGCGTGGCGGCTTTGCCGCCGCCGGCAGAGGCCACCTTGAGCGAAGAGGCTCCCGGTGCCTGCTTCGGTTTTGCGTCAGAACCCTGGCGCTGGAAAGCATCGCTCTCGACGACGCCGGTGACGAGTGCGGCAAAGGTATAGTTGCTCGCGGCGGCGTCGCGCACGATCTTCCGTACCTCGGGCATATCGTAGTACTCGAGCTCGCGATTGAGCGCGTACATCATCAAGCGCTTGGTCACCACCGTCGGGAACTGCTCCGGGCGCCGCGTCAGGTAGCGCCGCAGATCCGAGGGGTCGCGCAGGATGAGTCCGGTCGACAGCTCAGCCGTGGGATCGATGGACACCTTGGTGACGGGGTCGACCGTACGCCAGCGCCCAGTCACATCGAAATTCTCCAGTGCAAGGCCCAGAGGATCGATCAGGCCGTGACAGGCTTTGCACGTGGGATTGGTGCGATGGGCCTCGAGGCGCTGCCGCACCGTGGTGGGCGGCTGGCCCTCGTGAAAGGATAGATCGGTGACCACGTTGGGCGGTGGCGGGTGCGGTGGAGTGCCCATGAGGCGGTCGAGCACGTATTCGCCGCGTAGCACGGGCGAGGTGCGATCCGAATACGAGGTTCGCAGCTCGAATGCGCCCTTGCCCAACAGTCCCCACCGGTTCTGATCTGTAAGCGTCACACGCCGGAATTGCGGCCCGAGCACGCCGGGGATGCCGTACTGCCGCGCGAGCGAATCGTTGACGAACGTCCAATCGGCCGTCATCAGCTCGTTCACGTTGCGATTCTGCAGCAGCACGCTCGCAAGAAAGAGCCGGGCTTCGGTCTCGAAATTCGTGCGCATGTCGGCGGTGAATTCTTTATCGAGCGGCTCGATCTGACCAAGCGTGCCGAAGTTCAGCCAGGAGAATGCGAAGTCGGTGACCAGCGACTGAGCGCGCCGATCCTTCAGCATGCGCGCGACCTGGGCATCCAAGACCTTCGGGTCAGAGAGCTGCTGCTTGTTGGCGAGTGAGAGCAGCTGGTCGTCGGGGCCCTGATTCCAGAGGAAGAAGGACAAGCGCGAGGCCAACTCCAGATTCGAGAGCTGGCGTGACTGCCCTGGCGCGGTGGGGCTCGAGATCGCGCGATACAGGAAATCCGGGCTCGACAGGATTGCCGTGATGAGCTCGGTCACCCCGGAATCGAAGCCGCCCGGCTGGACGCGACCGGTTTCATAGAATTTCATCAGCCACTGCACGTCGCTGTCGGTGACCGGACGGCGGAAGGCCTGCGTCGCCAGATGCCGCGCGATTCGCTCCGCGCAGGGCCGCTCCTCGGCTGCTTGCTTGGGCTCGCAGATGAAGATTTTCGCGCGACTTGCACTCAGGGACAGGCCTTGGGGCGAGTAGGGTCCTACGACCTCGACGCCGTCCCGGATGATCGGCATGCCAATGCCGAAGGTTCTGCCGCCGCCGGTCGGATCGTTGCTCTCGGCCCAGGAGCGTTCGATAAAGGTGACGGTCACGGTGTGTGCACCGGCCTTGACCTGCACCGGGATGCCCGACACTTCGGCGGTGATGGCCGCGCGGCCCTTGGGCCCGTCGCGATCGGCAAGCGCCAGATCTTCGGCGCCGCCGATTTGTCGGCGCGCCACTTCGGTGCCATCGACGAGGATGACCATCGTCGCCGTGGTCTCCATGCCGCGTGGATACAAGCCGGCATCGAGACTGTCTCCGTCCTTGAAGTTGAAGCGGTACTCCCCATCGGCCGGGAAGACGTGCGTGAAGCTCACCCCTCCGCGCGTGCCCAGGGGGTACCCGTCCTTGTGTACGTACTGCACCGGGGAACCCAGCCCGGCTTGCCCGCCGCCGCCTCCTCCTCCTCCAAAGAAAATGTGAGACATCTTCGGACGCGGCTCGCCTACCGCTGTCTGGGCGACGTGGCGCGCCGCGGAGAGGTACTGTTCCATGAAGGTCGGTGAGACGCTCAGTGCACCGGCGATGTTGCTGAAGCCATCAACTTCGATCTCGGTCGGCAGGATCTGCTTGGGATCAACGTCCACCCCCAGGAGGCCCTTCACCGAGGCCGCGAATTCGATCCGGCTGAGGCGCTGGAGCGGCACGTGCCCCACATCCCTATCTTTTGCGGAGGTATCTAGAGAGGTCTTGAGATAGTCGACGAACGCATCGACATCGGCCTGGGCGGGCTGCTTCTGTCCGGCCGGGGGCATGAGCCGGCCGGTCAGCTTGTTGATGACCTTTTCCCAAACCTCCGGATCCTGGCCCGCCTCACTCACGTCCAACGTATCGAAAGCCAAGCCTCCGGCCCAGTCCGTGGCGTTGTGGCATTTCGAGCAGTTCTTGTTGGTGAGGTCGTTGAACGCCTGGACGGAGCCAGCGCTCGCGGGCTGCTCCGCATTCGCCAAGCTCGAGAGGGCGAGCAAAGCCACAGCCGCGCACGCACCTGCCCGAATCACCGCATGTCGCAACGATGCTCCGCTCTTGCGCATTCCCTCTCCGGTTTGGATCCTCGCCATTCTAGCCGCCCGATGTGGGTGAACCAACGCGCTGCAAGATAAACGTTTATTCCGCCTGAGAGCACGGTCGGCAAGGCACAGAGCGCATGTTCTCGGACTCGCGTAACGACGCAGAGTTCGAAGCCGCGGAAGCGCTTTCCGTGATCTTCCACATCAAAGCCGACTCGATCCGCAAAATCAAGGCCTTACCCAGATTTCGCGTGCTCGCTCTTAACTTACTCACACCCCTATGCCTTAAACCGTTGAAACGCGAGGCCGTTCCGCTCTCGTACACTCGCATCCAACGGCCGAGGATCAGGTTTCCATAGGGGATCGAAGGCATGCCGAAGCAGCACCGCAGGATGATGCTCGCGCTCACGATGCTCGCCGCTTGCGTTGGGATTGCACAGGCCGCCTCGCCGCCAACGCCACCGGCCGACTGGCCCGAGTACAACCGGACGCTCGCAGGCGATCGGTACTCACCGCTCGCGGAGATCACCGCCGAGAATGTCGGGCAACTCCAGTTGCATTGCGCCTACACGCTTCCCGAGGTGGTCTCTTTTCAAACCGGGCCGCTCGTCATCGACGGGACGATGTACTTCACGACCTTCCAGGGTTCTTATGCGATCGATGCAGCGAGCTGCAAGGAGAAATGGAGCCGGCATGACGCGGGTGCGGGTCCGCCCGGTCTCGCGGTCAATCGCGGCTTCGCCTACCTCGATGGGCGCTTGTATCGCGGCACCGCTGATGCGCATGTGATCGCTCTGGATGCGGTGGACGGTCACCTGCTCTGGGAGCGCGCGCTCGATGTGCACGATCCCGGCATGTCGATTCCCCTGGCGCCGATCGCTGCGAATGGCCGCGTGTACGTCGGCAACGCGGGGGGAGATACGGTCGGGGTCACGGGGCACGTCTACGCACTCGATGCGCGCGACGGGCGCATTATCTGGCGCTTCGACGTGGTGCCCGGGCAAGGCTACGCGCGCACCACGTGGACCAATCCGCGGCTGCCGATCTCGGGCGGCGCATTCTGGACTTCATTCACGATTGATGAGTCCAAGGACATCCTGTACGTTCCGGCCGGAAATCCCGCGCCCGACTTCGATACGCTCGATCGCACCGGAGAGAATCTCTACGCCGACTCGGTGATCGCAATCGATGCCGCGAACGGTCGGCTCCTCGCTTACAACCAGCTGGTCAAGCACGACAGCCACGATTGGGATGTCGACAGTGCACCCATGCTCGCGACCACCCGAGCCGGACGCAGCATCATCGCCTCGGCCAACAAAGATGGTCTCTTGTCGATTCTCGACCGCTCGAAGATCACCCGCTCGGCTGCGGCAGCGAAGGAGCGGCCACCGATCATTCCTCTTCTGTCACAAACCCCGACGACGACGCGCGAGAACGTGGATGTGCCGCTCTCGCGCGAGCACCAGGTGCATTTCTGTCCCGGGATGGGCGGAGGAGTTGAATGGAACGGTGCGGCCTTCAGTCCACGGACGAACTCGCTCTTCGTGGGCGCTGTCGACCTCTGTGCTCATGTGCAGATCGTGCGCGAGCTCGCGATCCCCGCCGCAGGTCAGGTTTGGTTCGGAAGCTCCGGCTCGATGGAGGACATGATTGACTCGCCGGCCACAGCTCGCGGCTGGGTCACGGCCTTCGAGGCCGAGCACGGACGCGTGCGCTGGAATTTCAAGGCGCCGCATCCGATCGTAGCGGGCGTGACGCCGACGGGCGGCGATCTCGTCTTCGCCGCCGACCTCAGCGGCGATGTCTTCGCGCTCGAGCAAACAAACGGCCTCGTCCTGTGGCAGACGAGCACGGGCCAGTCGATCGGCGGCGGACTGGTCGTGTACCGCGCCGGCGGTCAGGAGCTTCTGGGCGTCGCCTCCGGGATGAAATCCCTCGCGTGGCCCGGAGCGGCCGACAAGAGTCGCATTCTCGTGTACGGGTTGCGCTGAGGGCACTTGCGCCCCGGCTGGACAGACCAGCCCCGCGAGCGTAAATCGCACAGGATGCGTGCCGCGAGCTGGATAGCAGCGCCGGCCAAGCGACGGCTTGGCTGCCGAACACTGAGCCTTCAGGAGATCACTCATGCTCAGTCCCGAACAAAATGAGCTTCTGACCCGCGTTGGGCCGGGCGCGCCGATGGGCGAGCTGCTGCGCGAGTACTGGGTGCCGGCCTGCCGTTCAGCCAAGCTTTCGGTCGACGGCGCACCGGAGCGGGTACGGCTGTTCGGCGAGAACTTCGTCGCTTTTCGCGCGACCGACGGCCGCGTCGGCTTCATGCAGGAAGCCTGTCCCCACCGCTGCGCGAGCCTTGCGCTCGCGCGGAACGAGGCGGGCGGCCTCAGGTGCATCTTCCACGGCTGGAAATTCTCCGTCGAGGGTAAGTGTGTCGACGCGCCCACGGAGCTGCGTGCCGGGCGCGAGCGCTTCGCAGCCAGCGTTCCCGTGCGCAGCCATCCGACTCACGACGGAGGCGGGTTGGTCTGGGTCTATCTCGGCAAGAACAAGGCGAGCCCACCCAGGTTCCCGGATTTCGAGTTTACGAGCCTGCGCGCCGCCCAAGTGTCCCCGCGCCGCGCGATTCACTGCAACTGGCTGCAAGGGCTCGAGGCGCTGTTGGACTCAGCACATGTGAGCTTCCTGCATTCGTCCAATATCGGCAGCGCAGCTGGACGCGAAGTCTTCAAGGTTGAATCCGACTACATGCTGGACAATGCGGCGCCCAGCTTCGAGGTGGTGTCCAAGCCTTACGGCTTCCGCGAGGGGGCGCTGCGCGAGCAGACGAACGGGCGCTGCTATGCTCGGATCCGGGAGGTCGCCCTGCCGTTCTTCTCATTCATCCCTGCGGCTCCCGGCGGGCCGGCGCTCGCGTGCTGCTCCATTCCGATCGACGATGAGTGGACGGCGCAGTGGTATATCGCCTTCAACGTGCACGGACCCATGCCCGCCGACACAGGAATCTACGGCACCGACTCGGGCGACCCTGACTTCTTCAATTCCGATATGGGTCATCGCGACAATATGTGGCACCAGGATCGCGCGGCGATGGCGCGGGGCCACTGGAGCGGCATCGTGGGACGCGGCAATGCCTACGAGGATTTCATCGTGCAGGAGTCGATGGGGCCGATCGTCGATCGCAGCAAACAGCATCTGGGAAGGTGCGATCTGGTGATCCTGCGGGCACGCAGCATGCTGTTGCGAGCCCTCGAGGCCTATCGGACCGAGGGCCAGATCGCTTTCGCCGGCGCGGATGTCGACTTCGCCAAGATCCGTGCGATTTCCTTCGCGTACCCCCACGGCGAGGATTGGAAGGCGATTGACGCATTCAATCCGCCTTCGCTCGAAGTCGCGTAGCCGAGCCTCAACGGCGGGAAGGAAACCTCGCCCTCTACGAGAACGTCCCTCACGGCGTCATCGCGAGGCTCAACACCCCGGCGAATGCTCCGGCAGTAGCCTCACGATTACCGTTTTAATCGCCGACGACGAGCCGTCACTTGCGCTATGGTTACGTGAAGGGATTGAACGCTCGTACACCGGTAGGCGCAAAGTGGCCGACATGACGCGAGACAACTGTTAGATCGTGAATCAACGCTGTTGTCGCGATCTGCCTATCCAGAGCGTACTCGGGATTCGGTACGCGCAGTCGGCCGCATACATGCGCCGTCTCTTCATCAAACCAAGGTTCGATCCTGGTTCACCGTGGTAAGTTGCAGGAGCCACCGTTCCAATCTCTGTGCCTGTGATCTGTCGCCGCGATAACGGATTCGTTCGAGGGATCGTTGTCGCGCCACTCAAGGCGGCCAATCTAGGACTCTCGGCGCGCCGCACCGATCGCGAAATCCATGATGTCGGTCATCGCAATCTCCGCCCGCGCGGTTTTGCGATCAGCCACAGTTCCCTGCAGGCGCTGCGAGCTTGTTGAACAAGCTCTGGATGCGCAGGGAGCTCCTTGAGGATCTTCGCGGCGCGCAGAACGACACCGATCCAAATGAGATCATTGCTCGCGGTTGCCGGGTCGGCGCCGTCAGCGCGGCGGCCCCGCGCGTGCTTAGCCGAGGTAAATTCGATCGCCGCCTGTGCGTCGCTCCGATAATGGATTTGACGGACAAAGTCTAAACAGTCTTTGGAAACAGATAGTCGCGAGAGACAGAAACGATTTGTCTTCTGTATGTCTCCTCGAGAATTTGCCTAAGAATATGAGACCGACCGCTTTGGCTAGCGAATTCGAAGCTCAGTCAATGGCCATATAGACCGACCAGTCACTTGACGTATGTACAATATGCATATCATATACGTACGTGGGTTCGAAATTCGATCCCGATAAGGACGCGACCAATATCGCCAAGCACGGCGTCTCTCTCGTCGATGGGGGAGGGCGTGTTGAACGATCCGCTGGGTCTGACCTTCGAGGATGATGCGTCTGAAGGTGAGCCTCGCTGGATTACGCTGGGGCGGAACTCCTCTGGCGAGCTAATCGTTGCGGTCTGGGCGGAACGCGACGACAGGGAGCGCCTAATCTCTGTTCGAAGGGCCATTGTGAAGGAGCGAAGAGACTATGAAGGCTGAGTACGACTTTTCTAAGGCAAGACGCGGGCCAGCTGTGCCAACCAAGGGAAAAACCCGCATCACAATCTACATCGACGATCAGATCCTCGCTGCATTCAAGGCGCAGTCCGCACGAACGGGGGTCGGATATCAGACACTCATCAACGAAGCGCTCGCGCAACATATCGGCACCACCGAAAAGCCGATGACTGCGGAACAGGTACGCGAGATAGTTCGCAAAGAGCTCGCGCACGCGCGTTGATCCAACAGCGGTCGACGCACGTCACGGCTTGCTTACGCGCGCGGATCGTTGCCATTTGCCATGCCGGGATTGGAGGTGACAAGCTATTCATGTCACCTTTACGTCACCTCCGCAACCCATAAACTCCCTGGAATGCCCACAAATCCCGCAGCAACGACTGACTCGGAAACGCCTATGAAAATAGGCATTGCGGACGATTCTTCCCGAGAAAAACTCGATCGGCGGGTGTCAGTCGCTCCCATGATGGATTGGACCGATCGTCACTGCCGCTATTTTCTGCGCGGCTTCTCGCCGCGCGTGCTCCTGTACACCGAGATGATCGTCGCCGCGGCAATCCTGCGTGGCGCTCGGGCACGGCTGCTCGCGTTTGATCCCGAGGAGCATCCGCTCGCGCTGCAACTCGGCGGCAGCGATCCGGCGCAACTCGCCGCCGCAGCGCGCGCGGGTGAAGCAGCGGGTTACGACGAGATCAATCTCAACTGCGGCTGCCCGAGCGATCGGGTTCAGAGCGGCGAGTTTGGCGCCTGTTTGATGCGCGAGCCGCTCAAAGTGGGGGAGTGCGTGGCGGCCATGCGCAGCGCCGTGCGCATTTCCGTGACGGTCAAGATGCGCATCGGCGTCGTGGCCGGCCGTGAGCCTGAAAGCTCGGCGCAGATGCGCAGCTTCGATGCGCGCGATCAAGAGCGCCTGCTGGAGTTTGTGAGCGCGGTGCGATCTGCCGGATGTGATGCTCTCATCGTACACGCGCGGAAAGCGGTTCTCGGTGGACTCTCGCCGAAGCACAATCGTGCGATTCCGCCGCTGCGCTACGACGTCGTGCAAGCTTTGAAGCCGCACGTCGGCACGACGCCGCTGGTGCTCAACGGCGGCTTGCGCAGCGTTGAATCGATTCTCGATGCCTTGCAGCGCTTTGATGGCGTAATGCTCGGGCGCGAGGCGTACCATCATCCCTTTCTTCTTGCGGAGCTGCATGCCGCGTTGTACGCGCACGAGCGCTCGGGAGCGCTCGCGCGCGAGGTGCTGCTCGAGCGCATGGCGAACTATGCCGACCGCGAGCTCGCGCGCGGTGAGCGACTGCCTTCAATCACCCGTCATATGCTCGGTCTTTATGCGGGGCAGCCGGGCGCGCGTGAGTATCGCAGGTTGCTGAGCGAGGGGGCGCGGGGCGCACGAGCCGGAAGCGCTTTGCTCAGAAGTGTGGCCTCGTGCACGTCCGAATCCGTCGCGCGGGCGCGACGTCCGTAGCGGCTCAGGGTCAGTCGCGTATAATCCGGCGATACTGCTGCGGGGGGTCGTTGCAGACGCCGGCGCTGTACTGTCGACTGTTCCATGGGAAAAGACATAGAGCTCGCCATTCTGTTCGCCGATGTGGTCGGCTCCACGCGACTCTATGAGCTGATGGGCGATCTCAGGGCGCGCGACATGGTCGCGATCTGCATCGATGTCATGCGCGGTGCCACCGAGCAGCATCAGGGCACCGTGATCAAGACGATGGGCGATGAGGTCATGGCGAGCTTTCCGACCGCCGACCAGGCGCTCAATGCCGCCGCCCAGATGCAGCAGCAGATCTCCAAACACTCGCAGCTGAAGGTCGAGGGGCAGCCGGTTGCGATACGCATCGGCAGCCATTTCGGCCCTGTTGTGCTCGAGAACCGCGACGTGTTCGGCGCCACGGTCCACACCGCCAATCGGATGACGAGCCAGGCGAAGGCCGGCCAGGTCATGACGACTGCCGCGATGGTCGAGCGGCTTTCCCCACAGTGGCGCGCCGCCGTGCGCCAGATCGATATTGCCACGCTCAAGGGGCAAGGCAACGAGGTCGCGCTCTACGAGGTGCTGTGGCAGACCGAGGATGTGACCAGCATGGTGCCCGCTATCGCGCTGGCAGGTAAGAGCGGTCCTGCGGTGCGTCTGCGTCTGCGTTTCCAGCAGCGCGATATCGTAGTGGACGATCACCATCCGAGCATCGCCATCGGCCGCGGGGAGGACAATGACGTGGTGATCCAGGGCAATCTCATCTCGCGCATCCACGCGCGCATCGAGATCAACCGCCACAAGTTCGTGCTCATCGATCAGAGCACCAATGGCACTTTCGTCCAGACCGAAGCTGGCGAGGAGGCCTTCGTTCGCCGCGATAGTCTGCAGATCAAGGGCAAGGGAATGATCGGGCTTGGCAAGCTGCCCGAGGCGGATTCGCCGCAAACGATCCGCTTCGTGTGCGAGGAGAGCTGACTTACGCGGACAGTCGCGCGTCGAGCGCGTCGAGCTGTTCGAGCATCGCCGGCGGCAGTCGCTCGCCGTAGCGAGCCAGATACTTGCGCACTTCGGCCGACTCCTTGCGCCAGAGCGCAGGATCGACCGCCGTCAGCTCGCGCAGCGCATCGGTACTCACATCGAGGCCGCGGGTGTTGAGGTCCTGCGGGCGCGGCAGCCAGCCGATCGGTGTCTCTGCGGCACCCGCGGTGCCCGCGGCGCGATCGAGCATCCAGGCAAGCACGCGCAGGTTCTCGCCGTAACCGGGCCAGAGGAAGCGCCCGCGCGCATCGCGCCGGAACCAATTCACGTGAAACATCCGGGGCGGGTGGCTCAGTTGGGCGCCGACGCGCAACCAGTGGCCCCAGTAGTCTGCGAAGTTGTAGCCGCAAAACGGCTGCATGGCCATCGGGTCGCGGCGCACGACGCCCACCTGGCCGGTCGCCGCGGCGGTGGTCTCGGAAGCCACGGACGCGCCGACCAGAACACCGTGCTCCCAATTGCGCGCCTCGTAGACGAGCGGTGCGACTTCACGCCGGCGGCCGCCGAAGACGATCGCCGAGATGGGCACGCCGCGCACATCCTCACTGTGCGGTGAGTAGCTCGGATTGCGCTTTGCCGATACGGTGAAGCGCGCATTGGGATGCGCAGCCGGGCCGCGGGCGGGGTCGTACGGCCGGCCCTGCCAATCGATGACCGGTGTGCCGCTCTTGAGTCCCTCCCACCAGGGCTGATTGTCGGCCGTGAGCGCCACATTGGTGAACAGGGTATCGCGGCGGATCATCTCGTACGCGTTGCGGTTGGTCTCGGGATTGGTGCCCGGGACCACGCCGAAATAACCGGCCTCCGGATTGATGGCCCACAGTCGCCCATCCGCTCCGGGATGCAGCCACGCGATGTCGTCACCGACCGTGTACACCTTCCAGCCGGGCATCGACTCCGGCGGAATCAGCATGGCCAGATTGGTCTTGCCGCAGGCGGAGGGAAATGCGGCGGCGATGTAGTGCGTCTCGCCGCGCGGATTTTCCAGCCCGACGATCAACATGTGCTCGGCGAGCCAACCTTCGGTGCGCGCCTGCCAGCTCGCTATGCGCAGGGCATGGCACTTCTTGCCGAGCAGCGCGTTGCCGCCGTAGCCGGAGCCGAAGCTCTCGATCGAGAGCTCCTCCGGGAAATGGATGATGAAACGCCGCTCGGGGTCGAGGTCGCCGATCGAGTGCAGTCCCTTGACGAAGGTACCCGTGCGGGCGATGCGCTCGAGGGCGGGGCGCCCCATGCGAGTCATCATCGCCATGTTGAGAACGACGTAGGCGCTATCGGTGATCTCGACGCCGAAGCGCGCATACGGAGAATCGAGCGGTCCCATGCAGTAGGGCACCACGTAGAGCGTGCGCCCGCGCATGCAGCCGCTGAAGAGGGCGCGCATTTTCTCGTGCGCCTGCGTGGGATCCAGCCAATTGTTGTTCGGGCCGGCATCCTCCTTCGAACGCGTGCAGACGTAGGTGAGATGCTCCACGCGAGCCACATCGCTCGGGTTCGAGCGCGCCAGCTGGCAACCGGGGAACTGCGTCTGATTGAGCAGCTTGAGCTCGCCGCTTTGGACCAGTTCCGCGGTGAGCTCGCGCATCTCGCGTGTCGAGCCTTCGCACCAGTGCATGGCCGAGGGCTCAGTGAGCCGCCGGACGGATTCCACCCAGTCGGCGACCTCGCGGCTCAGCTGTGGAAGCTCGATGATTGCGTGGGGTGCGGTAGCCATGCAGGGGTCCTGATGATGCGGGTGTCGGGCACGGCTGCGAGGCTGTGCCGTCACTCCTTGTCCGAGCGCGTGCCAGAGCCAGAGGTGCCAGAGGTGCGCTTGCCGCGCTCGGCGGCGCTCACCGCGCCGTGCGCCGCATGCTTGCGTGCCCGAGAGCGACGTGGCCGCGCCCGCTCAGGCGCGCGGCCACGCAGCAGCTCGCTGCCCGTGGAGTGCGCAAGCTCGCTCAACTCCCGACCGACCGCTGCCACGATCTGCCAGGTCGACTCGAGCTCGCTCAACAGGCGGTCGCGCGAGGCGGGGAGCGCAGCGCGTTGCTCCTTGTAAAGGGCGCTCAAGCTCGCGGCACGCGCCGTCATACGCAGCCGCTCCGCGCTGTCGGCCAGTGCTCCGCGTGCGCTCGTCTGCCCTTGCTGGAGCAATTGCCCGAGGTAGCGATGCGAAAGGTCGGTCAGGCGCTGCCCGGCCTCGGCAAGCGTCGCTAGTCGCTCCTCGATGGCGGGCATCCTGGTGCTCACCCGATCGGCGCCGCTTTGGGCGAGCCGGAGCGCCCGGTCGGCACATGCGCGCGCGGTTCCTTGCAGGAGCCGCGCGGCCGCCGTGGCAAACTGCTCGGGGTTGTTGCTCATGACCTCAATGGCGTGTCGAACCGGAGATACGAGTGATGCACTGCATCATGGATTCGCTGAATTGTCCCAATAATGCGACTTTCTGATCCTTCATGCACCACGACCTTCAAGCGCTGTCCATGCCTTGAGAGTGGTGCCTTTCAAGCCTGACCCATGCTGACTTTGCGGGACATATTCTCGGCGAACGGCCCGCTACAGAGGTCGGTTCCCGACTTCACCTTGCGCCGCCAGCAGCTGCGCATGGCCGAGCGTGTGGCCGACGCCTTGGAGAGTCGCGAATCCTTGGTCGTGGAGGCCGGAACGGGTACCGGCAAGACATTTGCCTATCTCGTGCCGGC
>Ga0335085_10003107_pt1 | contig 29504 bp, 19 predicted proteins | sample Lox_Sample_45_FD_206712 | JGI IMG/M metagenome (GOLD analysis project Ga0335085, IMG submission 206712) | Soil microbial communities from Loxahatchee National Wildlife Refuge, Florida, United States - Lox_Sample_4.5 | ecosystem: Environmental > Terrestrial > Soil > Wetlands | place: USA... | reverse complement strand
CCTCCACGTCGTTTTTGGCCGAACAACGTTAGGGTAGCCGATTCGGGGTGCTGCCTTCGACGCAGCCCTTCGCAACTTATCGCTGCTTCACGTCTTCAAAACGCTTCACACTTTTCGGAGAAGAGACCCTTTTAAAGGTGTGGCAGCCGGCGGCCAAACCAGAGGAGTTGCCAAGCCACCCCTATCGTCGAAAAATTCGTGCCGACGCGCGCCGTGGCACCTCGGGAGTAAGCGATTTTCAGGGACTGGCTTTTGCCGATTGGAACCGATAGTGTGGCGCCGACGCGACTGTTGCTTAGCCGGCTGCTTGGCGGCCCATTGTTCACGTGGGAGGCTCCCCCCGCGTACCACGTGCTATCGAAAGCGGCCCACAGTCGCCGACGCAATGTATAGGAAACGTGTGCCTGAAGAGTTGTGACGGGATCCTGCTGCCGTGTGGAAGTTCCAGGAAAGAAAGCGCTATTGTCCGTAAACAGCCAAACTCCGGTATAAAAGTCAAAGTTCCATTTCTTTCGCGGGTAGGATATTCCCAGCTCAGGCTTGAATGACCACCTGTCTGTTCCGATACTGATCAGCCTGGTCGGGTCGTATTGACCGCTGGGGGCCCTCACCTCCAAACTTGTACCAACGATCAGGCCATGCCCCGGCGATTTAGCAAACTCTTGCGGCGACAAGGCAGGACTGCCATGCAGGTTGAAAGAGAATTTGACCCGCAGATCCGCAAGCCCTGAACGATACACGCTCTGCTGCTGCTCGAAGACTTGCCCCCGAATGTTTCCCCACACATACGGTAGTGCGACAGTCACAAGCGATTGCCGGCCAGCGAGACCAAAGGTGTGCCCCAGACCAGTTGCCTGGCTGTAAAGATTGGCGTGTACGTCACTGATGGGAAGCGTGGGATCGAAGAGCACGTCACCGCTCGTGTTTCCAAACCCCATGACAAGGAAATTGGCGCCGACCGGGGAGGGTGAATAGGCGCGCGGCTCGAGGTCCTGTGCTGCCGCAACCGCTGAGACGATGAGCATCCCGAGCCAGCACCACAACCAGGTACAGCAGGCAAAGCGCTCAAAGGTCTTCGGGATTGATAATGGGTCGCCTTGCTCCGTGGGCCATCGTCTGTTCCTTACCGTGGCGCGCCCGTTTCGTCCTGCCAGCCCTGCAGGCGCTGTCAAGTGCGATGCGTAGCCTCGATATTTGACTGCGCCGACCATCTCCCAGGCACATCACACCGCAGGTCGAACAACGGTCTTTCGTATCTTGGCGTGCGTAAGCAAACGACAAGAACTGTCAGAAATGACAGGACTAGCGGTTTCGTCCCGGGACAACCTCTTATTGTGCCTGTCAGTTTTTACAGTTCAAAGTTCGCTCTAAGCACAGTAGAAGTCATAGGTAGGGTAGGCCGAAAGTGCACTGCCCATCATGCGAGTGGGACGCGCGACGGCCGTTGTGGAGGGAAAGGGGGTGGCGCAGGGCGCACGTGGACGCGAGATCTCGTCGCCTTGGCTGCCAATGTCACTCGGGTCGGCAACGCGCCACACCACGGCGACTAAGCTGATCGTTGAGTCTGTCAGGCGCCATTTCCATGCTCCTCCGCTCCGTGGCGGCCAGACCAAAGGCTCAGGTCTAAAAAGGCGGATACTCGTCGTTCTTTTTTGGTTAGCTGCTAGCGCGAGTTCGCCCTCTGCTTTCGGGCAGAGTCGTTACCCAATACCCGCGACAGGGTTTGTCTCAACAAATGACGATGGTGCGGGTCTTATGAGAGATCAGGTCCGATCGGTCCAATTCAGCAGACCACTTCGCGAATCGGGCTCGCCCGTCTCACGGGCACCCGCGACGGTTAGCGGCGCTGTCGGAACTTCCGCGGCGCGTGAACCCAGAACGGACGCTGCAGCAGACAAGGAGGAGAAGCAGAAGAAGAACAGACGGGGAGAGATTGTGGCAGCCCCGCTCCCGATTTCCAGTCCGGCTCTCGGCACAGGAATAATCCCCATCTTTGGCTACATCTTCCCCTTCAACAAGAACGATAAGGTCACGCCTCCATCGGTTGTGGGCGGTGCCGGCTTGATCACCAATGGTGGCAGCCGAGCCTTGGCCCTGGCAGGAAACCTGTTTGTCAAGCGCGGCGCTTATGAGATCACCGGCCTGGCGCTCACCGGCCACCTCGATTACAACTTCTACGGCACGGGTACGGACGCCGGAAACGCGGGCCGGAAACTCGCCATCCAGCAAGGCGGACAAATTGTCTTTGGGGAGGTTCTGCGCCGGCTCGGACATAAGTTCTACCTGGGTCCGCGAGCCTGGGTAGCCCACTCTGAGATTACTCCCAATCTGCAAAAGAGCGACAGCGATCACCCGGACGTCCCCCTGCTTTTCCTTAACACCGACGTCAAGGCTTGGGGCATCCGAATGCAGCGGGACAGCCGCACCAATCGCTTCTTCCCGACCGATGGCAGCCTCTTCGACTTTACGTCAAACTTCTTCCACGTCTCCCCCGGCATCGGACTCACCGGCGCCGCAAGCGGCCAGCCGACGGATATCCAGGGAAATAAGTTTCAGTTTCAGGCCTATCGCCTCGATGTCAACAAGTATGGGGCCGTGCGAAATCATCAGGTTCTGGCCTATAACCTTTCGCTCTGCGGGGTGTTTGGTGAGGCTCCCTTTTACGGGCAGTGCATCTTCGGGGCCAACAACGAACTGAGAGGCTACACGGCTGGCCAGTATATCGATCGCTTCATGATTGCGACACAGCTCGAATATCGCCTGGACTTGCCCAAGCGATTCGGCGCGGCGGTATTCGGAGGCGTCGGCGAGGTGGCCCCCAGCGTGGGCAAATTCAATAACGATAACCTTCTGCCAAGCATCGGCGCAGGACCTAGATTCATCCTGAGCACCAAATACCACGTAAACCTTCGATTCGATATCGCCCAGGGCAAAAATGGCCACACTTGGAGCATGGGCGTGGGGGAAGCGTTTTAGGTTCGGAAAGGAAGGAAGCATGACGCCAGAGCACATCCGGCGCGAACCGACAACGGATCACTCCACGAAAGTAGACCGGGCAAAACTGCGCGCGAGCCGCTCGGGTCTCCTGATCGTTGTGACTATGCTCGCGTCAGGAGTGGCGCCCGCTCAGAGCCTGCTTCAGAAGGCCGCTTCGCCTGCCGCCTCCCAAGCCGCCCCGCCTTCAGCAACCGCTCCCACCCCACCCGTTCCGGAAGAACCCAAAGACCCCCTGGGCCGGGACACCCCTTACGGCACTGTGGTGGGTTTCCTCAAGACTGCCGAACAAGGGGACTGGAAAGCCGCCTCCGACTTCTTGGATTCCAAGCAGCCGCCGGAAGCGAAGCAGGAACTGGCGCGCCAGCTCAAGCTCGTGATGGACAGAGGTTTAACTTTGGACATCACAACCCTCAGCAAAGATCCCGAGGGAAGTCCCAAGGAGAACGTGCGCCGCACGCGCAACGAGGTCGGTACCGCAAAGATTGGAGATCAGAGTCTGCCGATTTTCGTGGACCGGATTCAACCGACCGCAAATCGACCTCCCTATTGGTTGTTCTCGGCGGAGACTCTGAGCCAGCTTCCCGACCTCGCCCGAAACCTCGAGGCCCCGTGGTTCGAAGCTTACCTGCCGAAATGGCTCGTCGAGAATCGCCTTCTCGGTATTCCAGTGTTCAGGTGGATTGCTATTCCCCTGGGAGGCTCCATCATCTTTGGCGTGGTCCTGCTGATCACCTGGATCTTCGGGTTACTGGTCAGAGCGGTTTTCCGTCTGTCGCCCACCAGCCCGGTCCTGCGGGCAGGCGGCTTTCTCGGTCCTGTAAGGGTATTAATCCTTGCCTACCTGATTTATGCCGCTGCGCCCCTGGCCCAAAGTCTGGTAGCCCGTCAGATGTGGCGAGGGCTTGTAGCCCCAGCTGTAACCATCGCGGGCGTAGCCTGGCTTCTGATGCGTATTTTGGATCTGCTTGCCGAGCTGGCAGTGGCGCGTTCTCGAAAAAGGGATCGCCTTCCCCGCATCGCGCACTTGCGGCTTTCCCACTGGGTCTTGAAAGCGGTGGTCGCGGTGGTCGCGCTGATAGCGATCCTTTACAACGTTGGAATAAACCCCGGTACGGTTTTGACCGGACTGGGCCTCGGCGGTGTCGCGCTCGCGTTTGCTGCCCAAAAAACGATCGAGAACGTGTTCGGCACCCTTATGATCGTGGCGGATCAGCCGCTCCGGGTGGGGGATTTCTGCAAAATCGGTGACACCCTGGGGACGATCGAGGACATCGGGCTGCGCTCGACGCGCGTTCGCACCTTAAACTACACCTTGGTTACAGTCCCTAATGGTCAACTCGCCTCCATGCTCGTTGAGAACTACGCCTCCCGGGACAGGATCTGGTTTCGCCACGTAGTCGGATTGCGCTACGAAACCAGCGCTGACCAACTCCGGTATGTGCTCGCGGAGATCCGCGCTCTCCTGCAAAACCATCCAAAAGTGGAGTCGGGCACTTCACGCGTCCGGTTCATCCGCTTGGCGGGCTCGTCTCTGGAGCTTGAGATTGTCGCCTATGTCCTTCTCGCGGATTTTGCGGAGTTTCTCGGTGTCCAGGAGGACCTCCTGCTCCAGATCATGGACGTTGTCGAAAGGGCCGGAACCGGCATTGCCTTCCCCTCCCAGACTACCTATCTGACGCGAGACTCGCGCTGGGATGCCAGGAAGAAAGAGGCGGCCGTCGCGCAGGTTCGGGCGCGCGGACAGGGAGCGACGTCCTGACTCGGCCATACGATCTCGTTCCGGGCGGCGTGGCAAAACGAAGCCGAGATGGGGTTATGTCGATTGAGTCAGTCCAAAGGAGGACGCTTGAAAATGAAACGGAAGTTCATCGTCTCGCTAGCGATCGGAATATGCCTCTCATCGTATGATTTGGCTTTCGCGCAGGGCGCCTCACCGCAACCCGCGGCAGCACCGGGTTCCATCGATCAGGACATTGCGATGCTGCGAAAAGACCTTCGCTCACAGAGAAAGCAGCTTATTGCCGCCAATATGAGCTTGACGGGCGACGAAGCGGAAAAATTTTGGCCCGTTTATGAACAGTACGTCGGTGAGTTGGTTCAAATTAACAATGCGAAATACGATCTGATCAAACAATACGCGCAGAATGCGGGCACGCTGAGCGCCGATCAGGCCGACAGTTCGGTCAAGAAGTGGCTGGCTGTGGATGAGTCCGTCACCCAGCTCAGAACGAAATACGTTCCGGTCTTTCGCAAGGTGCTATCGCCCCAAAAGACTGCTCTTTTCTACCAGCTGGATCGACGCGTTCAGTTGATGATCGACCTCCAGTTGGCCTCTCAACTTCCGCTGGTCGAACCGTAGTTCCTGCCGGGTTCGAACGCGGCTTCGAGTGGCGGATGAGCAGGTGAAACGATGAAAATAGCAATAACCCCCGTGAAGACCGGCGGAAGGGCCCAAGGAACAGGATGGGATCATCTTTCGGAGGCTAGCTGCCTCGCGTCGCAAGTCCGCCCGTCTCTTCCGTGGATTCATCTCGCGACGCGCCTCTACGCCCGAAACCGCTTCAGGTCCGCGCTCGTCTGGGCCTTTGCGCTGCAACTGTGCGTTGCCTTGGCCGGAGCAAATCGAGTCGCGGCCCAGGAACAGCCCCCGGGTGCCGCAACGGCTACTCTCGAAGAGGAGGAGGAGAAGAGCACGGCGGCGCCGGTCCTCGTCGATAGCCGGCCCGTCGTTTACATTTATGCGTCTGTGGGCGGGTTTAGCCAGGAAGCCCGGGCCGAGGCCATCGAGAAACGCCTCATAGATCTGGCGAAAGCAAGGAAAGTCCCCGTCGAATCGATTCAGGTTGAAGAGCATGACGCGTGGAGCGCAATAACTTCCGCGGGCAACATCATCATGCTCGTGACAGACCAGGACGCTGCGGCGGCAGGCCGGGTCCGGCAGCGGCTCGCGCAAGAAGATGCAGAACTCATTCGTCAAGCAGTGCAGCGCTATCGCCAGGAACACAGGTGGACCAACCTGCTTCTGGGGCTGCTGTACACCGTTCTGGCCAGCGCCGCATTGCTGCTCGTCCTGCGTGGAGTGTGGAAGCTTCGCGAAATGGTCGGCGCCGCGTTCGAGAAATGGATGGCGAAGTATACGCGCTCAGACGCCTCGAAGATGACCATTTCAGCCGCTTCCTACCTGGCCCGGCTCTTTCTGACCGTGGGCCATGCTTGCTTCTGGCTCGTAGTGATCGCGTTAACGCAGGCTTACATAACCGCGGTCCTACGGTTTTTCCCACAGACACATGAGGTTTCACGAGCGACAACATCCTGGCTCTATTCACAACTGCTGAGCCTGGGCCGGGAAGCCGTGGATTACTTGCCGAATCTGGTCCTGGTGATCGTGATTGGCGGCGTCGCCTACATCTTCCTTCAGTTCAGCGCCCAGATTTTTAGGGACGTCGAGAGGGGCGTGGTCAAGATTCGGGGGTTCTATCCCGACTGGGCGCGGCCCACTGCCAATCTGGTGCGAATCCTGGTGCTGGCGCTGGCGGCGGTCGTGATGTTTCCTTACCTGCCGGGGGCCAAGAGCCCGGCTTTTCAAGGCATCACGATTTTCCTGGGTGTTCTGCTTTCTCTAGGCTCATCTTCCGCCGTAGCCAACGCGGTGGCCGGAACCATCCTGAATTACACGCGCTCGTTTCAGGTCGGCGACATGGTGAGCATCGGCGACACCTTTGGAGAGGTCGTGGAAAAGGGCCTGATTGCAACCCGCGTTCGTGCGACTCCTCGAACAGAAATCGTCACGATTCCCAACGGCCTGGTGATGGGCGCCGCCGTCAGGAATTACAGCGCCGAAGCCAAAGCGCACGGCGCAACATTACACACCACGGTGACCATTGGCTACGACGCTCCCTGGCGCAGAGTCCATGAACTGCTCATCAGCGCTGCGCTCTCCACATCGCATATCCTCGAGCAGCCCGCCCCTTTCGTGCTGCAGACGGCGCTCAATGACTTCTACGTTTCCTACGAATTGAGCGCTTACACAGACACGCCCAGGCAAATGCCCATCGTATATTCAGAACTGCACCAGAATATTCAGGATAAGTTCAATCAGGGCGGGATCGAGATTAACTCGCCCCATTACACGGCACTTCGTGACGGAAACGCCGTGACCATCCCGGCGGCATATCGCCCGGACTCGTACGAGGCTCCGGCCTTTCGAATTCACGGAACCGCCAATAGCAGCAAAGAGGAACAACGGCCGAGTGAGCCTGCCCACGTGAGCTCAATCAGGTAAGCGCTGTTGCCGGTTCGAGTCCCCGGGGAACCGGCGGTACGGAGAACACGCTGTTGAATCCTGTCGACCACTGTGGCGGGAGCACATGTTTGAGTGACGGCGCCGGACTGGCCTGTCGTGCGCGCACCTATTGAAGGCTGCGAAATCTAACAGGCTGCGGAAAAAGCCGAATTCGATCGCACGACGGTGGCACAGGCACTCTTGCCTGTGCCGAACGTGTTGCACTTACTCGCGACGGACAGCCAAGAGTGGCTGTGCCACCAGGCTTCTCCGCAGCCTGCTAGCCAATCAGCTTGGTTCTGACAGCGTACTGAACCAACTCTGCGCTGTTCTTCAGACCAAGGTCAGCCATAATCTTGTATTTGTGATACGCGACGGTTCGAGGGGTGACGTGCAGAATATCCGCGACTTCTTTCATGAGACGGCCTTCCGCCAGCAGCTGCAAGACTTCCCGCTGGCGCGGATTAAGACCGCGCTGTTTCGTTACGCCACCCGGCTGAGCCACCAATTCTTTAAGATTTCGCCGCACGCTAGAAGTGACGAATGTCAACCCACCCAGAACGTCCCGGATGGCTTCGCCCAGCTCCGAGGCTGTGGAGGTCTTGAGCAGATAGCCCGAAGCCCCGAGCTCCAAAGCTGCCTGGGCAATCTCCGGATCCGCGTTCATGGTGAGAAGAATTACTTTAGGGGCAGGCGACATCTCCTGGCATAGCCGGGCCGCATCCAGCCCGTTCAGCAGCGGCATGCTAATGTCCAGGATCACGACGTCGGGATTCAACAGGCGGGCCTGGCTCAACGCGGCCCGGCCGTCCGTGACGGTGCCGACCACTTCAAATTCTGGTTCCAGGAGACGCTTTAGCGCTTCCAGGAATAAAGTATGATCGTCGGCAAGCAGAATTCTTGGTCGGCCCATAGCGATTCTCCGCGAAAAAGAACGGTTCTACCCGGTTTCGCGTGGCGATTGGGGCGTGCCGGCTACGGCCTGCCGGGAAGGCAGCGGAATTCGAACCATCACGCGCGTGCCCTCATTGGGACGAGAGTCCAGGGACCATACGCCGCCCACATAGCGCACGCGCTCCTGCATGCTGACCAGCCCCAAACCACGGTTCTCCCGGCTGGCTTCGGGGGAAACCCCCCTGCCGGCATCAGAGACCGTCAAGCAGATCTCACTGGACGCTGCGCTCAGATCAACCGTGGCTGACTTCGCACCGCTGTGCTTGGCAACATTTCGCAGCGCTTCCTGCGCAATCCGGTAGATACACAAGGAGATTTCTTTGGGCAAGGCCCGCGGAACATCTGCGCTTGAGAATTGCACGTCCAAGCCAGCCTGCTTCGAGAATTCACGGCAATAGCCGCGCAGCGCGGCAACCAGCCCCACATCCTCCAACTTTGAGGGGTGAAGTTGATGGGAAACGTGATGAATGTCGATGGTAAGCTCCTGGGTCTGGGAGGACATGGCTCGAACCTGCGCAATCCACTCCTCGGTGCTCGCCGGAGGCTTTTTCAGGAGTTGTTCCAGGTCAATTGCCAGCAAGGCCAACCGCTGGCTGAAGTCATCGTGCAGTTCCCGCGCCAATCGACGGCGCTCCTCTTCCTGCGCCATCACCATGCGCTTGCCGATTTCACGCGATGCTTCTTCAACCCGCCTGCGCTCGGTGATATCTTCCATCACCCTCAAGCTGCAGAGCTCGCCGTCCAATTCGATCGACTCGGCTGACAGGAAACCGGTGCGGAGCTCTCCGCTTTTGGCGCGATATCGGATTTCGACATTGCGAAAGGAGCCCTGCTCTACGGTAGCCTGGCCGGCCTCTGCGGGCCTGACGACGGTAAGGTGGGGGCCCACCTCCTGCGGCGTATGACCAACGACTTCCTCAGCTCGAAGACCCGTACTCTGCTCAAAGGCTTTATTCACGTCGATGTAACGCCCTGTCGCGAGGGACAAAATCACCATGGACGCTGGACTGGCGCGAAAGGCAGCGGAGAACTTCTTTTCCGAAGTCTGGAGCTTATCCTGCGCCTTCTTCCGTTCAAGTGCAGTGACTAGAGCGTCACCGACCGTGCGCAGATGAGCTACGTCCTCGTCTGACCAGGTGACGGCCCGGGCATGGGAGTGGAGCCCAATGCAGCTCAGGATTCCTTCCGGAGTCCGGAGCGGCACGGTGAGTTCCGACAAGTTGCCCTCTACCTCTTGCATGCGGCGTTCCCCGAGCGCATCCAAGGGATACTCGTCCGGTGAGTTGATCCTGATGATTTCGCCGCCAAGGATTAGTTGCTCGTTCCGTGGCATCGTCCCCATGGGGATTTCTTGAAACTCCGGCATTTGGGCGCGCGTGCCCGGGCCGCACCACTCGTGGGTCATGCTCCAACTCGAAAGGTCTCTTGACGCCCGGATGATGTAAGCGTGGTCGACGCCGATGAGGCCGGCAATTTCCTCCAAGGCCTTCACGGCGGCCACATCGACTTCCGACGGGCGGCAGCTTACGAAGAGGTTCAGGACTCGCGTCATCATCTCATCGAAGGATGCCCGCTGCCGTAGCGAGTGCTCTGCCCGCTTGCGGGCGGTAACGTCCTCGACGCTGCCGTCGTACCACAGCACGGCGCCGTCTGCGCCACGAATGGCCCGGGCGCTTTCGCGGACGAAGATGACTGAACCGTCGGATTTGCGCCACGCCGCTTCAAGCCCAATGACCTGGCCTTCTTTCTCGATTTGCTCACGGAAGTCAGTCCGGGAATAAGCGGGTTCGAACCCCTCCTCTTCCAAGTTCCGGCGGGCCAGGCTTTCGAAGTCCGGGCAGCCCAGCATCTTTAGCAGGGTCGGGTTTGCCATCAGAATCCGTCCGTCGGGGGTGGTGCGGTAAACCCCAATGGTGGCATTTTCCACCAGGCTGCGAAAATCCTCCTCGCTCTCGCGCAAGGCCATGTCTATCCTCTGGCGAGCAAGTACGCCGCTGAACATCTGCGCCAGCAGTTCCAGCCGCTTGACGAGCGGCGCCGGCCAACTGTGTTCCGCCTGCAGGGTGTTGAAAGACAACGCACCGGCAATTGCCTTTCCCCCCACGCCCAGTCCGAAGGTCAGATTGCTCTTAATACCGAATCGACGCCAGTTCTCGCGATCCTGAGCCGCTTCGGGCGGTAGTTTTTCCACGGATGCGACCGCGACGACTTCACCCGCCGTGACCTTTCCGAAGCACCAGGGAAAAAGGTCCAGGCCATTCAAGTGCAAAGCAGGCGGGACCGTTCCTGCCGAAGCATAGAAGTGAGTCAGCGTGATGGATTCCGGCTCCGCCAGGGATCTCCAGACGGTGCCCAGTTCCAACCCAAGTGACTCGCAGACGCGTCGCAAGCCGTGATTGATCTCGTCATCGATTTGCCCGGCCGGAACCTGTACGAAGCGTGACGAGACCTCGGCCAGCAGGGTCTCGAACCGCAACCGGTCTGCGATTTCGGCCTCTGCCCTATCGCGATCACTAATACGCTGACCAACTCCCGCCATGTGCGCCCCGCGCCACCTTGATGTTGGAGAACCGGCTCTTAACCGCGATGGCTGAATGAATGTCGAGTTCTCCTCAACTCTAGCGCACCGGGCTTCGACCATTTCTGTGACTACTATCACATGGGACGCGCGGCCAAGATCAGAGAGAGCTCTCAGGTTCCGCATGCAAGCAAAAAGCTACCCGTAGATGGCCCCTCAGGTTGAGGTCGTTTTGAAGCTCACGGGTTCCTGTCGTAGAGCCGAGACCCGCCTTGGTAACCTCTCGCGTCATGACGCTGCGGTCTTGCTGAGCAACGGAGCTGGCCTTGTGGCAGGCACCTCCTCCGAGACCCAGGCTTTGAGCAGTGTATAGGCGACTGCGAGAATGACCGGGGCGATGAAAAGGCCGACGACTCCAAAAGCGAGAAGGCCTCCGATGACGCCGGCGAGAATCAGCAGAAGCGGCAAATCCACTCCTTTTCTTATGAGGTAGGGCCGCAGAAAGTTGTCGACCGTACCGGCGATTACAGCGAAGATGAGGAGGATAGTACCCCAGACCGCCTGCCCGGACCCGTAGAGCCATGCCAGTGCGGGAATCATTACCAGCCATGGCCCGAGCTGAGCCAGGCACAGCATGAAAGTCACTGCCGCCAATAAAACCGCAGCAGGCACGCCAGCGATCAAGAGTCCGATGCACGCCACGGCTGCCTGAGCGAGCGCGGTCACGACGACCCCGAGCACGACGCCCCGCACCGCCTTGGCCGCGAGCACCGCCACCTCTTCCCCTTGCCGTCCGGCGAGACGCCGGGCAAAGCTCAGAAGAGCTTCCCGGCAGACGGCTCCTTTCACGTAGAGGACAATCGCAACAACCATCGTCAGCAGGAAATTAAGTATGGTGGCGCCTGTGCTTCCCGCCTGGGCCACAAACCACCTCAGCGCCTTTTGCAGGTAGGGGGTTAAGCGGGCCTGGCGTTCGTCAGGGCTGAGAGCCGCAAACGCACTCCAGCGATCCACCAGTCTTGCCCCGTAAAGCGGAATGTGGCTAAGCCAGTGCGGAGGCGAAGGCAGAGAGATGGAATCCAACGATTTGATCTGCGCCGTAATATGCTCGGCATTCTTGGCAATGGTCAGAACCGCGAAGGTGATGGGCGCGAGAACGATGAGCAATAACCCTGCCGCCATGATCGATACGGCAAGTCCTCGCCTCTTTGGGAACCGCTTTTGAAGCCACTGCAGGAGTGGCCAGGTCGCTACGACGACGATCGTCCCCCAGACAATGGAAATGAGGAATGGCCGCAGAATCCAGAAAGTCGACGTTATGATAAGACCGATAAAGAGCACCGAGAGAACTGTATGGGTGATATCCCCGTGAACGGATCGCCATTCGTTTCTGTACTGGCTGTCGAACTGCTCGATCGAGCCCGGTCCCTGACTCATACTCACCCGTTTCTGTTGTATGCTCTCCAAGCTCCAGTCTCAGGCCAGGCGCCAGTTACGTATTAAGGACCCTTACCGAACGCCGGCACGGCTGGCAAGGTGCTGCGCGGTGGGCACGGCCCTGAAGAACCCGCGGTACCCATAACCATCGACCACCGGGCAGCTCTATCGAAAATTACAGAATATGGTGACGCCCGGCTGTAGCGGCGCTCACCAGCCTTCAGTACCTCTCCGAAACGAACTTTCTCCCTTCCAATGACGCCTGGTCGTCGTACTGTCCCTTGTTTGATCGCTTTGGGAGCTTCACCTTCTCCCGAGGCAGTTTCTTGTAAGGGATCATCGACAGGATGTGCGCGATGGAATTAAGCCGCGCCTTACGCTTGTCATCCGACCGGACGATGTACCAGGGGGCGGTCTCAGTATCGGTCGCCTCCAGCATCATGTCGCGCGCACGGGAGTAGTCGTACCACCGGCCGTAAGACTCCACATCCATCGGGCTGAGCTTCCATTGCCGCATGGGGTCTTCGATGCGGGCTGCAAAACGCCGCTCCTGCTCTTTCTTCCCGACCTCGAGCCAGATCTTGATCAAGATGATTCCGTTCTCAACGATGATCCTTTCCATGTTCGGGCAGAGTTCCAGGAAACGCTTATGTTGCTCCTTGGTGCAGAAGCCCATGACGTATTCCACGCCGGCCCGGTTATACCAACTGCGGTCGAAAATCATGATCTCGCCGGCGGCGGGGAAATTCTGGATGTAGCGTTGAACGTACATCTGCGTCTTCTCGCGATCGGATGGAGCGGGCAATGCGATTATTCTGAAGACCCGGGGACTCACCCGTTCGGTGATGGCCTTGATGGTGCCGCCTTTGCCGGCGGCGTCGCGTCCCTCGAGCACGATCATCACCCGCAAGCCTTTCTCCTTCACCCAATCCTGCAACCTGCAGAGCTCGACCTGGAGCTTGCGCAGCTCTTTCAGATACTCCTTGGCCTTCAGCCGGCCACCGTCATTCTTTTTCTTCGCGCGGTCATTGTTGCTATCGACCTTGGCCATGAGTCCTCCATCCTGCTGCCGAGAAGTGAGTGAGCGTACCTTTGCGCCTTTGACCGTAAGCCACACGACCGAAACGAACAACTGACAGAACTGACAGCGACCCGAAGCACGCTTGAGTCGCCCGGATCAGACCCGAAGCAAGACAGAGGTAAGCTTGCTCGGCATCGCCAGCCGGTAGCTCCTTAGGGTGCTCCAGCGGCCCTCTCTCTGCGGGCGAAGTAGCGGTACGCGCCGACGGTCAGGAAATTGATCAGCACGGCGACGACATTCCAGACGATTACGGGCCGGGAAGCGATCAACAAGCCGTAGTAGACCCAGAGGATCTGAAACACACCCATGATGGCTGCCATTCTTGGGTTCATCCCCGCGGTCGACCGCCGCTTGAGCATGCCGAACAAATCCGGCAGAGCGGCGAACGTGGTTCCAAAGCCCGCCACAAGGCCCAGGATCTCCGACCGGCTGATATCTGGATGCAGCAGGCTGGGCACGTCGCGCGGAACCAGATCCGCGCAACCCCAGAACGCGATTACGCCCAGCGAAACAATCGCCAATATGAGAAGGTTCAGCCGTCCCATCCCTATCTCCCTGCCCCCTTGCTAGAACAGGCCCGTCAGAGCTTTTTCGCTTTTAGGCCAACGGCGATCCGGTTCATCTGGAAGAAGCCGTGAAGTAAGGCTGCGCGGCTTGCGGCACACGGACAAGCGAAAAGACAGAAGCTTTCCAGGGAGGTTCGTCGAGATAGAGTCCGCGAGCCTCTAAGTCGTCGCCATCCCGCTCGTAACTGGCGCCGCCGATCTGATCCTCGAGCCGCCAGCTTCCCGTGCCGAGGTCCGCGAACGGCAGCCGGACATAGCACTGGCTCTGGTTCGGAGCATAGTTCACCGCCACCAGCAGCCGGTCTCCGCCAGCTCCTTCCCAGGCGAAAGCGAGGAAACAATCCGAGGTCCAGTTCCCTTCCCAGGCCGGCGCGCACTCGAGTAAGCGCCACTGGCCTTCGCGGACGGCCGGTTGGCGCAGCACCGCCAGGAGCCTTTCGTAAAACGCCATGAGCTCGGCATCCGGCGGTTCCTCGGGAGCGCGGCCCAGGTGCGGTGAGATTCGTTTCTTTCGCCCTTCGAATTGCCCCTGGTGGAAGAACCGCAGCCCGGGAGACAGAAAGGTGACCGCAGCCGCGGCCTTGTGAAACTCGGGCGCAAAGGTGGCAGCGGCGCGAGGCTCGTCGTGATTTTCGAGAAAACGGACGAGCCTACTCTGATAGTCGAGTCCGGCATACAGGTGCTCGCGGACCGGCCGGGTATGGCCCTCTCGCAGGCGATCGTACAAGCGCTTGTCGTAGGCGTAATCGAACCCATGCTGCAGCATGGTCCATTCCAGGTCCCAATAGACCTCGGCCATAAAACGAAAGCCCGGGACCTTCGCTCGTACGCGTTCGGTCGCCTTGGGCCAGAAGGGCTCCGCCTTAATTCCCCAAGTCCGCTCAAAGACGTCGGGCAGGACCAGCATGGCCATGTCGCAGCGCACGGCGTCACATTGGCCGGCGATCCTCTGCAGTTCGCCGATCATGGCTTCCTGGGTAGCCGGATTGCCGTAGTTGAGCTGAAGGGCGTCAGGCCAACCCGGAAAGTACGGATCGCGACCGTGAGCCAGCACCAGATCGCCCTGTCTTCGGCGCACCCGCGTGTAATTGGCGGGCGCCCGGGCCAGATCCTCTTCGGTCCCGGCAACGTAGTACTCGGGATGGTCCTCCACCCAAGGGTGGTCCAGGCCGGTGTGGTTGGGTACAAAATCGAGCAACAGCCGCAGATCACGTTTCCGCAGGCGTTCGCGAAGGCGGGCCAGGGCCTCGTCTCCGCCTAAGGCCGAGTGCACGGTGTAACCTGTTATGGCGAACCCCGAACCGGGGATATCTTCATCTTTGAGGTCCGGCAAGGTCTCCTGAAATTCGTGTCGCCATTCCGGGTTCTGGCGTGAGATGCGCTGCCCCACGAGGCCGGTCTGCCAGACGCTCAGGAACCATATCCAGTCAAAGCCCAACGTGGCCAGGCGGTCGAGTTCAGCGTCCGGAATATCGTCAAGGGTGGCGGGCCGGCCGAGCGCGCGCGAAAGCTCAGTTAACCAGACGCGCGAGTTGATTTGGTAGAGCGAAGGGTAAAGAACTTCGCGCATATGGGCCTCCATCTTCGCAAGCCTTGTTGCGTCCGGTCGAGTTAGTGCCTCGGTGCCGCCTGCTTGGCGAAACTGCCGTCTTTTCGCAACTCAGACCTGCTCTTTGGCTCTTCAAATACCAGCTAAATGATTGCTCATCAGCAATCTGACGGCTTTCGATCACTATGAAAAACAGAAGTTGATTCTTCTCAACAACTTGACGGGTTCGTTTCGGCGCAAAATTGATTTGATTCCCCCCGCTCTCCTTCTCTCGCAAAATGATCGGCCTCGCAGGACCGACATTATTGTGCCTCCCAAAATTTGGGACGGTGGGTAAGACTGAGAAAACTGATAAAGTCTTTTGCACTTTGTTTTCAATGATCTACGGCGATTTGACTCACGGAGACCATTTTTTATTGTTCGACCGGCACCGCCTCACTTCCTGTGGCCCCGCGGAAGTTGGCGATCAGGATATAGGTGCTCATCGAAAGCACCCAGAGCGGGAAGACCAAGAGGATCCACTGGATTATTCCCACGCTCAGCAGCAGGATGAGGGCCAGCGCGAATCCGAGGAACGCCATCCAGCGCGGGACGATTCTGGTCCTGAGCGAGATCGTTGAGGTCGAGACCATGAACACGCCGGCCATCTTTATGGCGTAGGTGTTCATGGCCTGATAAACCTGGATACGAGCCAAGGCGAAGACCCCAGTTCCAATCAGGCTCTCCGATCCGGTAAGCATCAGCCGGACCATTCCCCCGGCCACGGAAGCCGCCGTAAAGATCATCGCCAGGAACAGGAACGCGCTGCCCAGGAATACGGTCGCAAAAAAACGGTCTTCGAGCTGTCCCAGCCGGTCGCGCAACACCCCGACGAACCACAGAAAGGAGATACCGGCGAACGGCATCAGTTGAAGCGCCAGCGAGATCCTTCTTGAATATTTGAGGATATCCGGAGCCGCGGCCAGGGGATTGGCAGGAACGGCGGTTCGGATCAGGACCATGCTGGTCATCAACAAGAGAGAAAAAACGATTCCGGCGATGGCGGCGGCGCGCGGTGTCGTTAGCCCCCCATGAATCTTCTGGGTTTCACTGATGGCCTCGGCTTCACGGTTCATTGACGTCCGCTCCCGCTTAACTCCACCCAGGCCCGGCGGAGGAACCCGCGAACGTGGCACGGTCCCCGGTGCATTCGCGTACGAATCGCTTGGAGTCGACGGCCTGAGGAGCAATCACGACACCAAACCGCAGGGGGCCGAAATCGAGATCGCACTTAACCTGCAGCCTGCCGGGGCCGCGGCAGCCTAACTTCCTACCGCTTTGCCTGTAATCGACTCGCGAGTCATCCTGGCCGCCAGGTCACCCTTGGAGGTCTCAAGAAAAGCCTGCGCGCTCCCGCGCGCAAACACATCGAGCACCCGTGCAATGGTCCCTGTCCATCCAGTCTGGTGGCTGGCCCCAAGCCCGGCGCCATTGTCGCCGTGGAAATACTCGTAGAACAGGATGTAGTCCTTCCAGTGCGGATCCTCCTGGAACTTCCTGGTTCCGCCATAAACGGGGCGATTCCCGTTCGCGTCGCGCAAGAAGATGGCCGACAGTCGGCGGCCAAGCTCTTTGGCCACTTCATACAAGTTCATGTATTGCCCAGAACCGGTGGGGCACTCCACCTTGAACTCGTCGCCGTAGAATTGGTACAGATTCAGCAACGCCCGAAGCAGGAGCACATTCACCGGCATCCAAACCGGGCCGCGCCAGTTGGAATTGCCGCCGAACATACCCGTATTCGACTCGGCCGGCAAGTATTGGACCTTGTATTCCTGGCCGTCGAGGTGGAACACAAACGGGTGCTCCAAATGGTACTTGGACAGGGAACGGATGCCGTAGGGACCGAAGAACTCGTTCTCGTCGAGCATACAAGCTAAAATCCGCTCGATCTTTTCTTTGTTACAGACGGACAGCAGCCGGCGATCGGCGTACCCGGCAAAGGACTGATCGGCGGGAGCAATATGTTTCAGCAATTCAGGGTGCCTCTTCTTGAACATTTCGACTTGTTCCCTCAACCGTGGGCTCTTTGCCACAATGCCCGTTGGCTCGAGCACCGTCGATGCGCACAACGGCAGCAAACCTACCAAGGACCGCACTTTCAGCCGCATGGCATCCCCATTCGGCAAATGGAGCAGATCGTAAAAGAACCCGTCTTGCGGGTCCCACATCTCGTCGTGATGGTCTCCGATGCGGTCCATGGCGTAGGTGATCCACAGGAAATGCTCCAGGAACCGGAAGGCGATGTCCTCATACATGGAGTCGTGCTCGGTCAAAATGAGTGCGATCTCCACCATGCATTGACAGTAGAAAGCCATCCAGGCGGTGCCGTCGGCCTGATCCAGGTGCCCCCCCGTCGGGAGTTGGGCACTGCGGTCGAACACCCCGATGTTGTCAAGACCGAGAAATCCCCCGGCGAACACGTTCTTTCCCGACGGATCCTTACGGTTGACCCACCAGTTGAAATTCTGCACGAGCCCCTGGAACGACCGTTCCAGGAAGCGAATGTCCGCCCGGCCCAGCTCTTTCTCGATGGTGTAGAGGAACAAAGTGGCCCAGGCGTGCACCGGCGGGTTCACATCGCTGAAATTCCACTCGTAGGCCGGGATCTGTCCACTGGGGTGCGCATACAGATTCCGCAGCATCAGCAGCAGTTGGTCCTTGGCAAAGTCGAAATCCACCAGCGATAGCGCGATGGTGTGAAAGGCGAGATCCCAAGCGGCATACCAGGGATATTCCCACTTGTCGGGCATCGAGATGATGTCCGCATTCAGCATGTGAAACCACTCGGTGTTGCGAGCGCTCCCGCGACCCGATCCCAACAACGGATGAGCGTCATGCTCTTCCAGCCAGCGGTCGAGATCGAAGTAGTAGTACTGCTTGGTCCACAGCATCCCGGCGAGGGCCTGGCGGTGCACGCGGCGTTCGTCCTCGCTGAGCGATTGTGGAGTGATTCGATTGTAGAATTCGTCGGCGTCAGCCAGCCGGGCTGCAAAAATGTCGTCAAAGCCGCTGAACGGGTTAGCAGAGGGTTGCATACTAAGCAACAGCTTTACCGCCTGGCTCCCTCCCGCGGGGATTTGGAGGCAGTAGTGCGCGGCGGCTTTCGTTCCAGTCTTGGAGGGGTTTACGGCGCCCTGGTTGCCCGATACAACGTACTCGTGGAAGGCGTCTTTCACGTAGGGCGAAGGATTGGGCTGTCCCCAGAGGCGGCTGGCATTGGACTCATTCTCCGTGAACAGCAACTCCGGATTACCGTCGCAATGAAGCGTGCGATTGCCAAGCTCCGGGTGCGAGGCCAGAACCGTTCCGCCCGCGCTCTGGCGCAGCTCGGGTTTGGCCGCATCCTTTTCCCACGTCCAAGTGTTTCGAAACCAAAGTGTTGGAAGCACGTGCAGCTCAGCCGCCTCCGGACCACGGTTGTGCACCGTGATCCGGACCAGAAGGTCTTCCGGATCCGCCTTGGCGTATTCGACGAAGACGTCGAAATAGCGGTCGGCGTCAAATATCCCTGTGTCGAGTAATTCATACTCGAACTCTTCGCGGGACCGCCGCCGGTTCGTTTCCAACAGATCGCCATAAGGAAACTCCTGCTGGGGATACTTGTAGAGGTATTTCATGTAGGAGTGGGTTGGAGTGCTGTCCAGATAGAAGTAGTATTCTTTTACGTCTTCGCCGTGATTGGCCTCGCTGTTGGTCAGGCCGAAAAGGCGCTCCTTCAGAATGGGGTCGCGGCCATTCCACAGAGCAACAGCGAAACAGAGCTGCTGCTTGTCGTCGGAGATTCCGGCCAGGCCATCTTCTCCCCAGCGGTAGGCGCGGGAGCGGGACTGGTCGTGGCTGAAGTAATCCCACGCATTTCCGTCGGAGCTGTAGTCCTCACGAACCGTGCCCCACTGCCTTTCGCTCAGGTAAGGCCCCCATTTCTTCCATGGGATCCCCTCCTCGCGCGCGCTGTTAAGACGCTTCTGCTCAGCGGTTTCCTGGTAAGTAACGGCAGCCTTTTCAGAAGTTCGCTTCCCGGTCATAACCCCCTCCACTTCCCGACCTGCACACTCTGGCCGTAAGCTCAATTTCAAAGGTCGCGCTGGCGGGCGTCCACTGGCAGAAATAACAGTCCGTCGGTCGCGCACTTCGGGAACATCATGGAGAGGTCACGCGGATTGAAACGATGTCAGGTAACACCCCAACTGAGGAGGTCATTCGAGAGGCACCCGGCAGGGATGAGGTCGCGGAACCCAATTTCCTCCGTAAGCCGCACGATTGCTCCTTGGTGCAGCGACAACCCGCCAGTCTAGAGGAATCGACCCCGCCTTCCATTCGTCAGTCGAGAGAGCCAGCGGGCCCCCGCGTCAGGCGCCGTCACTTTCATTCGTTGCGGCACGCTGATCGACGAAAAGTCGCCGCAACCGCTCAAGAACGCCCTGGTCGAAGTCTCCGGCAACAAGATTGTGTCGGTCACAGCCAACGCCGCAGCATCGTCGAATGCCGCGCCAGGATCGTTGATCGATCTCAGTACCGAGACCTGCCTGCCAGGGCTGATCGATACCCACACGCACACGCTGCTGCAAGGCGATCAGAAACCGGGACAATACGAAGAGCAGATTCTGAAATGGTCGCTGCCTTATCGCGCCATCCGCGCCACCCAATCGGCGCGGCGCGCGCTCGATTACGGCTTCACGACGATTCGCGACCTCGAAACCGAGGGCGCGTACTATGCGGACGTGTCGCTGCGTGATGCGATCCGCCAGGGGATCATTCCCGGTCCGCGCATGAAGGTGGCGACGCGGGCCCTCGACACCACGGGCGCCTATCCCCTGCTCGGCTACGATCCCGCGCTGGCCCTGCCGCACGGGGTGCAGGTGATCGACGGACCTTACGAGGCTCGCAAGGCCGTCCGCGAGGAGATCTCGAACGGCGCCGACTGGATCAAGGTCTATGCCGACAAGAGCGTTTATCATGGCCCGGGCGATACCATGGAAAGCGTCCCCACGTTCACGCTCGAAGAGTTGAACGCCATCGTCGACGAAGCCCATCGCGAGCGGCATCCGGTGGCGGCTCACGCCATGGGACTCGAAGGCGTCCACAATGCCGTCGCGGCCGGCGTCGATTCGATCGAACATGGCGCTTACATCGGCGACGATGATCTGAAGACCATGCTCGCACGTGGCATCTACTATGTGCCCACGCTTTACATCTTCATTTACGCCGACCAGATTCACACGGCCGAAGGTTTTCAGGGTTGGCAGGGCGGGACGGCAATCCACGCCGAGACGTTCCGCCGCGCGCATCAGGCCGGCGTGAAGATCGCCTTCGGCACCGACGTAGGCGGATTTGAGTGGACGATCAATCCGGCGAAGGAGTTTTCGTACATGGTGGAGTACGGAATGACTCCCGCCGAAGCGATTCGCGCCGCAACAGTGACCGCATCCGAACTGCTCCGCATGCAGGATGAGGTCGGCACTGTCGAGCCCGGAAAACTCGCCGACATCGTCGCGGTGCCCTCCGACCCGCTCGCCGAAATCAGCGCACTCGAGCACGTCGACTTCGTGATGAAAGACGGCGTGGTGTACAAGAACGAGAAATAATCTCCGGCCACGGAACGGTTACGATCCGTTGCCGCTGAACACCCGGAACAGCCGCGTGAGCGGATCAAAGAAGCGATCCACCACCCGCTCTTTGAGCGGAATAATGGCGTTATCGGTGATGTGGATCGATTCCGGACAGACCTTGGTGCAGCACTTGGTAATGTTGCAGAAGCCGATTCCGTCGGGCCCGCGCAGGTCGGCCAACCGATCCCCGGTATCGAGCGGATGCATTTCAAGCGCGGCCGTGTATACGAAGAGCCGCGGCCCGATAAACTGTTCGTGCAGGTGGTGGTCACGCAGCACGTGACAGACGTCCTGGCAGAGAAAGCACTCAATGCATTTGCGGAACTCCTGCACGCGCTCCACATCTTGCTGCGCGATCGTCCATGTGCCATCGGGACGGTCAGGCTTGCGCGGCTGAAAGGGCTTGATTTTCTTCTTGGCCCGGAAATTGAACGAGACGTCGGTAACCAGGTCTTTGACCGGCGGGAAGCTGTGCATGGGCTCGACCGTGACCGGCTTGTCGAGCGGCAAGGTGCTCAGCCGCGTCATGCACATCAGCCTCGGCGAACCGTTGATTTCGGCCGAACAGGAGCCGCATTTCCCCGCCTTGCAATTCCAGCGCACCGCGAGGTCATTGGCCTGGGTCGCCTGGATTTCGTGGATCGCGTCCAGCACCACCATTCCCGGACCGACCTCGGTCGTGTAGTCCCTGAAGCCTCCGGAACCCTTCTCGCCGCGCCAGATCCTGAAGGTCGCCTGCGCCATTTACTTCATCTCCTTGATGATTTCCTTGAGCTCGGCAGACATCTCCGGCACAGGCTCGCGGCTCACACGCATTTCACCGTCCGGGCCCTTGCGAACGATGAGGTTCACCTTGCCGAATTCCTCGTCCTTGGCCGGATAATCCTCGCGGAAGTGCCCGCCGCGGCTCTCCTTGCGTTCAATGGCGCAGCGCACGATGGCTTCAGAGACGGTCAGCAGGCTGCGCAGATCGATCGACGTGTGCCAGCCCGGATTGTACTCGCGATTGCCCTCGACGGCCACGCGGCCGGTCCGCGCCCACAGACCCGGCAGCGCCTTCAGCGCCTTCTCGAGATCGCCCTCATTGCGCACAATGCCGACTCGATTCTGCATCAGCTGCTGCAAATCGCGCTGGACCAGATACGGGCCTTCGCTGGCCGCACGCTCGAAGGGCTCCAGAGCCTGGCGGGCGGCAGCTTCGACCTCGTCCCTGTTCACGGTCGCGGCGCTGTGCTTTTTGGCATACGCGGCGGCATACTCGCCCGCGCGCTTGCCGAAGACCACCAGATCGGAGAGCGAGTTGCCGCCCAGCCGATTCGCGCCATGCAGGCCGGCGGCGACTTCTCCGGCAGCAAACAGGCCCGGCACCTCGGACATCTGCGTGTCAGGATCGACGCTCACGCCGCCCATCGCGTAGTGGATCGTGGGTCCGATCTCCATGGGCACTGCGGTGATGTCGATGTCCGCCAGTTGTTTGAATTGGTGGTACATGCTGGGCAGCTTCTTCTTGATGTGTTCGGCCCCGCCCGGAACCCGATCCTTGATCCAGGCGATGTCAAGAAACACGCCGCCGTGCGGGCTGCCGCGTCCTTCGCGCACCTCGCGCATGATGCAGCGGGCCACGTGGTCGCGGGTCAACAACTCGGGCGGGCGCCTGGCGTTCTTGTCACCCTGCGTGTAGCGAAACCCTTCTTCCTCGTTATCGGCCGTCTGGTCGCGATAGTTCGCCGGAACATCGTCGAACATGAAGCGGCGGCCATCCTTGTTCTTCAGAACGCCGCCTTCGCCGCGCACCGCTTCGGTGACCAGAATCCCGCGGACGCTCGGTGGCCAGATCATCCCTGTAGGATGAAACTGGACAAACTCCATGTCCTTGAGCGCCGCGCCCGCATCATAGGCCAGCGCCATGCCGTCGCCAGTGTACTCCCAGCTGTTGCTGGTGACCTGATAGGCTCGTCCCAGACCGCCGGTCGCGAGCACCACGGCTTTGGCCTCGAAGAGCCGGAATCGGCCGCGCTCGCGATCATAGCCGAATGCGCCCGCGATTCGATCGCCATCCTTGAGGAGCTTGAGGACGGTCACTTCCATATAGAACTCGATGCCCTGATGGATGCCATGGTCCTGCAGTGTCCGGATCATCTCGAGACCTGTACGGTCCCCCACGTGCGCGAGCCGCGGATAACGATGTCCACCAAAATTGCGCTGCAGAATGCGACCGTCCGCCGTGCGATCGAACAGAGCGCCCCAAGCCTCGAGCTCACGGACTCGCGCCGGTGCTTCCTGGGCGTGAAGCTGGGCCATCCGGGGATGGCTCAGATACTGGCTGCCCCGCATCGTATCCGCGAAGTGGACCCGCCAATTGTCACGATCGTCCACATTCGCCATCGCTGCCGCAATGCCGCCCTCCGCCATCACCGTGTGCGCTTTGCCGAGCAGCGATTTCGAAACCACACCGACGGAAGCGCCCGTCGCCGAGGCCTCGATCGCGGCACGCAGCCCCGCGCCCCCGGCGCCGATCACCAGCACATCATGCCGGTAGGTCTCGTATTCCGCCATCAGAAGATTCTCCAGTCTGTGAAAACGCCCATGGAGCACATGCGCACATAAAAGTCCGTGAACCCGACCCAGAAGAGGCTGAACCAGGCCCAACGCATGTGGTGGGCGTTCAAGCAGCTCACGCAGTCGTAGGCCGTCTTGCGCACGGGCGAACGCGAGAGCCGGTCCATGAATCCTCCGACCAGGTGCCGCAACGAATGGCAGCCGAGGGTATAGGCGCCGAGCAGTATGGCATTGAGGAGCAGCACCAGCGAGCCCACCTTGATGTGAAACTGCCCATCGAACCAGAATCCAAGCCAGGCGTCGTACGCGAGGATCACGATGAAGACCAAGGCGATGTAAAAGAAATAGCGGTGAATGTTCTGCAGGATCAGCGGGAACGATCGCTCACCGCGGTAGGTCTTTCGCGGCTCCCCCACGGAGCACGAGGGCGGATCCGCCCAGAACGCCTTGTAGTAGGCCCCGCGATAGTAGTAACAGGTCAGGCGAAATCCACCGGGCGCCCAGAGGATGAAAAAGGCAGGTGAGAAGATCAGCCAGCTCGGAAACCAGGAGGGTCTGCCGCCAAAGAGCGCGTGCGCGGGATCGCCCCAGAGTTCAGGCGAATACAGCGGCGAGATATACGGTCCGAAGCGGTAATGAGCGCCCTGCAGGGCCGCCCAGGTGGTGTACACGATGAAGGCGGAAAGCCCGAGAAAAACGGCGAGCGGCTGCACCCACCAAGGGTCGCGCCGCGCCGTTTGGCCGAAGCCGCCCGCCTTGAGCGGCACATCGATGCTGCCCATGCCTTCGCCTCCGTTGGCCCGACAAACGAATCGGGTGGGGAATTCCTCAGGCAAAAATTATCGCAGATGGAAGGGGTGAAGAAAAGGAGTGAATTTCTGTTCGGACCATGCAGCCTTGTCAGGCCCGGGCCGCGCGAAGCCCGTTAACACAAGAGCGCTTCCGCAGGGACAGTGATTTGGTCGATTTCCCGGGGCGCGGAGGCCTTGCCATTGACCCCTTTTCGCAGGAAGGCATCGAGCATCTCTAACAACTCGTCGGCATGCACCGGCTTGGAAAGATAGCCGTCCATTCCAGCGGCAAGGCACCTTTCGCGATCGCCGTTGAGGGCGTGCGCCGTGAGCGCCACGATGGGAACGTGCAGGCTGGATTCCTTCTCCAATTCCCGAATCGCCTCCGTTGCCTCCAGCCCGTCCATTCCCGGCATTTGTACGTCCATGAGGACAAGGTCAAAGTGGCACTTGGCGAACGCTGCCAATGCGTCGCGGCCATCGACGGCAGTTACCACGCTGTGGCCGTGCTTTTCCAGCAGCCGGACGATGAAGATGCGGTTTACGCCGTTGTCCTCGGCCAGGAGAATCCGGGCGCCGTGGAGCCGCTGGCGGCGGGCCAATCCCTCGCCATTCCCCGCCGACAACACGTCCGCCATCCCACTTTCCAGCTCTTGCCGTCTGCCAGAAGGAACCGCGAAACGAGCGGTGAAATGGAACCGGCTGCCATGCCCTTCTTCGCTTTCGACCCAGATCCGACCGCCCATGATCTGCACCAGCCGCGATGAGATCGTCAGGCCCAGGCCGGTGCCGCCAAAGCGGCGCGTTGTGGAGCCATCGGCCTGCACGAAAGCCTCAAAGATCGCCCTTTGCATCGGACCTGCGATTCCGATTCCCGTATCGCGCACCACAAAGTGCAGCGTAACCTCGCTTGCGTTCTCAGCCTCCCGGAACACTTCCACCAACACCTCACCTTGTTCGGTGAACTTGACAGCGTTTCCCACCAGGTTCAGCACGATCTGGCGCAAGCGCGTCGGATCGCCGTGGATCAGGCGTGGCACGTCGGGCGCCGTGTGAGAAGCCAGGCGCAAGCCCTTCAACCGCGCAGGTACCGTCATGAGCTTGACAACGTCATGAACCTGAGCCCGCAGATCAAAGTCCTCGGGACTCAACTCCAGCTTTCCTGCCTCGATCTTCGAGAAGTCGAGAATGTCATTGACCACATTCAACAGCGAGTCCGAAGAGAGCTTGACCGCCTCCAGGTATTCGCGCTGTTCGGAATCGAGCGCCGTGTCCAGGGCCAGTTCCGTCATGCCCAGAATGCCGTTCAGCGGGGTGCGGATCTCGTGACTCATGTTGGCCAGGAACTCGCCTTTGGCGCGGCTGGCGGCTTCGGCCGCGTCCCGGGCCTTTTCAAGCTCTTTCTCAGCCTGTTTTCGGCTGGTGATGTTGCGGCTCACGCTCATGAGTCCCATGATGCTTCCTGCGGAGTCATGCAGCGGGACCTTCGTGGTCAGAACCCAGTTCACCTTGCCGAGTGAATCGACGGTGCTCTCCTCGTGATTGATCAGAGCTTCCCCTGAGTTCATGATCTTCTGGTCCTCGGCCCAGAGCGATTCGGCCAGTTCCTCGGGGTAGCAGTCGAAATCGGTCTTGCCGAGTAAAGCTTCCGGCGACGTAACACCCAGCAGGCTGCCCAGCGCGCGGTTCGCCACCAGAAACCTGCCCTTCGAGTCTTTGACGTAGATCAAATCCGGAGCGGTGTCGATCAGGGTGCGGAGCAGATTGCGCTCGTGCGCCAGTTCTTCTTCGGCGTGCTTCTGCGCAGTGATGTCCATGGTGGCGCAGATCATCCGGCAGGGCGCTCCCGAAAGGTCGTACATCACGTAGCCGCGGTCGAGAACGTGGGCATAGCTTCCGTCGGCGCGCCGCACGCGGTACTCCGCCGACCACTGATCTCCGCCGGTGGCCACGGTCCTCTGCAGGCTGCTCTGCACTCGTTCGGCGTCCTCCGGATGAATGCGTCGGTGCCACCAGCTCGAATCGGTGCAGGTTTGCCCGGCCGCATAGCCGAAGACCGTGTGAATGCCTTCGCTCCAGCAGATCTCCTGCGTGAGCAGGTTCCAGTCCCAGATGGTGTCCCGCGTGGCCCGCACCGCATATTCGAAGCGCCTCTGCAGCTCCGCTTCGGTCTGCACCTGCCGCCGGATCATTTCGGTCTGCTGCCGTACCCGGCGCCGCAGCACCGCAACCCAGGCGAGCACCGCCAGTGTCAGGCCGCCGCACAAGCCGGCCAGCAGCAGCGTGCGACGAAGATTCCACCAGGGTGGCCGGGCGATCACCTCAATATCATCCCCGCTTCGCAGCAGGATGTTGAACCCCTCGGGCGCGCGGTTCCGGTCAACATCGACCGAGCAAACTCCGGTCAGCCGGAGCCTGGTTCCCGGAGGAAGCGAGGACTCCCAGTCGCGAGGCGCCAGGCTCTTCTCGAGCCGGGCCTCAAACAGAGTGTTGCCCTCCTGAAGGATCAGGGTTCGATCCGCTTCACTGGTCCCCTCGCCACGCAACGTCGCCTCGATGCGCACACGCATGGTGTCGAAAGCGCCGGTGAGCGCCTGGGCGGAGTTGATCCTCACGGCGGGAGGTACCGCGGCAGACCCGATCCGCCGGCAAATGACATGCATCAGCACAGGCGTGTAGTCTCCGGCGTCGGGGAAACCGACCAACTCCACGCGGTCTCCCGCAGACAGGCCGGGATCGCGGAAGTGCGGCACGTACAATCCCTGGGAGCCGTCCTGAATGAAAAGACCCTTGGGGCGCTGCAGCGTCACGGTGCCCTGCACGCGGACGCGGTGTCCCGTGGAGCCTGCGGCGGTGAAACCCAGCAGGCTGCTCAGCGAACGAACGGGAGTTTTGAAGGGATCGCCTGGCGGCGGCTCAAGGACCGTCAATTGACTGGCGCCAGGAGCGTGCACGTCCACGCTCACCAGCTGGTTCTTCTCGTTGAACTCGCTGTAACAAATGCCTTCGACGCGAATCCGGGCGTCGAGCAGGTGGCCGCCGTCCAGGCCGCGGGCATTCAGGATGCGCACCTGCACCTGACCACCGCCGCCGCTAACTTCCAAGTTGACGCTATTCCCCTGGCGCACCGCAGCCCGCACCAGGCCCTCGAACTGGACCCATTGGCTGTCTTCGCGCGTCGAGATCAGGGCGTCGAAACCAACCTCGCGCGGTTTCGGCAGCGCAGCGTGCCCCAATATCCGAACCACCGGTTTTCCGATTTGGGGCGCAAAATCGGGGTCTTCCGTTACGCCCGTCACTTCAACAAAATCGCCCACGTGAAAGTATGGCGTTAGTTGTGCCAGCGGATCGCTGAGGAATATTCCCGCGGTCGCATCCTGAACGAAGAACTCCCCGTTATCCGGATCAACATAAGTGACGACCGCGCGCAATCGCACCGGATATCCCCGATTCGCCTCATCGGGGTTCATGGTCCGGATCTGTTGCGCCTCAGTCAACACCGGCAGACCCTTGGACGAATCCTTTGGACTGGCTGCAACGGGAAGATTGGAAGGCGGCTCGGGCGCGTGGGCGATCGAGATGGGCGTGGCGATCGTCAGGCAGAGGCTTACAAGCCACCGGACCACTGCCCGGCACGTCGGGACCGAAGCGATTGGCAAGACTCGACTCCTGAGGGTCAGCTTCACCCTCAAGAGTCATCGGCCAAGCGGTACCCTTACTTGAGCGGGTGTCGATTTGCCAGGCGATGGCCGGCATGGATGAGGCCTTTCAGGACTCAAAAATGGACGCCACAAATTCGCGCGGGTTAAAGGGCAGCAGATCGTCCAGCTTCTCGCCCACGCCCACGAACTGGATCGGCAGGCCCAGCTCGCGCGCGATCGCCACTACCACCCCGCCTTTCGCGGTGCCATCGAGCTTCGTCAGCACGACTCCCGTCACGCCGGCCTTCTCGGTGAACTGCCGCGCTTGCTGTAATCCGTTCTGCCCTGTCGTAGCATCGATCACCAGCAGCACCTGGTGCGGCGCACCCGCCACCTCGCGCGCGGCGATGCGGCACATCTTCTCGAGCTCGGCCATCAGGTTGTACTTGGTGTGCAAACGTCCGGCGGTGTCGACAATCACGGGGCTTTCATGACCCTTCCGCGCCTTGGCCAGCGCGTCGTAGATCACCGCCGCCGGATCGGCACCCGGCTTCAGCCCGACGATCTCCACGCCCAGCCGATCCGCCCAGATTTCCAGCTGCTCGCCCGCCGCGGCGCGGAACGTGTCGGCCGCCGCCAGCAGGGGACGCGCATTCCGGGCCTGATAGTGTCGCGCCAGCTTGGCGATGGTGGTCGTCTTCCCCACCCCGTTCACGCCGACCATGAAGATCACTTCGGGCGAGCCTTCGGGCGGACCGGCGGGACGCGGCCTGGCCGACGCGCCATTGGGGCTTTCCAGAATCTTGAGGATCTCCTCCTCGATCGCCGGACGCAGGTCGGCGCCGGTACGGATCTCGCGCTTGCGGAGCCGCGTCCGCAGGCGCTCCATGATGTCGGCCGTCGTCTTCACGCCCAGATCGCCCTGGATCAGGGCCATCTCCAGCTCGTCGAGCGCCGCCTCGTCGATGGTCTCGCGGCTCTCCGTGATGGCCTCGATTTTCTCGGCGAGCTGCGCCTTGGTGGACTGCACCGCCTGCTTCAAGCGGTCGAAAAAGCCCGTCTTCTTTTCGCCTTTGCCGAATAAGCTGAAAGCCATAGTGGCTATTGTAGCCGAGTCGGTCCGCCCGGGCTTCGGGACCCCGGATTCGGGTAGTGGTCTCATCTGCGGCACCGTCATTCCCGCGCAGGCGGGAATCCATTGATGGGCGCGCTTCGATTTTCGATTTTCTGACTTTCGATTTTCGGATTTCGACTGTCGACTGCAAATATGCAAAAGCCCACGATTTTCGCATTTCTGGCAAACGTCCTGTTGCGGGCTTTTCGAAGCAACCCATTGATTCCATTTAACCTGGGCTAATCTGTTTACTAACTTATAAAGCAGCCGTTTTTGTCGTCTTCCTAGCCCCCGCCTAGCCCTGGGCTTGCTGATTCTAAAGGAGATTTCCGGCCCGGCTCAATTTCCCATTTTACATATCTCA
>Ga0335085_10003106_pt1 | contig 29508 bp, 21 predicted proteins | sample Lox_Sample_45_FD_206712 | JGI IMG/M metagenome (GOLD analysis project Ga0335085, IMG submission 206712) | Soil microbial communities from Loxahatchee National Wildlife Refuge, Florida, United States - Lox_Sample_4.5 | ecosystem: Environmental > Terrestrial > Soil > Wetlands | place: USA... | reverse complement strand
TACACGGCTATGGCCGGCGCTTCTAGAATACCGGGCGCCTTTTCTGCCCACAGGGGGTATCAGCCCGGACCTTCGCCAAGCGTGCTGACGATCCGGTTACGCTAGGTGTTTGATTGTCCTATCGCCCCACCGGACACGTTTGTGAGGCACGAGTAATACTCCGGGACTGTCGAACTTGAGGTTCCCCTGCAACCCAGGTGCTGGCTAACCTTTGCGGAGGGGGGGGGTGAGCCGCGGGAAGGGATTGTTAAGAACGGGCGTAATTGGCGGAGGACCCTACGGCCTCGGGAGGTCCAGTAGGGGCGAAGGGCGAGAGATGGATTACGTAACCGTCGAGACCACCGCTCATAGTCTAGCTTCTCACCAGGCGGCACGATTTTGTCTTGTCTACTAGGTGTCATCCTTGCGGGACGGGCTAGAGTGCTGGTTCCTTATTACCATGGAGGAACTGCAAGCTGCGATCGCCGACAGTCCCGTTGAAGCCGACGGCGTGCAAGCAATGAGCTTTCGGGGCCAACCCTCCCGTCTCCGTTTCAGCTCAGCATTTATCCCGTGAAGTAGAGGTAAGCGACATCCCATAGAATCCAGGATTCGAGAGCAGCTAGTGGGCGATGGGGGGAAGTACAATTCAGCCGCGGTCCGCACGGCGCAATTTCCGAACCAGCATAGCCTCAGGTCATTAAAGATGAATGTAGTTGGCAAAACAGAATCCGAAATCGGAAGGCACTATGTCCAAGGGGAAAGAAGGAATACCGGAGTATTGGCTTGATCTCATCGCCGACACCATAAAACAACTTGATGTAGGCGTCCAGGGCGCGTTCCTGCAAAAGTTTCTCCAGAGCCTGGTTGGCCGTGAAGTCTCTGAAGAAGAGAGCATAACTCATTGGGATGGAATCCTAGCTCGTCAAAGTCAGCTAGTCGAGAAACTCGGTCGATCGGTAACGCTGAGGACTGCAGCGGTAGATTATTTTGGGGAGTTCAGCATCTTGCGGAACCCTGTTCTCTTAGAGTATGAGGACCTCAAGAAACTGCGTTACAACGCAGCGACAGATCCGCTTACGGGTCTGAACAATCGGCGCACGTTTGAGCAGTATCTGGATCAAGAGATCGACCGTTCCACTCGCTATGGATCTTCGTTTGCGTTACTCTCGTTTGACCTCCGCACATTCAAAAGCGTTAATGACACATACGGGCACGCCGCCGGAGACGAAATCTTGCGCAGCGTCGCCCGCGCAAGCCTCGAGACCATCCGCGGGTCTGACATTCCGTGTCGGATCGGCGGGGACGAATTCGCAATTATACTTCCCCAAGCGGAGCGACCCGGCACGGAGGTACTGGCTGAGCGAATCGCGCGGAAATTCGAAGAGTACGCTCGTTCCCTCGCCCCGAGCACACCGGTTGGGGTTGATTACGGGATCGCTATCTTTCCTGAGGACGGACATGACGCGACCAGTTTGTTCAATGCTGCTGACCGCAGCCTCTATGCAAGCAAACAGAAGGCATACGACAAGGCAGGAATTCGTACGGTCCCACCACAGGCAACTGCACCGCAGATCGAAGAACCCACTCGTCAGGTCAAAAGTGAACAGGCTCCCCGCGACGAACAGCGCCCTCCCAACCCGCTCACTCCTGCAACTAACGCAGCAATTGGCGAGAAAGTCCGCATTTCAAGTAGTGGTGCCGATGGCCGGAGGTTTGAACGGATCCGCCTTGAGGGGCCGCCCGCGCTGGCCATTGTCCTGGTAGGGGGGGAAAGCCGCACGGTCAAGGTTTTGGACGCAAGCTGCGGCGGGGTTTGCCTTTTGGTTGATCAAACGGATTTGCCTGCGACTTTCCAGGCTCTCCTCCAGGTTCCCATGCTACCCGGAGGCGAATTGACCTTGCACCGCATCTATTCCCTGCCGTTTCCGGAGGGAAAGCGGCGGGTGGGTTGCGCGCTTACCTCGATGTCGAGCCGGGGTTCGGCATGAACTTACAGGCTGAAGGAGTAAGTGCGTTGGAAGATGGAACGTCTGCCCTGACGGGAAGCCGGGCCACATCGGTTCGGTGCCGGCAGAGTTGAGGTTTTTGGTCGGTTAACGGTCCTGTCGTCAAGTTCGCGGCAGAGGGCCTGCCTCAAGCAATTCACCGAGCTACATTCTCTCTAACTTGAATTCAGGGTAGGCTCCGGCCCGACTGGAAGACAACCTTTATCTTAAACGTCAATTATCGCTGCCCGCTTCCCATCTCCGCGAGGGGATATTGGGTTTCCCTCAATGGATGTTTGCATCGCCGGGTTCGAGCTTGCCCCCCGCAATTGACGAAAGATCTAACTGAAAACCATCCCTAGAGTAGCTGTCCGCCGTGTAAGTATTCATCCTCCTGCCCTCCATACACTGCCTGCCTCGCATTAATCCCCTGATGAACAACTCTCTCCCATTTAAGAGTCATCCGTAAAATTCGTGAGCGCTACGTGAAGCACAGGTTCTATTCGGGCGCGGGTGACGGGTAAGCGTCCGGTGAACATCTTCCCCGGTTCGATTTCAGGGCCGATACTTCCTTACAGATAAACGCAAAGATCACCTGTGCGGGATCGCGCATGGGAAGTGGAGGTGTGGCATGGGCGGGGGGAACGGTGATGCGAAGAAGGCAAGACATTGGCAGGAGCTGCTGGGTGAGGCAGACTCGCAGCGAGTTGGGGGTCGATTTCAGTCAGTGCGGCAGTGGTAGCGGCGATCGCGGATCGCCAAGCCCCACAAGCTTCCCTCCTTGATGAGGAGGGTGGCGCCATAGGCGACAGGGCGGTCGTCCCAACCACTTGCCTGATGCCATACTCAGACTCCTTTACCTCCTGACCAGCACCACCCCTTAATCCCCTCCTCATCTAAGGAGGGGAGCCCTACGAAATTCTCTCCTTGATAAGCCGGTCGGTTCAAGGGCAGTGCTCCACAAGGGATCTATGCATGTTCAGGCAGCCAGCATAGATTTCTTACTTCGGGCGGGAGGGGGCGGAACACCCACATTCTACGTGCCCGTGATTTGTTGGGACTGCTTCTTGTGCCGCATTAAGTCGAGAACCGAAAGTGCCATAAACTGGGGGCCGTAGACCAGGGCTCTTCGCCAAACGGTGCGGGGTTCGTGCAACAAACGCCAGAACCATTCCAAGCCGGCGTGGCTGGCCCACCGCGGCGCCGGAACAACCTTGCCACTGTGAAACTTGATTGCCGCCCCTACCGCTACCATCACCGGCGTCTTGAGCCGGTCGCGATGGGCGACGATCCATCTCTCCTGCTTGGGAAGGCCCAGCGCCACCCAGAGTACATCGGGGTTAGCGTGATTGATCATCTCCACGATTTGCGCGTCTTCGTCGGGGGTAAGGTCGCGAAAAGGCGGAGAGTATGCGCCGACAATCTTTACCCCTGGATGCTTTTGCCGCAACCGCTCGCTCGCCAACGCCAGCGTCTCTTCCGTATCACCATAGAAGTAGCTGGTGAATCCTTTCTGACGGGAAAGCTCGCAAAATGCCGACACCAAATCCACTCCGCGAACCTGATGGGTTTTACAGGACATTTTCTTTGCCGCAACTCGCGCAGCCCACCGCCCGTCCGGCACGGAAAGGTCTGCGGTACGGAGAACGGCTTGGAAATCCGGGTGTTTATGTGCCACGAGCGCACCGTGCGAGCCCGTCACCGCAATCCAATGCGACCGGTCGCGCGCCCGGATCCACTGCTCCATTAAGCGCAGGACGTTCTCGAGGTCAATAATGTGAACCGGGGCTCCAAGAACATCGGTGCAGGGGGGGGGACCGCCCTGTTGGGTCAAGGGTTGCACTTCCATATGGAAATTGGACCGTAAAGGCTAATCTTTTGAAACCCCTCTTGGCTCCAAGTTAACCCCGTGCGACCGGCGCCTCGCAAGAGGGTTTGGCCGCGGGGACGATTCGCCTTTTTGAGGCACGCCGCCCACCCAGCAGCCGCGGAAGTTTTGCTGAGCGCTCTTCCCATTTCCCGGCAAAGGTCACGAGGAAGGAGATGAAGACCAAGCGAAGATCCAACCCAAAGCTCTGCTTTTTGATGTAGAGAAGGTCGTACCGGAGTTTCTGGCGGCGTGCCAGCTCGCTATGGCCATAAATCTGAGCGATTCCAGTAAGCCCCGGAGTGACAGCATGCCTGCGGTCGAACCCTGGTATTTCCATTCGAAATCTCTTAACCAGTTCCGACCACTCCGGTCTTGGTCCCACAAAACTCATGTCACCGCGGAAGATATTCCAGAGCTGAGGCAACTCATCCATGGCCGTGGCGCGCAGAATCCGGCCCACACGGGTAATCCGCGGATCGCCTTCTTTTGACGGAACAGCTCCCCACTTGGCATCCGAGTCCGGCACCATGGAGCGGAACTTGACGCTTTGGAATTCTTTGCAATTCTTCCCCACACGAGGTTGGCCATAGAAAATGGGGCCTCCGTCTTCGATCTTGATGGCCACGGCAATTGTCGCCCAAAGCGGCGAAGAGAGAATCAAACCAAGCCCGGAGAGTGAAATGTCAAAAAGGCGTTTCAGCATGATTGGGTTATAAGTTACAGGTTAGAGGTTACGGGGCCTTTCGTCACCTGTGACCTGTCCCGTGTTGCCTTGCTCCTGTCACCTAACACCTACCTCCTAAGCCCCCGGGTAGGGTTAGCAAGCCTCGCAATGTCGCAAGTAACGCACGATGGTGCCAATCAAACTTCAACCTGCCATTCAATCGGACCAGTAAGTCGGTGGCATTCGCCGCGTCGAAGAAGCTATCAATTTGCCCGTCAGTAAAATGGCTGGCAAGTTTCCGCGCAAAATAGCCAACCATCAACTCGTTACCGAATGTCGACCGCCAGTAACGTTCGAACTCATTCAAGGTCCGGGAGCTGAAATTGTTGCTACGGACAGCGCGAGTCACCACGGCAGCAACCAGTTCGGCGGAAATCAGCCCGTAGTAGATTCCTCCGCCCGTTGTTGTCTTGATGTGCCCGGCAGCTTCACCCGCGGCGATAACGCGCTCGGCTACGCAGCGGCCCACGGAGGCTTGTGCAATCCCCTTTCGATCGATCCGCAAAGTGGAAAGGTCGGTGTTCGGGGCAACTCTCCGTACAAGGTTAAAGAAATAAGGGTCGGGGTTCTGGTCCGTCATCAGCCCCACCCGCCACCGATTGTTGCCAAGAGGGATCTCCCAGCCGAATGCCCCAGGGGCGACCCCTTGGCCCACGAATACCCTGGTGGCATTGCCATGACCATTGGGTGGTAAGGTCAACTCCGCCTGGAGGGCACGTAGGAATTGCCGGGGATGCGCCAACCCTAAAGCTTGGTTCAGGGAACCATTAACGCCGGTGGTGATAATGGCTACTTGCGCCCGGATTCTTCCCTCCCCCGCGTCAGTAGAATGGTATTTAATCTCCACCGAGTGCTTTTGCACTTCCAGAGAATTCACCCAGCAACCGATTCGCAATTCTACGCCGGCATGGGTGGCACGTCGCGCCAAAGCACGGTTAAACTCACCCTTATCAATTACTTGTGCAAGTGGGGTTTGTGTCCGGTGCTCCAGCTTCCTTCCCCCTGGGGAAACGGCTTGAATGCATCGAATGTCTGACAAAATTGGCTGCGTGGGAAGATCGAAGCGGGCGAAGGCCTCATCGCCAACTACCCCAGAGCAGATTGCCTTTTCGCCAACCCGACTTTGGGCCTCGAAGAGCACGACATTCAGCCCCGCCTGAGCTAATAGAAACGAGGCATAAATTCCGGTAGGACCTGCTCCGATGACGACGACGTCCTTCAAACAGCCTCCCTCATTACCGCTTCGACATTGATATAACCTCGTCCAACCTATGTGAAGCACTCACCCAGGCCCGGTCACAAATAAATAGATCGCTCCCGGATCGTCAAGAGGGATCCGGCCCACGTCCTGAAAGTCATAGAAACTGTTTATAGCATATACCAACAGGCTTGCTTCCGTCCTTGCAACCTTAATGCCACGCGCAACACCGGGGGGCGCTCCGTAATTCACTTCAATCGCGACCCTATGGATCAACGGGGGAGTAATGACGTCGCCAGAACCATGTTGGAATCAACCCACCATGACCAGCGATTGCCTGCGCGTTCGGCCACCAAATGGTCAACTCCCATGGCCATTGCCCTGCGACCTACCGGTCAAGGGGCGCTCCCCGGCAACTTGGGGAGTTCGCTCCGATTTCGCTCCCGCGCCACCCTTCTTCGATATACTCTGCCAAACCTTCCGACCAATGCGGAAGTGCACCCAGCTTGATCATTGCCAGGCGACGATTTTCCAACACCGAAAATGCCGGCCGCCTGGCTAAGCGTCCGGCTTCCTGAGTCGTGGTCGGGGTGACTTGAACATGCGGATACCCCCCTGACTGCAAGATCGCCCGGGCAAACTCAAACCAACTGCAGTCCCCGGATCCCGTCACGTGAAAAACCCCAAACGCGCGGGTGGCGAAGAGTTCCACAAGCTTTAATGCCAAGTGGCGTGTGTAGGTCGGTGACCCCCGCTGATTGGAAACCACACGCAGATCTTCACCCTCCTTCGCCAATTTCAGTATGGTTGAAACAAAATTCCTACCGCATATTCCGTAGAGCCAGGAAGACCTGACTATCAGGTGCCGGGCAACCAGTGCTTGAACGTGCCTTTCCCCTTGCAGTTTTGTGAGCCCATAGACGCTGATGGGGTTCGGGCAATCATCTTCCCGATAAGGCCTTTTGCCGCGGCCGTCAAAGACGTAGTCAGTACTGACATACAACAAGCCGGCGCCGATTTCCGCACATGCTCGCGCCACGTTCCGTGTCCCCAGGGCATTGACCTGCTCAGCTTTGGGCGGGTTTGCTTCGCAACCGTCAACGTCAGTAAAGGCAGCGAGATGAAAAACAAATTCCGGGCGCAGCTCGCGGAGGGCGCGCTCGACCGCGGCTTCCTCCCGGATGTCAAAGTCCTTCTGATCGACGCCGCAAACCTCGTGTTCGGATTGGAGGCACGGGAGCAGCACCGACCCGAGCATTCCTTGTGCGCCGGTAACGAGAACTCGCACTAGTTCTTTCCTCCCTGCTCGAGAACCTTTGCCAGCGTCGCCTTCCGGCGATCATAGTGCTTTCGGTAGTACGCTCGATAACCCCGCGCCACTACGTGCCGCACCCATTCTGCGTTGGACGAGTACCAATCAACGGTTTGCCGCAATCCCTCTTCCAGCGTCGTCTGTGGCGCCCAGCCCAGTTCCTGGTTGGCCTTTTCACAGTCCAGTGCATACCGGCGATCATGCCCCGGCCGGTCCTGGACGAACGTTAGCAGGGATTCCGGCCTGCCCAGGAGCCCCAGGATTCGTCGGGCGATCTCCAGGTTGGGCCATTCGTTCCCGGAACCCAGGTTGTAGGTTTCTCCCTCCCGGCCTTTCCGCAATGCTGCATCCAAACCCGCGCAATGATCCCCGACCCAAATCCAATCCCGCACCTGCATTCCGTCCCCGTATACAGGAACACTTTGCCCTTTGAGGGCGCGCGTAAGGACAAGGGGAATGAACTTTTCCGGGTATTGGTAAGGGCCGTAGTTGTTAGTACATCTCGTAATGATAATCGGGGAATGATATGTGCGAAAGTGGGCTCGCGCCAGAAGGTCAGCGCCTGCCTTGCTCGCCGCATACGGGCTGTTGGGAGCAAGGGGGGATTCCTCCTTGAACCTTTCGCCTGGCAAGGCACTTCCGTAAACTTCATCCGTACTGACCAGGACAAAGCGCTTGATTCCGGCCTGCCGGGCGGCATCCAAAAGGCACTGAGTCCCCAGGACGTTGGTCTTCACGAAGGCTGAACCCTCCAGGATGCTGCGGTCAACATGGGTATCAGCCGCGAAATGAACAATCGCTTCGAAACCTCTGGAAAGAATTTCCTGAACTTTGCGGCGATCACCGATGTCCCCGCGAACAAAGGAGTACCGTTCGTCTTTTTCCACATCCCGCAACGTTTGGAGGTTGCCGCAATAGGTCAGCTTATCCAGATTGAGGATCGAATCCTGGGGGTACTGGGCCAGAACATAGCGAATGAAGTTTGACCCGATGAATCCTGCGCCACCTGTCACCATGAGCTTCATTCCGGACCTTATACTCCTCAATCGATTGACCCTGTTGTCACAAGCGCAGCCGGAACCGCGGGAGACTGCGCCGGTTAATCTTTTGCCGAGGATTCCGCCACAAGATTTGTCGCCAAACGCAGCGACTCGAATGTCCCCGCATCTGTCCACCAGCCTTCCAGGATACCGTAAGTTAAAGTGCCTTCCTGCAAGTAGGCGTTATTCACATCCGTAATCTCCAACTCGCCGCGGGGGGAAGGTTTGAGCCGATTAGCTTTCTCGAAGACAGAAGCGTCATAGAAGTAAACACCGGTAACCGCGAACTGACTCGCCGGACGAGCGGGTTTTTCTTCAATGCGAATAATTCGGTCCCCGTCAAAAACCGGAACTCCAAACCGTTCAGGGTTGGCGACAGCCTTAAGCAGGATATGGGCGCCGCGGTCTTGCTGCTCAAAGTGGGCGACCACCTGTTTGATGCTCCCCTCCATAATATTGTCGCCAAGAACCACACAGATCTTCTCGCCGTCGGCAAAGTCCTCGGCGAGCCGCAAAGCATCGGCGATCCCGCCTTCACCTTCCTGATAAGCATAGTTCAGATGTTTCAGGCCAAATTCCTTTCCATTGGCCAGCAACCGCAAGAAGTCCCCGGCGTTCCGCCCGCCTGTAACGATGAGGATGTGCTGGATCCCGGCCTCTACAAGTGTCCGAAGAGGGTAGTAAATCATCGGCGCATTGTAGACCGGCAGCAAATGTTTATTGGTGACTTTCGTCAGAGGGAACAGCCGAGACCCCGTACCGCCTGCCAGAACCACGCCCTTCAAGATGCATCCCTCCGTGTCGATAAGCCCCCGGCATCCTGCCGGCGTCTCTCATCCAATGCGCCCGCCGCAACGTCTGGCAGGAAGAGGAGTTCTAAAATGTGCCCCGCGGCGATATATTCACTCCGGGCGGTTCTAAGTAAGGAATTCGCTACTTCGGTCTGGTCCCGCATCCCAATCAATATTCCGGGGTATCTCTTGAGCCGGACCAGCGTGCGTGGCAATGGCCAGACAGACCACAAACCATGCGGCATTGGCGGGGACGCGCAAGTTGAAATCGACAAGACTATGGCATAGCATTCCCACCGTACCCACTGCCGCGCCCAATTGAATCCAGCCCCACCCATGCCGCAGGCGTCCCTCGATGTGGCGAAAAGCCACACGGAAGAATAGCAAGAGTGCCACCACAATCAATACCGTCCCGGGCAGACCGGTTTCAGCCACACCTTCCAAGACATCATCATGGGCGTGGGTCCAATGCAGGTCCGTGGGAAATGTCAAATAAGATGGAAAGGCATATTCAAAACATCCCACTCCAACGCCCATCCAGGGATGGCTTCGAGCCATGCGGAGCGTGTCCAACCCCACTCGGAGGCGGTCACCAAGCTTCACTTCCAAGGATTGATTGGTTTCAAAAACTGACCAGGCATTGCCACCCACGCGCCCTGTGCTGAGGAGCCAGGAGAAACCGACGACGGAAATCAGCGCAACTCCCAACAGCACAGGGAAGTAACGTGGGGACACGCCGCGTGGCCGATGCCACATCAAAATGCCTGCCAAGAGCAACCCCTCAACCAATAGGACAACGGTTGCGGCCCTGGAGCCGCTAATCCAAACAGAGATAATGACGAGAATCACAGCAAACCAGAGGAAGAAGCGCAAGAGGGGATTCGGGCGCCGGGAAAGAATATATGCCACGGAGATGGGAAGAAGCATTTCCATCACGCCGGCATAGTTGTTGCGGTTAACGTAAGGCCCGAAAGGTGCGCCCTCGACGTGAAGAGTCCAGTAAATCACATGCCACTCACCCCAGTACATTTGCGCCAGACCCAGGACGCACAGGGAAAAAGCCAGCAGGGTTACGATCAGGCCGAGCCATTCCAAACTCCTGCCATTTTCCCGCTGGGCGTTTAGGAGTTGGCCCGCCAGAAAGAAGAAAATAAAATTGGTGACAAGCTTCAGGAGGGCCTCACGCGTTGCCACATGGTCAAGACTAAATCCTGCGATAAACTGCACAGCGGCCAGGAGAAGAAACGCCAGGAAGGGCCAATAGAGCGGGGACCAGCTGACCCTTAGGACCCCGCGCTGAGCGCAACCCACTGCCCATAGGACGAGCGTCATTGAGGACAAAACCATCAAGGTTCGCCATGCCCACGGCTGTACGGCGCCGAAAGCCCACGGGGCCCCAAAAATGGTGGCAATAAGGAAAGCGCGGGCGGCGCTGTGGAAAGGGGATGAGGAGAAGCCGCGGCGGTCACGCGAGGAGGATCCGCCGCGATGAAGGGATGACCTTGGCAGGGTTGGGATTGTCACCGGGTCCCCTCCTGGCTCACATCCTGTCCGGGAGCATCCAGAGGGCGAAGCATAACATCGTCCAGCCACACCGTGCCGGTTATATCGCGGTGGCCAGTCTGATCCATCGGCCGCCAAAAAGAAACTTTCACGGCCTGTGTCTGCGGTTGGGTCATAAACGCCACCTCGATCGGATGCCAGGGAGTAGTTCCTAGCGTCGGATCGCTGGTCCGGGCAGTGCACCCCCCACATCCCATTTCGACCACGCGCAACCGCGGTCCACTATCGGAGGTAATATTGTCGGATCGCACGTAAGCTGTTACTTGATACCGAGTGTTCGGTTTAATCCGAACGACTTGATTCACCAGATCATAGTCCCCATTTCGACCCACCGCGAAATCAATCCGCAGGCACCTTGCGCCCTTCTGTGCAGACGGATCAGAGAAATCAAAGACCAAATCCGGGGAATCGTCAATGCGCCAGTCAAACCCGGTGTTGAGCTGTGGTCCCTCAAAGCTCCCGTTATACAGAATATTGGCCGATTGTGAATTTGAATCCGGCGGGATGACCCCGGCATGCTCAAGGTCGTTCCAAACGGTACCGGCATCCTGAATCTGATTATGATCGATGAGGAAATCCAAGAAGGGCTTTACCATGGACAAGTTCGGAGAACGATCGGGCCCGGAGACCATTTGCCCCCAAATCCGCATGGCGCTTTCGTAATCGGCAGTGGAGCTTAGGAACATGAGGAAGGCGAACCTTGCGGACGCGTCTTTCCCGTGGGGGAGAACCTCAGCGTAGATAGCTTGCGGGTCCCGCGTAGCGCGCAGGCACAACCGAAATGTGGGATCGAGATAATCGGGGCCCAAGTCCAGGAGTCTGTGAAAGTAGGGAAAAGCCTTCTCCGGGCGATTCGTCAAGAGATAATGATTTCCAACCGCCCATTGCAGAGCCGGGGTCATAGGATTGAGCAACCGGGCCCGCTCAAACGCCTCATCCGAACAAGCCATGTCTCCGACAAAATCACAGGTCGTCCCCAGGTCCGACCAAAAATCCCAACGGATGGGACTGAGCTCAACGGCCTTGCGAAGATTCTTCACCGCCTCTGGCAGGTTTATATCCTTTGGTTCATAGGAATAAACCAATCCCAATTGATGAATCAAGTCGGGATTATTCGGGTCCGACCGCAGCGCCTTCTCAAGCTCGGGGATGGAGTGGAAATCCACTGCTTCGGCTAACCGCGCCACACGAATTGCCTCATAGGACAACCAGGAGCTGCCGGCAATGAGGGGAATCAAGAAAAGGGCAACGCGCCACGCGGGGCGTAAGGACCATTCCAGGATGCGGCTTGAACTACGCCGGGACAAGGCCCTGTCACCAGAAAGGTCAGGGTTGGGAAGTTGACGCATGGGGTGAATGGTCCTGAAAGCAACGATTAGTGAATGAATGGGAGCCTCTTCCCTCCCTCCCTGGGGGAAAACGCGCTTCCGTTCGCAGACATCTCAGAATGCTCATGCCCGGCGGGGTGAGTCCTTCCTTGGGCGGCCTCCTCCTGGCAGATGCGAGGGACTCGAAACGGCGATTTCATCATAATAAGACTGATGATACGGACCGTAATAGGACCCGTAGTAAGTGTCGAAACGCATGTCAACCTTATTGAGCACCATCCCTAGAACCCTTGCCCCGGCGTTTTCAAGGATTCGATGAGCCCGGGAAAGCGCCCCGCGCGCCGTCGATCCACTGGCAACCACCAGAATAACGCCGTCTACAATGGCAGAAAGGACCACGGCATCGGTAACCAGAAGCAAGGGGGGAGAGTCGATGACAATCTGCGTAAATCGTTTCAGCAAGTCCTTAAGGGTGGCCTCCATCATGTGCGAAGAGAGCAGCTCCGCGGGATCAGGAGGCCTTGGACCCGCCGGTAAAATCCAGAGATTCGGAATGCGATCATAATGAATCAAAACTTCATCCAGAGTATGTGCGCCGGTCAAGAAGCTGCTCAATCCCTTCTCATTCTGCAGCCCCAATGTCTTCGCGACGGAAGGCCGGCGCAAGTCAGCATCGACAATCAAAACCGCGCCTCCCCTCTGGGCGAAAGACATCGCCAAGTTGGTGGCGGTGGAAGTCTTCCCTTCACCGACCTGAGCGCTGGTGACGAGTAAGGTCTGGGGCGGACGGGGAGCGGTGGAGAGTAATACCGAAGTCCGAAGGCTTCGAAATGACTCCGCCAGGGGCGAGGATGGCCGCTTGAGAACCGCCAAGCCGACGCCATTGGGTCCCGCGGGGGCCAGGGAACGGCCCGCCACCAGTTGCTTTCGCCTGTACCCGTCCGATTCGGCCGGGATAACTGCCAAAGCGGGCGCGTTGACAAGTCGTTCCGCTTCTTCGGTAGTCCGGACCGAGCTGTCGAGAGCTTCCTGCACGAAGGCAAGCGTGATCCCAAGAATTAAACCCACCAGCAGGCCCGCGGCAATATTGCGCCGCCGGTTCGGGCGAATCGGAGTCATGGGTGAAGTCGCTTCATCAATAACGTTAATGTTGGTGACTTGCAAGCTGGCGGAAAGAGTGGCATCTCTCAAATGCTGCAATAGGTTTTCATAGAGCTGCTGGTTGATTTCGAATTCCCGCTTCAAGATATTGTGTTCGATCATGCGTTGATTCAGCGCGCTGACATTTTCCTTCTCTTTTGCCAGTTCATTACCGAGAAGCCTTTCCCGGCTCAATGCCGCCAGATAATCGTTGTGAACCTTTGCAATTGCCTGCTTGCGCGCGCCATCGATGAGGGCCTGCATTTGCGTGAGCTGGTCATGCAGGCGAACGGCCTTGGGGAAGTTGGGCCCGTATTGGCTCAAGGCGTCGGCATAATCCGCCCTGCGTTCGTTGTACTTCTCCTCCAGATGCTGCAAAACATCGTCCTGCACAATGATTCCAACCTGTCCTTCATTGCCCTTGGCGAGGTCGTAAACGGATTCCTTCTGGACTCGGTCACTCTGCGCGGCGGTGTAGTCCTTGTTCAGTTGCTCCAGCCTTAGATCGTTGATGGTCCCTTTGTTGTCCCCCACGCTTACAATCAAGTTTTGCCGCTCATAGTCGATCAAATCCTGCTGGGAATTCTCCACCTTCGTCTTCAACGTTTGTAATTGCTTCTCCAATTCCCCCGAAGCCTCTTTGGTAAAGTCGCTCCGAGCCTGCAAAGTGGAGGTTTTGTAATTCTCGATTAATTTATTTACAATGCTCGCCGCCAACTCGGGATTCCCACTTTCGTAACTTACCGCGAGTATGCGACTGTCCTTCTCCTGCTGAACTTCCAGTCCCTCTTTAAACTCCGCAATCAGCATTGTCTTCTTTGCTAACTCATTTTGCGCTGGCGACCGCCCCGCAGTCTTGGACAGGCTGAGGGTTGCATTCGCGTGGTCAAGTCCGACCTGCTGCATGGTGGTCCATGCCAGGTGGTCACTGGTCAAGACCTCGATCTGGGTGATCAGAAACGAGTAATCTTCCACGGGAGCCTGGCGGTATACTTCGTTGAGGGTCTGGAGTTGGGGGGAGGTTGTCTCCACATCAACCTTCGCCGTCGCCCTATACACGGGAGCCATCTTGAAGGTGTAAATCCCTGTCAGCACTGTCACGACAACGGTGGCGGTAATGATGGTCACAAGCCGCTTCATGACGATGTGCCAGAAGGCAGCGAAAGTGAAGTGGGCCTCACTTCCCTGCGCCTCCATTTCCAGTGTCATGGGCGTCAGGCTACTGATCCGCTGTGGCAACGGACGTTCAATAGGCAAGAGTGAATCTTTGTCAGACACCTTCCAACTCCCTCAAAAAATCCAGTTTAGCCAGACCCTCATCAACCTCGATCCTCAGTGATAAATCATCAACGAAGTGCCGGCCATGGTCGCCATCGAGACAACCGCAGCAGTCGTAGTGCGCCAAGCCCTTAGCGCGGCGCTTTCGGGTACATAGAGTATATCGTCTGGCTGCAGTTTCATATCTGCAATCTCCCCCTTCACCATAGCCTTGTAATTCACAGGAATCTCCGTGCGCCTGTCGCCCGGGCCTGTCCGGTCACGGCGCAGGAGCGTAATATGATCCTTTTTGGCCAGGGCGGTCACATCGCCGGCCATCGCCAATGCTTTCAGCACCGTAATCTCCTGCCGGGATTGGTTCAGTACGTATCCGCCTGGGTGCGCCACTGATCCCATAATGTACAAGAGCGGGGCTCGCTGGACCGTGACTCGATCTCCCGGGTAGAGGAGAATATTGGTCTTGTCGTCGCCCGTCTCCACCAACTTTCGAATGTTTAGAGTAAATGTCTGGCCCTGGGCCGAGGAGTTCGCCGCATTCGCTCCAGCGCTTGTTTCCAGGTCGGCACGCGCGCCGATGTCCCCCCGCATGATGATCGCATCGTCGCCGGCATCAATGGTCAGCCCTCCCGCCTTAACCAGCAATTCCTGCAATCGTGTCGGGCCAAAAACTGGGTAGGACTGTGGATTCTTAACTTCCCCGGTCACCATTACGGTGTGCAACCGTGTTTCCACCAGGGAAACTGTCACATGCGCGTTATTGAGCATGCCGGCGTCGTGAAACTTGGTGGCAATCAATTGTGAGAGCTGATTCAGGGTTTCGCCCGCGGCGGGGATGGGTTCCGGCAGCAGGGGCAAGGTCAGAAATCCATTGGAACTTACCCGGTAGGTGCGGGTAACTTCCGGTACGTCCAGAACATTGACGTCCAGCAGGTCCTCCGGGCTCACGGTGTAATCGCCGGCGGGCGTCTTGCGGGCGTCGGAGGGCCCCGCGGGGGTGTTCGTCTCCTTCGATGCGACCACCGGGGTGACGGCAGGAGCCACCGTCCCTTGCTGGGCCGAGGTTAAGGTCATGGGGGTCAAAAGAAGCCAGAACGCGGTCCCTAGCCCAATCAGCTTCGCCGCCCTTCTTGTTCTCCCGAAATCCGAGCGTATCCTCACCATTGGCCCCACCTCACTCCGATACTCAACCTCACTCCTTAGCTTGATTTCCCGCGGTCTCGTGCGGTTGACGTGTGTCTTCGCGGCCTCTGAGGCCATTGCCCTTCAGCGAGAAAGTCGGGGTAGTGTTGTCAAACGACCGGGTGCGAGATTCGAACGGCGGTGACAGGCTCAACGAGTTAAAGGTCCTTTCGCTTGCTCTGTTATTCGTGACCCTTTCTAAGAGAACCCTCCCCGGAACCCCGTGGGAAAAAAGATTCCACCTTAGCCACCTTCCAATGATTTCGCGTTGCTGTTCTTCGCCGCTTCTGGAAATTAAGGTGACACCCTGTGTGTCGAGGGCACTGGTTCGCACCAGCACGGGCATGCCTGACGCAGATGCCCTGGCTACGTGTCTGGCGTAGCGGTAGTTCTCCGGCATGGTGCTCATACCCATTTCGCCGGGGTTCAGTATAGGTCTGCCCTTCCGCGATGTCAATAGTACCCCGGTACGTGACTAGCCGGTGGGAATGCCTCGCCGGTAACGGTGGTCTATGATCTTGGGGCCTTGGTTTTCGGCCATGCAACCGTCAAAGTCCAAGGTGGTCCAAATCAGCACGCGAGCTCACCATTCGGGGCAGAATCGGTCGCACAGGGTAATGCGAGTTATCCTGCTCTGAGCGGGATTACTCCGCGGCTTTTGGTCCTCGGGTGTTTGGTAAACGTGTCGAGGGGACCAGGCTTGACGGGGGGGGAAGGATCAGGGCAAAGGATAGATGCTCAGTTCCTTCATCGGGTAGTGTCTAAGATTATCGCAGTCCCTTGACCGTTTACTCCGATGAAGCCCTCTTTTTCCAGGTGCAGGAAGATTTCCTGGGCGGCTTCTTCCGGAGTGAGATCGGTGGTGTCAATCACCACTTCGGCGTCGGCGGGAGACTCGTAAGGATCGGAGACGCCGGTAAACTGCTTGACCAGGCCGGCGCGGGCCTGAGCATAAATCCCCTTGCGGTCGCGCGACTCGCAGACTTCAAGGGGTGTCGAAAGGTGCACCAGAATGAATCCCCCGTGCGGCTGGATCATTGCCTTGACTTCTTTTCGCATGGCCTCGTAAGGGGCGATGGGGGCGCAGATGGCGATGCCGCCGTTCTTGGTGATTTCCGAAGCTACGAAACCGATCCGCCGGATGTCAATGTCGCGATGCTCTCGCGAAATTCCCACCTCTGAGGAAAAGTGCTTGCGCACGATCTCCCCATCGAGCAGGGTCACGGGTCTCCCTCCCATTTCCAAAAACTTCACTCGCAGCACATTGGCAATCGTGGACTTCCCCGAACCTGACAGGCCGGTGAAGAACACCGTGAACCCCTGGCGATGGCGGGGGGGATAACTGCGCTGGAGTTCGCGCGCCACCTCCGGGAAGGTAAACCAGGAAGGAATATCCCGGCCTTCGGAAAGGCGCCGCCGTAGGTCAGTGCCGGAGATATTCAGGGTTTTCGCACCTTCAGGGACTTCGTTGTCGGGGACGTAGGTATCCTGGTCGGCCAGGTAAACCATCATGCTGAACGGAACCATGGTAATGCCGATCTCCGCCTGGTATTCCCGGAGGAGGTCCTGGGCGGCGTAGGATCCATAAAAGGGCTTGCCATGCTCGTCGTTTCCGGGGCCGGCGTGGTCGCGCCCCACGATGAAGTGGCTGCAGCCATGGTTCTTACGGATGATCGCGTGCCAAACAGCTTCTCGCGGCCCGCCCATGCGCATCGCCAGGGGCAACAACGAGAGCCTGACCGTGTCTTTGGGGTATTTTGAGAGCAGTTCCTGGTAGCACCGGACTCGAACGTAATATTCCACGTCGCCGGGTTTGGTCATGCCCACCGACGGATGGAGCAGGAGGTTTGCTTCCACTTTCTTAGCCGCCCGTAAGGTCAATTCCTGGTGGGCGCGGTGCATGGGATTGCGGGTCTGAAACGCCACGATGCGGCGCCATCCCAGACGCACGAACTCGGCGCGCAACTCCGCTGGGCCCAGGCGAAGAGAACGGAAGTCATAATGCACCGGGGACTGAATGCCCTCCACCCGGCCTCCCACGTACCAGGGATTGGTGTGCTGTAAAACATGCTGGACCCCGGGGTGGAACGTGCTGGTGGTTCCGTAAACCGACTCCACCTCCGCCATTCGATCCGGCTGCCATAGCTCATCCACATGCAAAGCGGCCAGCACCGCGCCTTCGGTATCGCGCAAGGCGATGGTCTTGCCAGGGCCGATGGACTTGGCGAACTCCTTGGTCACATCCAGAACAATCGGAATAGGCCACAACAGGCCGCTCTTGAGACGCAGGGTGCAACATACGCTCTCATAGTCGGCACGCGACATAAATCCGGGGAGAGGAGAAAGGCCGCCGTTCAAGAGGAGTTCCAGATCACAGAGCTGGCGGGGGGATAAATCCCAAGACGGCCACTCGCAGGATTCGGCCTGAAAGCTGGATCTCCGTCCAGGCGCCGCCATAAGGTTGACAAGCTCCCCACCATGGGGTGGGTTCAGATGGTCTGACATTTTGTCTGTATTCCTCCCAAGAGTTCTTAGAAAAGGGATTTAAACCCCATAACAATCCTTAATAGCTAATTGTCAAGAGCACCGCCCCGAGCGAAAACGGACCGCATCCCACTATGTTCGTATTTGGCCCGTGCCGAAAACTTGGTACTTTGTCGAAGTGAGCTCCGGAAGGCCAAAGGGTCCACGACAGTGCAGCTTCTGGTTGCTGATTCCCATCTCCGCCCCCAGGCCGAATTCGCCGCCGTCCGTGAATCGCGTGGAGGCATTCCAATAAACGGCCGCCGAATCCACTTGATCAAGGAACCGCCGCGCGCGCCCCACATCCGAGGTCACAATCGCGTCAGAGTGCCGAGTCGAGTAATGATTGATGTGCGCGATGGCAGCGTCCAAAGAGGGAACCACAGCAATCGCCATCCGCAAATCCAGGTATTCCGTGTACCAGTCGGAGTCTGCTGCGACGCCAATTCCCTGCCCCGAGAGCAGCCGCCGCGCTTCCTCATCCCCGCGGACTTCCACGTGGCAGGCCAAGAGCTTCGTCACAATTCTGGGCACGTATTCCCGCGAGATATCCCGGTGAATAAGCAGCTTCTCTGCCGCGTTGCAAACCGAAGGCCGCTGGGTCTTGGCGTTGATGACAATGCGATCGGCCATATCGAGGTCGGCGGCCTTGTCTACGTACACGTGGCAGTTGCCGGCTCCGGTCTCGATTACTGGAACCGTGGCCTCCTCTACTACACGATTAATCAGCGCAGCACCACCACGAGGCACCAGCACGTCAACCAGGCCCCGTGCACGCATCAGTTCCTCGGCGGACTCACGCGAGCGGGAGTCCAACAACTGGATAGCGCCCACCGGCATTTCTGGCGCCCCCCGGAGGATCTTGACTAAAACCTCATTGGTGGAAGCCGCTTCCCGTCCACCGCGCAGCACCACGGCGTTCCCGGACTTAAGGCACAGCGCCACTGCATCCACCGTGACATTGGGCCGGGATTCATAGATGATGCCGACCACCCCCAAAGGCACCCGCACCTTGCGGATTTGCAGGCCGTTAGGCCGGGTCCACTCCACCAGGACTTCCCCCACCGGGTCGGGCAGAGCTTTGACAGCAACAATCGCCTCCTCCATGGCGGCGATACGTGCCGGTGAGAGCAGCAGGCGGTCGCGACTCGAAGAGCTGAGGTTGCTCGCCGCAAGGTCCACCGCATTCGCGGCCAGAATCTCGTCACGATGGGCACGGATCTCCCCCGTCATGGCAGCCAGGATCGCATTTTTCTGCGCTGTAGGGAGACGGCCCACTTCTGGCGCGGCCCGGCGGGCAGACATCAGTCTCTCCTGAGTGGAAGAGGATTCGCTTGCAGCGGCAGCCCTCATTCGGCCTTCCCCTTCCGTCGCTGCGGTGGGAAGTAGGTGCCGACCCGGTGCTTGAGTACCAAGGGGATGACGTCAGGTTGGCAGCCGTTGGCAATCGCGACATGCGTGCCACCGGCCGTAGCAATGCGAGCGGCGCGTAATTTGGAACTCATCCCCCCACGCCCCAGCTCTCCCTTTCCGTTGCACTCGGCCTCCAGGGCTGGGGTAATGTGATTCACACGGCGGATAAGCCGGGATTTACTGGAACCGTTGTGCCGGTAGAATCCATCCACGTCGGTCAAGAGGATCAGCCAATCTGCTTTGATAGCTCCTGCCAGCAGTGCGCTAAGTTCGTCATTGTCCCCAAAGGCACCTTCCAGTTCGCGCACCGAGACAACGTCGTTCTCATTCACAATCGGCAACACCTTTAAACGAAGTAGTTCCTCGATCGTGTGCCGAAGATTGCGATAGCGGATCGATGAGGAGAAGTCGTCGCTCGAAAGCAGCATTTGGGCTACAACTTTTTTCCCGAAAAACAACCGCTCGTACGTGTGCATCAGTCGGCTCTGGCCAACAGCTGCGGCGGCCTGCATTCGGATCACCCGCGAAGGCGTGCGATTGGTTCCGATTGCGGATGTGCCACAGGCAATCGCGCCCGAGGTCACGATCACGTGTTCGTGGCGGGTGAGGTCCAGTTGATCGACCAGGGCTCGCACCCGGGAAGGATCAAGCTGACCGCCCGGAGCGATGATATTGCTTCCAATTTTGATTACCAGACGCATGGCTAGGCCCCTCGATGTGCGTATTCTACCGAAGGAGGCTCCAAAGTTCAGACCTTCAAATAGATTTAGAGCGAATCAAGCATAAGCCAGGGCGGCCACAATTGCCAAGAGCTGTTTATCGCTCCAGGCGGAGGGTGCGCTGTGTCAGGCTCGATGAACGACCCGTGCTATTTGAACAGGTTGGCTGCACAGACCGCACTACGATTCCCGCGATGCGGGATAACATGTACTTGTTTTTCCTGTCTCCCTGGCATACCCTTCCCCCCGGAAGCGGGCAGAATACTCCTCAGGAACGGCAGTTTCTCCGATGACGAAGAGAAGGACTGGGGACCTCAACCCGATCTGCCTGCAAGATAATCGGGCCGCCCACTGCAAAGAGGGCGACTCACCCAGAAGCCTATGTCCAGGAGGACATTCATGGAAAATAACCCTTCGTACTGTGCGGCATTAAAACCAACAATGATCCTCTTCATCGCGTGCGTACTCTCAAGCAGTCTTCCTATTGCTATTGCGCAAGAATGGACGCGTCAAGCGCCGACCCCCGTGCCGCAGGGACCATGGTCCGATAGGAACTTGTCACCTGACCAACGCGCTGACCTGCTGATTCAACAAATGACCCTGGAAGAAAAAATCTCTCTCGTCCATGGAGACGAGGGCGAGGAATCGTTAAAGAAATGGCTTGGCGGCGCCGGGTACGTCCCCGGGATCCCGCGCCTTGGAATCCCCGCACTGCAGATGTCCGATGGAAGGTCCGGAGTCGCCAACATCGGCCGCACCGGCCGTTACGCGACGGCGCTCCCCTCGGCCCTGGCCAACGCCGCCAGTTGGGATTTGCGAGCGTCATACGATTTCGGTGCATTGCTGGGCAAGGAAATCCGCGATCTGGGGTTCAACGTTTCGCTTGGCGGGACTGCGAATATCATTCGCGAGGCGCGCAATGGGCGGAACTTCGAGTGCCTGGGTGAGGATCCGCTCCTCATCGGAAAAATGCTGGGGAGCGAACTGAAGGGGACACAGGACCAGGGCGTAATCGGCAATATCAATCGGTATGCAGTAAACGACCAGGAGACCGGCCGCCAGATCATGAACGTCAATATCGACAAGCGCGCCATGCAGGAGACAGATCTGTTAGCGTTCCAGATCGCCATCCGGGAGTCGAACGTCGGCACGGTGATGTGCGCCTATAACCATCTTAACCACGTCTTTACCTGCGAAGATCCGTACCTGCTTACCGACGTCCTGAAGAGGTCCTGGAGCTATCAAGGCTGGGTCATGTCGGACTGGGGGGCTGCGCACAGTACCGTTCCCTCGGCCCTCGCAGGGTTCGATCAGGAAATGCCCAGTGGAAAATATTTCGGAGTTGGGCTTAAGGCGGCGGTGGAAAAAGGAAACGTCCCTGTCGCGCGTCTGAACGACATGGTGCATCGCATCCTGCGGACGGAGATTGCCCTTGGGGTATTCGATCAGACGCCCGTATTGAGACCTGTAAATCCCTTCACGGGGGCTGACGTGGCGCAACGTTCCGCCGAACTGGGTATTGTGCTGCTCAAGAACGCCGACGGTCAGTTGCCCCTGAACGCGTCCAGCATCAAATCATTGGCAATCATTGGTGAACACGCTGATGCCGGCGTGCTCTCGGGTAGCGGTTCGGATCAGGTCACTCCCGGGGGAGGGAACGCCGTTCCCGGAAATCCGTATGGTTGGCACCCTTCTTCGCCACTAAATGTGATGCGGGCCCGCTTGCCCAAGGCGCAAGTAACATTCGATGATGGAATCAACATCCCTCGCGCGGCCAAGGTGGCAGCAACGGCAGAGGTGGCCATCCTGTTTGTCCATCAACACACGGGAGAAGGCTACGACGTGCGGAACCTTTCCCTGCCCCATACTCAGAATGAAATGATTGCGGCGTTGGCCGCCGCCAATCCCGACTGCATCGTCGTGCTCGAAAACGGCGGCCCGGTCACCATGCCCTGGGTCGACAAGGTCAGTGCAATTGTGGAGGCTTGGTACCCGGGCATCCGAGGATCTGAAGCCGTTGCTAATATTATCTTTGGTGATGTTAACCCTTCTGGGAAACTGCCTGTGACCTTCCCCAAGAGCGAGGCCGACCTGCCTCATCCCACCCTACCGGGTCTCCAGTACGTGGCGAAGAGCGACCGCTACCAGGGGGACGTCAAGGTTCCGCCCTTTGATGCCAACTACGACGAAGGATTGAAAGTCGGATACAAGTGGTATGAAGCCGAGGGTAAAGAGCCGCTCTTCCCGTTTGGATTCGGCCTTTCCTATACCACCTACGCTTACTCCGATCTCAAGGCTGAAACAGGAGCGGGCTTTCAGGTGATTTTTACCGTTACCAATACCGGCCAGCACGTTGGTTCCGAGGTCGCACAGGTCTACACTGTGCTGCCGTCCCCCGCCGGTGAACCCTTCAAGCGCCTGATCGGCTGGGAAAAGGTCATGCTGGCTCCGGGTGAAGCAAAAACCGTCACCGTGTCGGTCGACCCGCTGTACCTGTCGATCTTCAATGTGCAGAAGAATAGTTGGGAACTGGTCCCCGGCGACTACAAGGTCTACGTGGGAGGATCCTCCGAAAGCCTGCCGCTGAGCTCGACGGTCCACATCGGCGGCGGATCGTAATAGGGGAGAACTCAACGACGCAAGGACGAACATGGACACACCCCCCACCCCGATGGCCTTATCGCCTGCGGAACGTGAGGACTTTCGCCAACGATTCGAGCAGAGGCTGGCCAAGGTGAAGGCGAAGACCGCTGACGTCTTCGCCTTCAAGGACCTTGGCCCTCCGCCTTTCATCGTGAATTCGGCCCTCTACACGGCCTTCGGGCAGGATCCCGAGGCGTTTCCCGAGCAGTACTACGACGACCCGCAGGTGATGATCAGTTTCCAGGAGCGTAATTACTACGAACAGTTGAAAGAGATCGATGATGACTTCGTCCCGTACCTGATGCCGTGGTTCGGGACCGCGGTCGCCGCTTCCGCCCTGGGCTGCCAGGTAGATTTCCCGCTGATGCTGGATCCCACCGTGAACCCGCTTCACTACCCGGTGCAGACTGTCGACGATGCCAAGCGGTTGCAGGTTGCGAACCCGGAGAAGGACGGCCTGATGCCACGGGTTCTTAAATGTCTCCGCTCCATGCGAGCAAACCGCTTCCTTCCGGTCGGGATTACGGATTTTCAGGGGCCGCTCACGACGGCCAATCAGCTCATGGGATACGATAAGCTCATTTACCTGATGCAGGACTATCCGGCCGCAGCGCACGAACTGATGGACAAGATCACGGAAACGCTGATTCGATGGGTCAAGAAACAGAAAGAAGTGATTGGTGAACCCTTGACCGACTGCTTCTCCGACCAGCAGGTGTACGTGAACGGACATGCGGGAATCTGGCTTTCTGACGATGATGCGGTGCTGATGTCGCCCGAAACCTATAAGGAGTTTGTGGTCCCGTATAATTCACGCATCCTGAAAGCCTTCGGAGGTGGATGCCTTCATTACTGTGGCAATGCCACGCACCAGGCCGAAAATTTCCTGGCCACGGAAGGACTTCGGGCCATCAATAACTACACCCTCTACGACCTCCATGGATTCCGGGTTTTGAAATCGAAATTGGAGGGCCGTATCGTAGTGTTTGCGTGCGATTTTACTCCCGTGGAATATCAGGATTACTTCCGCGAGATGCTGGACGGCCTCTCTCTGAAAGGCCTGGTCATCGATTCGCAATTCACTCCGCTCTTGGCGCTGGTCAAGGGAGGAAAATATGTGCAAGTCCGGCGCCCACTGAGGCCGGGGAAAAAGAATGTCAGTGATTTTCTTCGCAGCTATTTCCAGAACCGAAAGCAGGAGCTATAGAAGAGACCCCGGACGCGAACGCCTCCCCATGGCCACCTCGGAGGACAAAGGTTTGATGAAAGCCCGCCGATTGAAGTAAGCTAAAAGATTGCGGGGGTGTAGCTCAGCCGGATAGAGCATCGGATTTCTAATCCGAGGGTCGGGGGTTCGAGTCCCTCCACCCCTGCCATTTCAGCGATTTGTGGGCGAGAACAAACGCGAGAGCATCGGTTTTCAGATTCCCCGAACTTGTCAAATTTAGGGTCAGTGCCTCGTGGTTCTACGGGATTTATCGATCGCCATGCAGGGATATTGTAGTTCAAGGTGCATTAGCATCGATCAACTCACAATCAGCCTGAGCATCACACTATGGCTTATGGCAGAAGATCCAGAGCCCGTGGTGTCCGTTACCGTCAGAGTGTAGGTTCCCGCCGGTGTTCCAGGGTTGGACGGGGTACCCCCGCCATTCCCACCCCCGCCCCCACCACTACATCCTGCTAGTCATCGCGCAGGTCTCTTATGGTGTGCCGCCTCCCCACAGTCGTGCGGCGCCACGCGAGTGCATATCCCCGCGAAGACTAAACGGAATGGCCGCGATTTGCCAAAGGTGGGTTACGCTGGGCCGATGGGGCATGAACACCGTCCCCCGGGGCGGAGATCCAAAAGAGTGCGACCAATCTACATGTCCGTCGGATAAAATGTCAAGTCGATCCACAGAATTCATACGCACAATTTGGACGAATTGTCGCCTAACGGAAAGCGAAGGACTACCACGGAAAAGCGCGACCGCCTCAAGGTCCGGTCGTGCAAGTTTTGCGGTGGGACATCATTCGCCAGGTTTAATCGCGATCAACACCGTAGAGTTTATTGACTGCTTCACTCCCGATTCTTGGCGGAAAATCCTCATCCCCTCACCCCACCAATAATTTTCAGATCGTCGATATAGCCGTGAGCAGATCCGGACTGAAAAGTCGCCTACCCATCTACTGCCGCCCCGGCTGGACTCAGGCTTGAAAGTTCGTTTCAAGCGCAATCTGTTTGGGCTGTGCGAGGGGCTGCTTTCGCCGGCTACAAATGCAGGATTTGTCACTCGGCGCAACGGATCCCGCACGAGGTGCCGAGCTCGGCCGAGTGGAACAAAACCAGCTCGGATTCGACGTCGAGATTCGAGTCAATGACCTGAGTCGCTTCATCAAAATCTCATTTTCCCCTGCAAAACTACGCTTACTGGGCTGTCACCCTCCTTAAAGATTGCGGGGTTTCGCTCAACCAAATTGCATATCTTCTGCATCCAGCAGGACCAGTTGAAATCCTCAGCAAAAACCATGAGAGAGATGGGACAACTAGTTCCTTAACCCTGACCATTGTGCATGATTCCCAACCCATGTTTTGGCAACAGTTTTGCCGTGCCCCCTCATAGGTACCATCTCCCGGGCGGGGGTGCTGTCCCCATGTGGGCATGTGGGTGTCCTCGGGTCGTAGAGATCCGAGGCGATACTCTCGATTCCCCCGGTGAAAGGGCCGCGACACAGCGGTCAGAAGGAGATCCAAACCTCGAGACCAGATCTATAGAGCCGAACCCGGAGCAGAGTCGGCCTTCATTGCTGAGACTGCGACTCCCCTCGAACAAGTTTGCTTCCCATACCCTTTTAAGCCAATGTCACCGTCCAAACCCGTGGTTCCGGGGGGGAGGTCTGACATGAAATCCGTCCCCACCACGTGCCCATTCTGCGCTTGTGGCTGCGGGTTTTACTTGTTGGCGAACAGGGATGGACTGATTGGCGTCGCGCCGAGTGAAACCCATCCCGTATCCCTGGGAAGGCTCTGCGCCAGGGGGTGGAGCGCCCATGAGGCAGCCTTGTGGGGGAACCGGTTAACCCAACCGCTGGTTAACCGGGACGGAAAACTGGGGTCTGTTTCGTGGGTCGAGGCACTCGATCACGTTGGCGTGCGCGTCAAGGCATTGCTCGATGCGGGCAAGTCCATTGGGGTTCTTGGTTCTGCCCGGGCAACAAATGAGGAGAACTACCTGGCCGGCAAGCTTGCGAGAGTGGGCTTCCAAACCAACAACCTCGATTTTTCTTACCATTCCATCTGCGGCCCGCTGTTGGCAGGTATTGAAGAAGTGTGCGGCGAATACACCCCTTCCATCAGTCTGAATGACATCGAATCCAGCCAAACGATCTTGCTAATTGAAGGTGATTTGGCTGAGACCCATCCGCGGGCTGCTTCCGCGGTGATGGCAGCAGTCGAAAAAGGCGCTCACCTTGTAACCATTGCCTACACCGAAACGCAACTGTCGCGCCTGGCATCGCTCATCCTGCCTGCTCGGCCGGGGAACGAAGGCGAAGTGATCGATGGTCTGCTCGCTGCGGTCATGCAGCTTGGGCTGGAAGATCGGGTTGCGGTGGAGGCCCATTGTGAAGGGTATGACGCACTGCGGGGAAACCTCGAGGCCGTCAAGATAACCGCCGAGATGCGCCAGTCAGCGGAGTGGATCGCGCGAGCCCCACGGGCGACATTTTTGATTCCCCCGGTCAGTGGGCAGGACACCCCATCCCGCAGGGAGGCCGGCGCCCTTGCTACACTGGCTGCAGTCACGGGACACTTGGGCAGGCAGGGTTCCGGAGTGTTGCCGCTTTTGGCGCGGAACAATGTGCGCGGCGCCTGCGACATGGGAATCGCCCCGGATCGCCTCCCTGGTTACCGACTGTTGGATGATCAAGAATCTCAGCAGCGCCTGCAAAGTTTGTGGGGTAGAGCACTGCCCATGGCCCCTGGTTTGGACGCAGAAAGCATGCTGCAATCCGTGAGCGCCCTGATTGTTTTGGCTGACGATCCCGCCGCGGTTCTGCCGATGGGACAACGGGCCATGGCTGCCCTCGGGAGAATCGAGTTCCTGGTGGTATTGGATGCCTTCCTAACCCCCACAGCGCAGATCGCCCACGTTGCAATGCCGATTTCAAGCTATGCGGAGACGGAAGGAACAATCACCAGCATAGAAGGCAGAGTCCAGAAGCTTCATGTTGCCACGGATCCGCCGGGCGAAGCGTGCCCCGGATGGCAGGTGCTGGCGGAGCTTTGCGCGAGATTCGACGTGGAAGCCACATACAGTTCAGCTACCGATGTCCTCAGCGAAGTGGGACGTGCTACGACACGATACGCCCGGATGGGGCAATCAGAAGATAGATGGGGTGGGATTGGAATGGCAAAAGACTCCAACGGCAGGAAATTCAAACTTGTTGCCGCAGGGGCGCCGCCACTGACCTGTGCTGAGGGTCAACATGTCCTAGTGCGTGATGGCGATTTTGACTGGGGCCGCGACCCGCTCGTTGCCTTTTCTCCGACATTAGGTCGCGACCATCAATCACAGCAAAAGCTCTTTCCGAAGGGTTGTGTTGAAATGTGCAAGCAGGATGCTGACGGAGTCGGCGTTCATCCCGGCCGGCCGGTAAGGCTGACCTCCATCCATGGGGATGCGGTCGTGCCCATCCGCGTAAGGACGGATCTTAAGCCCGGCGTGCTGCTTGTACCTTATGCCTTTCGCGATCATCTTGCCAACGTGTTGGGAACCAATAGTGTTACGGCCGTTAAGGTAGAACAGGCTTAAGAGGCCGACGATGGTCTTCACACTACCAAGAGAAGGCACCACCAAATGGCTTGAGAAGTTGCTGGAGGCGGGAGAGGTCATCGCTCCGGTTCGTGGCCCCTGCGGGGACGTCATCTTCTCCGCGCTCCGCTCCCCCAGTCAGGTCCTGTGGGATTTCGAGAACCCCCTTCACCCACCGAAGCAATTTGTCCTGCCGCAAACCGACCCCCTAGTCAAGATCAAGCTCAACGGCCAGCGCCACGAGGTCGAAGCCATTTACGATGATGCCCCCCGCACCCTCTTCAACGTGCGTAGCTGTGATGTGACAGGAATCGCATTTCTGACGCGCATGCACGAAGCGGAGCCGGCTGATGCTTCGTACCTTCGCCGAGTCCACAACCTCACCATCATCAGCCTGGCCTGCACGACTCCCTGCCCGGCGGGCTTCTGCGTCTGTACGGATTCCGGACCCTTCTTGGGTACCGGATACGACCTGCAATTGACGGATCTCGGCGGGACCTTTCTCGTCGAGGTCGGCAGCAAAAAGGGTGAGGCGGCGATGGCCAAGGCGCCGGACCTCTTCCGGAGAGTTAGCGATGATGCGGTAACCCAACGCAAGGCGCTCGAGGCAGCGGCGAGAACGCGGTTTGGGCCAGAGACCTGCCATTTTGGTTCAGCCATGAGGCGCATTTCCACCGGGCGTGTGCCCGACGCGCTGTGGGAGAAGATGGCGGGCTGGTGTCTCGAGTGCGGCGGTTGCAATTTCGTCTGCCCCACCTGCTATTGCTTCAGCGTGAAGGACCTTCGCCAGAATGGCACGTGGGTTCGTTGCCGCATGTGGGATTCCTGCCAGTACGCCGCATTTACGCTGGAAGCTTCCGGTCACAATCCGCGGGCGCAGCACAAGGAGCGGATGAAGCGCCGTTTCTTCCACAAAGTAAGTGCGCAGTATTACTCCCGCGACGCCGCGGTGGGGTGCGTTGGCTGCGGAAGATGCATCAAGACGTGCTTGGGCTCCACCCACATGCCGGCGGTGGTGGCCGCCATCAGGAAAGGGAAATGGCATGAATGATGTTTTCCTTCCGGATATAGCCTGCCTCGAGAAGGTCCGGGATGAGACTCCCGACACTAAGACCTTCACTTTGCGCTTCCGGGACCATCCGAATGGGAACCATTTTCATTTTCTTCCCGGACAATTCCTGGAACTTTCCGTGTTCGGCTGCGGGGAGGCGCCGTTTTGCATCGCCTCCAGCCCCACTCGGCCCGGCGTCCTGGAAACGACAGTGCGGCGCACGGGGCAGTTGACCGATCAGTTGCACAAGTTGGGAAATGGCGACGAGGTGGGTATCCGCGGTCCCTTTGGCAACGGCTTCGACGTACAAGCGGCGCGCGGCAAGGACATGCTCTTTGTGGCCGGCGGCATCGGCCTTCCCCCGCTGCGTAGCCTGATTTGGAACATCCTGGATGAGCGCGACTGTTTCGGCAAGGTGACCATCCTTTACGGCGCCCGGACACCCCATGACCTGGTCTACAAGGATGAACTGGAAGTGTGGGGAAAGCGCTCGGACGTGGAATTGCTGGTGACGGTGGACGTGGCCGAGCCCAATTGGACGGGAAACGTGGGGGTGGTCCCCATTTTGTTTTCGAAGGTCAGCCTTCACCCGGAATCTACTCTGGCCTATGTTTGCGGCCCGCCGATCATGATCCGGTTCGTGGTGCGGGATCTCCTCAAGCGCGGGTTTAAAGAGGAGACAGTCATCTCGACGTTGGAACGCATGATGCAGTGCGGCATCGGCAAGTGCAATCACTGCGCCATTGGCCATCGCTATATATGCCGCGACGGACCGGTGTTCAACTATCGCGAGATTGCGGAGTTGGTGGAGTAGGGGAGGCGGAACTTTGGAGTGCGGCAGCTTGCTGCCGCACTCCCCCCGCGAGCTTGCTTGCGGGAGTTTTAGCTGCGCCCCCAGTTTCCAGCCAGCAAGCTGGCTGGTGCAAAAGCGGCAGCAAGCTGCCGCACTCCAAAGCTGTGCACGAGCGCACAA
>Ga0335085_10003105_pt1 | contig 29509 bp, 22 predicted proteins | sample Lox_Sample_45_FD_206712 | JGI IMG/M metagenome (GOLD analysis project Ga0335085, IMG submission 206712) | Soil microbial communities from Loxahatchee National Wildlife Refuge, Florida, United States - Lox_Sample_4.5 | ecosystem: Environmental > Terrestrial > Soil > Wetlands | place: USA... | reverse complement strand
GTGAGTGGAGCTTTCCGGATGCTCCCTTACGTGGCGTCTTCGGCCGCAATGATGTTTACACCAATGTCAGCGGCTGGGAGTCGTTTGAGCCATGGATCAGCCGGATCGAGAACTTCTCCGAGAGCTTACTGTGGCCAATTGCTCAGCAGGTTCCTCCGGAGTGGTATGACCACGACCAACATGAACTCGACCGGCTTCTGAGCAGACTCATGGAGCGCCGGCGCAAGGTGCGCGACCTGATACTCGGGTTCAAGAACTCGTCACGAAATCCGTTTCCCAACTGGCGATCGTGAGCGCCCTCTTTGGAGGCGCGCTCCCCACCATCAGCAATTCAACCGGACCCAGGAGCCATCACATGAAACTTCGAAGGAATGAGTATTGTCCAATTCACCGATCGCTGTTCTGTTGTGGCCGTGAGCAAGCCAAGAAGCATCGTCAGCCACGGTTAGGCGTCCAGCGGGTCGAAGATCCACATCACCCTCGTGGGTATCGCGAACTTCGTTCACCAGCCGAGATGCGCAAGCTGCTCAACCGGAAGGTCGCCGAGCAGGGCGGGAAATGCGGAATCTGTCACGAAGCGTTTACCGACTGCAACGAGGTCGTTCCCGACCATATCCAGCCAAGAGGAATGGGGGCAGCGAGGCGCGATGACCATCCGGATAACATCCAGGCTGTACATCGAGGGTGCAATGGACAGAAGGGGTCGAAAAGGACTGCGTGAGTGATTATCTCGGCCGGTCCGTCGGCCAGCTTGCGGATCCTCCAGGCAAGGCTTGGATCGCACTCTACCACTCGGCATGAATTCCAGCGCTAAAGACTTGTGAAAAGTGCCCTGCGCATACTTCTTACGAACGCATTGCCCGTTACTGTGAGCTCTTGTCGGCCGTAACTGTCTAGAGAAAAAAAGCATGCATTACGAAAAGGCCGGCTGAGCTCCAGCTGTACACCTCTTCCTTTCTGGCCACGATTGCAAATATTGCCACGATCCACTCCCTGGAGGTTTGGATTGGAATGTGCCTTTACGGAAAAGCCTTCCGATGCCAGTTCCATCTCAATTCGCTTAGCCAGATCGCTGTCGAGACCTCCCAAGAACACGACTTCTCCTCTGCAGCCTTGTTCTCCGTGCAGCGCGACGACTCTAGGAGAACAACCGACGATAACAAGTCCGCTCGGTTCGTCAAAATGGCTGCTCGTGATGTGCAAGACACCATTCCCGCGCTTCTTTAGTCCTTCGAACGTATAGAACGAGAAGTCAGTATCAGCTATAGCATCAGCGAGTTCGGAGGTGCCAGGCTCGATTCCGCCCCCGTGCGGAGCGATGACGGCGGTCGTACCGAAGTGCTTCCTGGCGCGCACTCGAAAGTCAGAGCCTTCCTTCTCATTAGCATGGAGTTCCGCGAAGCTCTTATATAGATCCGGCACGACGCTCGTTGGACCTCCTATATTGAACCCTAGCTGTTGACCAAACCAAGAGCACCAACTTTACATTTTGAGGATTTGTGAAGTTTCCAAGCTAGCGGAGAGGAGACCTTTCGTGCGAATCGCTGAGTCGCTGCGCAGGTAAACGGGCTACGGCCGTCGGGAGAAGCGACATTGCAAACCCTATCGGCTAATGCAATCGACATGATCTGGGGAGATGCCGCCCTCCTAGTGGGGTTGGTTTTCTGATGCAGCGGGCAAGCAAAAATATCGCACTGTCGAATCCTACCCTTCATGTAACATCAGCAGGGACTTCAGATTAGACTTGATATGTTGTTCAGCCTCAGATTCTCTCAACGACCAAATGGCGGCCAATTCCCGAACGGCCGTTTCGACATCCCAAGGTTTTAGTGACTGCCCATTGATCTGCGCGAATGGACCGTCTGATTCTGTCAGCACGCGCTCCTTCGGCAACTGGGCTGCGATCGCTCGACCTTTCCGACTTGAAAGCATTGCCGGTCCGACGCTAAACCAGCACCCGAGCGTGATAGCTGCTTCCAATTCCGTAAGGCTTCCCGAAAACCAATGAAGAACCGCTGTTCCGGCCTTTGGGTATTTCTCCAAATGCAGTAGTACCGGTCTGACGGCGCGGCGACTGTGGATAGACAGAATCCGTCCACCTGCTTGCTGACACATTCGGAGGACATGGTTGAAAACATAGACCTGGGATTCCCAGTGTTTGCGAAACTCAGGTGAGCCATCCAGACCAACTTCGCCAACATATCGGGTCTCGTTCAAATAGCTATCGAATAAGTCCAGTTCATTCCGCCGTTCGTAAGCGAGTTGCGGATGCAAGCCGATTCCTGTTCGAATCCGTGCCGTATGTAAGGCCAACGCAGAAGTCCCCTTCCAAGCGGAAGGCGTAGTCGTTACCGACAGCACGTACATGCCGCGTCTGACGCATTCGTCTTTGACCGCAACAAAATTAGGGTATAGGTCAAGATGGCAATGAAAGTCGATCACTTGACACCATAAAATTCTAATAAAGCTCCAAGCTCGTCTAAGCCACGACCTACCATCGCTTGCAAAGGAGCAACATCCCCAAGCTGTGCCGTGCTGAGAGCTGTGCCAAGCCACGCTTCCACTCCCTCAGTCTTCACTTCGGCGAGGGCCATGGCAACGGAACGAACGTCGTCAAAGCCAGCATAGGCATCATCGTCCCGACCTAGATCGCTGTATACATATGTTGTTGTGTCCTTCATTCCTGCCGCGCGAAAAGCCGCCCGGCGAACAAGACACGGCACGCAGCGGCCACAATGCTTATAACCGTGTTGCAGGAACCTGCCGCAGCTGGTTGTTTTCGCCGCAAGCGCATCCCTCAGTTTCTTGTCGGCACAATCCCGCAGCATTTCTCCCTTTGTTTTTGCCTGATAGGGGTTCTCTATCTTGACGCGAAGCCCAGCGCTGTCGAGCAACTCGTGAACGAGTTTGAGAAACGCTGGGTGCGTCGTACGGGTACTAAGACTACCTAGACGCATGTCGGTCAGCGGCGGGTTAACGGAAATGAAGCCGTTTTCGCATACGTATAGAGTGACGGGTTCCCCAGCGCGATATATAGCGAGTGTGGTCGAAGCGAGAATGCCATAGGCGAGGAAAATCAGGGAGCGCGCACGCTGTGACGGCGGCGATTCCGGGTCAGGAATATCGACGTTGTGATTGATCTGGAGGTGCCGGAGTCCGCCTCCGATTGCCTTAGCGAAGGCGCGTTGGTTTTCAGCATCTCCGCGCACTGTCTGACTGACGGCAAAAGGCTTTTTGCCGTTCGCAACTAAGTCCAAAGCCCCGATCAAACTATCAAGCCCTCCCGACAGAAGGGCAACGCAATCTTCGGCTGGGAGCAGCGGTTTGGGGGACGGCTTCGGTAAACAGCCACCTTCAATGAAGCTGACATCCCATATGTCTGTGGTCAGAAAACCCAGCAGGCGATTAACTAGCGTATTTTGCCCATTCCAAAACTTCGGATCAATGACGGCCACTTCCACGTGGAATTCCCGTGTCCAACCGTCCGGACTCGCGCGTCGATGGCCAGCCATATCGGCGGCGATTACCGCTAGACCGAGAGATAAAAAATCCCATGCCTTTGGTGAGGGCGACAAACTCAATGCAACAATTTCGTCCTTTACCGCCTCACCAGCACTTCCTCGGGTCTGGAGGTCCGAATGACCGTAAAGGACAATCTCCAGCACTCCTGACTTCCGTTTGAATCCGTAGCCTTTGGGAGCGCAGATCAGTTTCATAAGATGTATCCCTCGAACACCTGAAGCGTTTCCCGAATAGCACCCCGTACAACTTGGTTAACCGAGCCGCGCGTCAGGCGTTGACCAGCAGAACGCAGCTTTCTGAAAGCCGCCGAAACCGTCTCCTTGATGTAATCCCGTACCTCCTTCAGCCGAGACAGCGCCGCTGCGGCAGTGGACGCCTTGTCCTGTATCGTCTTGCCGATATCGAGCGCTGTTCGCCTGTAGACATCCGCGGCAACAAAACGCTCGACTGCAAGGTCCCGCTGGTCTTCCGTCAAATTGAAGAGATCGGCATCCGGAAAGCTAGTTAACAGTTCAGATAGTGAATCCTTGATCGCGGACCGGCTGGCTTCCGCATCTTGCGTGCCATCAGCCGGCCGCACCGCCTCAATGATCGCGTCTATCACCTCTCGTGCCGATCGCCCGGCAAACAAGGCTGGCTCGAGAGGACTGCCAGCAAAGGAAGACCCTCCCCCCGTAGTTCTCGACAACGTGCGATGAAGAGCCTCTGCCGTTGAGGCAGTACCTCCGAACCTCTTTCCCGCCGTGCCGCTTCCCCCGTATCCTTTCCGCACGTAATCACGAAGCCCGCGCTGCATGTCGCCTCTGTTTCCACTGCGCGCGAAATTGCCGAAGTTCAGACGCGCGCTACCGAAACGGCCCGCCGGAGCTATTGGCGAAGGAAACGGGCGGCCTAGCTGTGGCGAAGCATCTTGGGCTGGGCTGCCAGATTTTTCCCCATTCTCATCATTACCATTTGCCGGAGCTTCTCCATCCGGTTGGGTATTCTGGGGCGCCTGGTCCGGAACCCATGGTGGCACCATCGGAACACCGCCGCCCGGCCCTTTACTAGATCCGGACGTTCCCATCTTGCCTCCGTTGTTTCATGGCGTTCTTTACGGGTGAGGACACTCCCGACGTCTTCTCCCATTTTTCCAATACGGCACTTGCCCAGGGTTGATCGCCGATCTTCGGCACGATATTGGGTTTGATTTGCGCCGCTGGCCGTTCGGATAAGAAGGCAGCTAGCCGAGATCCTTGCGACGGATCGGCCTCGGCCAAGACGATGCACGCTTCGAGAATGGGCGGAACACCCCACTCCTGTTCTTGCCGTGCGCGGTCGAGCAAACGATCCATAATTACGGTAGTCTCGGTTCTTGGAATTTTCGCCAATCGCTCTTTCAGTCCGGCTGCCATATCGGGATATTGGAGTAGTGCCGTTAGCAGTTCCGCTGCTTCCGAGGAGAGCCGGTCTTGAGGGCTGATCAATGGAGCGTGCTCCCGGCTTACATACAAGACGCCCCTCAGGTCGCGATATGCGATTGCTGGTGGCAGCCTAAGCCACTCTGTGACGAACGGATCGTCCCAAGGTGCAGTCAGAGTCAGTTCCTGCCCTGCGTTTGCCTTCTGCTCCCACTCGGCCAGGAAGGCCGGCTTGCCGTCACTGCTTTCAGTCACCGCCTTTGTCAACTGGGCATAGGCTTTCGGATCGCCCACGCGTTCGAACAAAAGCATCTTCGCGAGCACTGCTTCGTCGACGCCGACGCCATGAGCTGTTGAGATCGCCATTCGAATGGCGACTGCATTCAGGAATCGTTTTATCAATCTCGGATTACCCATGATGCCCGAGGCTGTCGTCATCAGATGCGCTAGCCTCTCCGCCGTGTCAAACTGGCCAATCAACTCATTTGTAAGATTGGCATGCAGCGATTGAACAAAGGCGCGATCTACTCGTTTTCCTTGCCAGGTCTGTCCAAGCTGCTTGCAGATGCCGGCGCGAATCTTCTCTTTTACGCCATCATCGAGGTCGCTATTTTCAACGAACAGCAACATCATGTAAGCTCGGACTTCCTGCGTTCCTAACGGAGGAACACGGATCGGCAATTGGATCAGTTTGTCGAAGTAATTAATGACGAGATCGTCAGTCACGTCCTGAAAGTGCCTTCTTACTGCGTGCTTGATCATCGCGTCATCCGCTGCAATAACAAACGCAGTGTTTTTCAGAAACAGAAAGAGGCGGATAGCTTCCAAAGTAGAAATAGTTGTTTCGGGCAAGCAGCGATCAAGATCATCGATCAGAACAACGAGCGTCACGCCCATGGCGTCGAGCGCCGCCTCAAAACTCTCCCTTAGCGCCTGGATTTCCTGGGGAGGCGATGACTTCTTCTTTTTTGGAGCCAGCATCGCTGCTGCTGTCTCTTTCGCTTCACCAGCAACTTTCCCACCGTCCTCGACTGTTTCAGGTGTTACGGTTCCCTCTAAGACCTTTTTTCCTAGACCGTACAACTCTCCGAGGATCCCTACTGGCGGTAGTCCGGTGTGTATGGCGACTGCAGAGCTCACAACAAGTTTTGCCACGCGGAACCATTGAATACGCTCCACGAACTCCTTGGCCTTTTCTAATCCTTTCTTACGTTTTTCGGCCTCCGCTGTGAGTGCTTCGCCAATGACTTCCATCAGGGCTGCCCGCGCATCGTCATAGCCCTGGTAGAGCCAAGCATTAAATTCCACAAAGATAAATTCTCTTGATCCCGCATCTTTGCGCTCGTTAAGCGAGCGTCTTACAAGTTTAATCATCGAAGATTTGCCGACGCCCCACGCACCGGAAATCCCTATGGAGATCGGGCGTCCCGCAGCTTGCACAATAATTTCCGCCACGGTGTCCGCTACTCCCGTGAAATTGAGAAAATCTCGATCTGTTTCGTTATCGGGCCACATTCCCGGTGATCCTCATAGTTTGCGAAGTCTTGTTTTGGAACCCTCTTGTTAACAGGCGAGTATTGCTGGCCGCAGCGTTCGGCTGACTAAGGCCGGCGACATAACTCAATAGATCGATACCATTCCAAGCCTGGTGTCAAGGTAAATACGATCTGCATTGATCCCGCACTGCGACAACATAAGAGACTCGTACCTCGGTAGTCGTCCGAACCACCGGCAATAATCCAAAGCATATTTCTGCGCGTCAGATGTACGGCGCAATCTTGCCAAGGATAACAGTATGTTCTCGAATGCAAGCCGGTACGGCGGCTGCAGTTCATCCAACTTTAAACCGTGGACCACGTCTGTAGAATCTGGGCTCATCCAGCAAGCTTGATCAAACCAGATCAGCGCCTGCTCATAGTTGCGAGCTAAATAGGCTTGCCACCCTAGGTTATTCAGACAGTCGCGGTGACAGACGAAGCAAAGCGCATCCGTTTTTGCGTATTGCAGCGCATTGCGGAACGAGACTTCTGCGCCCTTTTCGTCGCCTAAGTGGCTAAGCGCGAACCCCAGCGCGGCATGCGCCTCACCGCTGCTAGGATGGCTCGCGGCTTCTTTTCTCAGCGTTGGAAGTTCTGCAGATCCAGCCGAGATCTGCTCAGCACATCGCTCTCCGTATTCAACGACATCTGCTAGCAGCCGCGAGGCCGGACTCGGACCACATGTTTGCAAAGTTGATACGACTGACCTGAGACATCGAACCACCGATCCCGACTGTGACAAGAATTCAATTTCGCCTAACGGGTCACTGCTCAGCTCTCTCGGAGGGACCGTATCCATGATGCCCAAGTGCTCATCTATGTCCTCAAGAATTGCGGAATACTTGTCCAGAAACATATTTATCATTGGTAACAGCCTCATGGGTTGAAAGGCACAAGCTGCGGTCTTTGTTGCTAAAGCTCACGAAGGAGTCGACGCGAGATCAATAGTGAGGTACTCAAATGCTTCAATCAGGAAGAGGGCGATTACAATTCCAAAACCGACCCCGAGCGTTTTCGCCTGGTGCACGCCGAAGTCCCCAATTCCCTTAAGGCTGTTCAACATTAGATATGTCGGACGCCTCACCCGGGTTGGCGCTGCCTTTCGATCTCCTGTCATAAAGTTCAGCAACTGTAGTTGGTGAGGAAGATCTGCCGGCAGAGCGCCCGCCGGCGGTGTCATAGAGCCGTCCTGCCACTTATATGTCCAGTCGACCGGTATTGTCCCGGCGGGCAGTTCGGAAGCCCAGATCATATCCAAAGCCCTCATCACAAATCCTCGAACCTGATTCGAAACTATATGAGCTTTGTCCAAGTTAGCCACAGTGACAGCAACATAGTCAGCCAACAGCTGATCGCCTGAAGGCACCTGCGCGAATCGCAGTTCTGCAAGCGGCTTCACGTTACGCCTAAACTCCTCCGGCGTACCGAACAGGCGGCGTAGTTCGTCTGATGACGGGCCTGCTTGTTCAATAAACTTACGAAGCAACCGAGACGCTAACTGGATGCAGTGATTGTTTATCGCAAGTAAGCCCCGCTGCGCCAGACTGGCCGCTCGCTTTCGGTTCGACGAGTCTTCAGCTACCTCACCTTGCTGGGCAACATCGGAAAGAAGCGACTTGTCTTCCTGAGAACAGTCATTCCAAACGTCTTGCCAGTAGTCTTCGCCGTCTCGCAAAGCCTTTTCACAGGTTTCATTGATGAAAGCTGCACTCACGGCCTGCCCCTCCGCTACACTGTTCCACAGACGATTGCATACGAAGCTTGTCACGATCGGGAGACCTCCGCACCAATTCCCCAGTTCCGTTTCCGCTCCGCGCTCGAATGTGATACCGGCTTCCTTGAACATGTCTAGGAACGCCGTTATCTCATCTAAAAACAATCCTCCGATTGACAAGGGAGTGTCGTAGAAGATGTTCCAGAAGTCCGATGTCTTGGATTCCGGACTAGCGCATAGCTCCCGAAGCCGCCGACGACTTCCAGTGACGAACCTCACGCTGTTGAGTTCCGCCAGTGAACGAAGGTTGTCCCAAAGGTTCTTTGTTATGTCCGCAGAAAGAAGTACTCCGTCAAGACCATCCATTATGACCAACAACCGCTTATCGTCGTCTTCGAGAGTTTCAAAGACGATCCGTATCACCTCAAAGCGGCTGCCTTCGGTCGCTAGCAGTTGTGCGGCATCAACATTGATCTTTCCGATGGGAGTGCGCAATCGTGCGGCGAATTCCGACAGGAAGCTATCATCTGAGGTCGGCATGCCATGCCGAAGATCCCAATAAAGACAAGCGTCGAAACCTTTGTCGCCATTCGCAAAATAAGAGCCAAGCGCGTGCAGCAGAACTGTCTTCCCAATAAATCGGGGCCCAATTACCGAAACGTGATTCGGGATCTCCTTCTGCAAGTGCCCCAGTAACTGTTTAAACTCGCGCGTTCGACCGCGCATTGTCGCGATCGGAGGGCTTGTCACTTGAAAGGGATTATTCCTCATTGTTCCTCTTCTTGAAGAGCACCCAAGCGGCAGACGTTACTGTCAATGGCGCCATGCAGCCACATCGAGAATAGCGGGACTGCGATCGAGTACACAGGCTCCAGCTCATCATGCTTCAGGTCGATGACTTCTAATTCGCGGAGTTCCTCGATGTCCTTCACGAGCGCCAGCTCGTTGCGATATGGAATCTGCTCCTCTGCGATCTTTTCTGCAATCAATCCTAACGTCACCTTATTCGGTCCGCCCCAGAGACGATCGATCAAGCACACAATGAAACGCCTCCGATCGGTCCTGATGTAATCCCACAGCGTCCGAAAGTGTTCGTTGTCGGCAACCAGCTGATCCGCGGCGCTGTCTACGGTCGTCGTAGTGACGTTTCGGTCACCAGATGCCGCGCACTTCTCGAAGATCCTATGGCACAACGACTGGATTAGGAATGGATGTCTAGCGGTGAGAAACAGAATCCGGTCAACTGCTGCTGGGGCGAACACCAACCGGCCCTCGACCGGTTTGGTGACGAGCGAACGAGCCGCGTGCTCGTCCAGCGCGCTGACTGAAATCACGTTCCCGATTCCAAATAGTGCGCTCCAGTACTCGTCTCTCAGGCGCTTGATCCGGCGAGACCCGGTCAGAATTCCGGAAATCTCCGAATAAGTGTGAAAGAGGTAACGGATGTTTTCGGGAACTTGTGGGCTGGTGATCCCATGATCAATGCCTTCTTGCAGCTTATCGAATTCGTCCAGCATAAGGAGAACTCTGTTGGGCGCGACGGTGCCGATGGCAGCCTCGACTATGATCTGAAACTGCTCGAACGGGGTAGACCCTTCGAATAGTGGATGGACCCTTGTAAGAATCAAGTGGCGAAGTGCTGCCTTGCTCAAATTCTGGTTAAGAGTGCCAATCCCTGGCACATCCCACGAAAATCCAGCATTGTGAACCGCTAAGATAAGCTCGCGAGCGATGCTATAGAACACCTCTCCAGTCGCGATACCAGCTGTCCCCCTTTGTCCCTCAGTGCTCTGAAATGAGCAGTACACGCATACCCACCCCTGCAGGTCCGCTGACTTCATCAAGTGCTTCAGAATGGAAGTCTTCCCTGTTCGTCTATTGCCTTCAAGAAGAATGACGGAGGCCGGGCCGTCTGTTCTGAGCGCTCGCTGGATTTGGGCCGAGACATCAGCACGGCCGTAAAACATACTTGGGCGATCTATAGGGGGACCGACGACATACGGACTTCTGCCCAGTTCGACCAGGGGCGCGAATTCGTCGTTTGCGCGCACCTCCACACCTAGGTCGATGGACCCGCTCACCGGTGAATTGTCGAGGCGCTGCGCGGACCAAGAAAGCTGTAGGGTTATCTGGCGCGGAGGACCCGCAGGGATACGGACCGGAACTGATATCTCGTTTCCCGGCGCCAGAACGGTTGTATCGTCTGCTGCTTGCACCGGGATGAAATTACTGCGGAATCGTGCGGTGTCGTGAACGACGCGAGCCAACTCGCGAACGCCTACTGGTAGTTGCAATCCATCTGTTAGCGACGATAGATATGCGAATCCACCAACAGACTCCAGCTCGCCAGCGAAGCTCAATCGTTCTATGACCGTGAATAGATCAATTCGCCGGCCGCAACTGGCCATCGTCACGAGCTCGCGATAAATGGTCGCATGGTTCTGATTAGCAAAGTCTTCGGGTCGAACCGACGCAGCGACATTCGCCACAGCAGAGCCGTCCAGCAGCAATCCGCCAAGCAGCGATCGTTCTGCCGGGTCATTGTGTGGCAAGCCTTGCTCAGCAATGCGCAAACCAACCTTGCGCAACGCGAGTGGACCTTCGTTTCGAACCGATACTTTGATCTCCTGTTCATTTGCAGCTGCGACGACGGAGGGCGTGGGGGTGGCCGTGAACTTGACCGGCTCTAACAATCCGGCCATTTCGCTTTGTGCGAGGACAAGCGGCAGGGGCGAGAGGCGCGCCACGTGGTCACGAATAACCAGTGCAAGGCGGTCGTCTGTTGAAGATGAGCGCGAGGAAGATGCAAGCCAAGTGGCAAAAGTGTCGCCTATCGCATCAGTATCGAGCATCCCCGACTCGGACCCCTCCATGTCTCTCGTGAGCCGGGCAAGAAAATGCGTTTTGCCCGAGCCCGGAGGTAACCAAGACACATTTCCGTGAACGAATTCGTTTCGCCAGGATTGCAGCGTGGCGAAACGGCTCATTGTGTCTGGGATTTCCTTTGTTTCACGAACCCTTGTCAGACTGCTAGTCCACCACAACAGCCAATTCGCAATAGGCTCGCGCTCTTTGCCCTTCTCAAACTTCGATCCAAGCTCCCGAAATTCGTTGATCCAGCGGTCGACGAGCGGAACCATCTCTGAAGGACGTTTTGCCCTCTCTAGTTCCGCGAGTGTCGTGTTGTTCAGCAGAAACGTGACCCAATAAGACTGGCCCGTAGACCGCGACAGGAGTTCAAGGATGGCTTCATCGCCCGCATCCTCGGACAAATCCCTCGCCAAAACACGCTGGGTGGCACGGTCGAACATGACCACTGGCATGTTTCTTAGTACACGGGGAGACAGGTGCTTAATGGACGCACCGGTGACTTCGCTTTCGAGCCATCGCTGGTACGTAGCTGCCTGCAGAAGCCGCAAGAGCATCGCAGGCTGCATGTCACCGGTCGGCCGGACTACGATCAGACTGTGGGCGGGAACGGCGCCAGAAACTGCTTCGCCCACGATCGCCACTCTCCCGACTGTGCCGGATGCCGTAACGAGCAAATCGCCCGTACGGAGCTTCTGTTTTTCTTTGATTTTCGCGAATCGCGGTCCGGTGAGCTTTACGGTTGGAATCCGGACCTCAGGCAGACCCTTTGATCCATCGCTTGAAGGTCTTGCCAGAGGCCGGGTAACTTCCTGCACCCTGACAAAAGGAACGGCATCCTCCAAGCCGGTCGAAGGCGAATAGTCTTGAAGGCTTGTCTTGTCGTAGGGAACGCCGGCAAACACCTCAGCAATGTCACCGAGCGTCCGAATCTCCGTGTTCGGCCTCGCTTCGACGATTCGTCCGATCAACGCTTCCAGAGCGTTTTCACTTGTGTCCTTTACAACTAATTCCCAGTTGCGTTGTGCAATGCGATCTACTTGCTTCAACTCAACATGGCCAGCTGCCAAATCGGGCGCCGGGCCGCCTGGATAGATGTACCACGTGTGTTTCTTTTGGTCGGGCTCTCCGGCTCGTCGATTCTGAATCGTTCTTATCAAATCGTGACGAACTGAGCTTTCATCATCAGTAAGAATCTTCTTCACGATCTCTGGGCGCACGAAGCAGACCGTCCTCAGTGGCGCTTGACGACTAAAAAGAAGCAGACTTGTCTTGACTGAGGTGTACGGGGCAAGCGATCCGGCGGGGAGCGAGAGCACTGCATCGACTCGATACTCTTTCAGCAGGATTTCACGCAACTTGGCCTCGGCTCCTGCGCGGAACAACAGAGCCTCCGGAACGGCGACCACGGCCCGCCCACCTGGACGAAGGCTCCTCAGAATGTGCTGTAAAAAGAGAAGATCACCGGAATTTGATCTAACGCGAAAGCGCGAGGCGGCGGCTTCGTTGCCAACGCGAGTGCCAAATGGCGGATTTGCCAGGATGCAGTCGAACCCTTCGTTGCCGTGATCACCAATGCCATTTCGCTCCAGTGAGTTGCCGATTTCAAGTTTCGGAAAAGACATGCCCGCCAACACGAGCCGTGCGGTAGCAATGAGAGCGAGGTGGGGGTTAATGTCAACTCCAAAGATGGACCATGAACTGAGACGCGCCCAGTCCTCTGCGGACAGACTCATACCCTCGTGTACAATCCGACGCGCTGCGCGGACCAGGAGCCCACCGGTACCGAAACACGGGTCATAGACACGGTCGCCAACGCGAGGAGCCGCCAACTCGACCATGAGATCCGCAAGTGCTGCTGGCGTCGTGAATTCGCCAGAAAATCGGGTCTGCTCGATCCAAGTCCGCAGGGCCTGCTCAAAGACTTTAGCCAGAACGTCGCGACCGCCAGCATGCGTCCACAGGTCCGCAACCACCCCGCGCGCAGTGGTCAAGACGCTCTCGTCAATTACATTCACATCCAGAGCCGCAGCAAACCGTCGCAATGGTGAAGTTATCTCGGATGGTGAAAGCGTCTTGAGTATCGGCCAGACCTTCGAAACCAGAGAGGACCGAAGGATTGCAGAATCAATCGAGGAAATTACTGCCCACGAAAGTTCCGAGGGCATTTGGCGACCGTACTCGTTACCGTCGAATTCGGCGATCGCCTGTCGCTCGCCGTCCTCAATATCGGCGTGCTTGAGCAAAGTGAAAATCGCGAGCGCGAGCAAGTAGTCGCGTGCGACTGCTCCTTCAATGGCGTTGCTCCGGAGTCGGTTCGACAGCTCCCAGAACCGTTGCGTCGCTTCATCGGCGTTTGTAATCCCATGTGCCACAGTGTTCAGAACTCTCCTGCGAACGCCTTCCGCAGAATCGCCTGCTCAAGGAGTGCGCCATCAATTTCTCGAATCGACTTAATGATGCTCTCCGTGCCTCGCCGGGTAGCAGATAATAGGTCCAGCACGGCTTTCTGGGTTGTGATCGGTGGGCAAGGAACCTGCACCTTAGCAAGATTCTTTTGATTGATTTTCCAAATTCCTGCTGCCGTCCTTGACAGGGTCTCAATCTGAGAGCGAACCTCCGCGGCGTGAATCATGTAATTAATGAAGTCTGGAAGCGCGCACTCCTTCAATCTGGCCCTTATAAGTAGGTCATTGAAAATGACGGCTGGCGAATTCGAGCGCGCGATAGCGCTTCGTCCAACGAGGTGTTTGGAGCCGTTTCCCCGCACAATGAATACGTCTCCAGCATGAAGACTAAATTCATCAATTGCCTTTCGTGGCAAGTTCGTCGGCTTGACATCGGACGTATCGATCTCCATCCCATGTACAGAAGAGAGCCGCAAAACACCTACAGCAAATCCGTTTGCCGTGGGTTTACCGGACCAGCCGTTTCTCATGTCTTCGCTAAGTTCACCAAGCGGGACTCGGGGCCATTCGTTTTCGACGACAGAATTGATTGCAGCCTGGAACAAGGACTCCGACTCTTCCAGCACGTTTGCTTGGGTCTGGGCGATTTCTGCGGACCGGTGGAGTGCCGGTTTGACCCTGGTCAGGATGTGTCGTTGCGCATCAACCGGAGGCACCGGAATGACTGAAGCCATGACAGCACTGTCTGTAACAGCAGGGTAAGCCGCCCCACGCATCTGCGCGACTAGTTGTTGTGTGAAATCTGCACTTTGCACACATGTGAAGAGCCATTCTGATGTGACTTTCTCGGTCGGCCGCAACACACACAGTCCAGTAGAACAGACCTCCTGATCGTATTCGGCGGGCACCATCGCGATGGAACGCAAATACGGCCGCGTTGTTGCAACCAGGACGTCACCTGTTCTGATCAGCTTCCGTGCTCGACTCGGAGCGTTTGGGCCGGAGTACACTTTGTGGCCGGTTATTGACAGAGTGGCACTCGAAATTGCAGCGATATCGACGTACTTGAACTTCAAGGTGGGATTACGCGCGGGGTCGATCATCTCACTTGTCGCACACACGGAGCCGAGCGGTTTCAGAGGCCAGCAGGTATTTTCAAACGGCACCTAATTGCCTCCTAGCAGCGCGGTTAAATCATCGATCAGAGCTAAGACCCGTTCCTGTTTCAGCTTTATCGATCGGAGTATTTCGAGTGCGGGGCGGTGCTCGTAGTCGTTCTTGCGATTTGGGTTTTTCGCCGAGAGTTCGCAGCCCTGCAGATCAGTTACATTCACGATCCACGAGCAATCTCCTATAGCGCGCGTACTCTGCATCTCGATGAAGTCGGGAAGCTGACTGCCCGGTATTGGCCGGCGTGTCTGCTTTAGCTCGAAGCCGTCATTCGCAAGTTCGTAGTACCAGATTTCCTCGGTTTTGCATGCGTCATGCTCACGGTTGAAGAACAGCACATTCGCCTTCACCGCCGTGTACGGCAGAAAACAGCCTGCAGGCAGCGACAGAATTGTGTGGAGATTGAAGCCTTCCAGCAGCTTTTGCCGGACCGTCGCGTCGGGTCCGCCACGAAAGAGCACTCCCTCCGGGACGATCACTCCGGCGCGACCGCCCTTTGCGAGGTTTGCCATGATGTGTTGCAGGAAGAGAATCTCGGTCGACGCGGAGCGTACGGTGAAATTTGTCTGGACTTGCTGGGGTAGTTTTCCGCCGTAGGGCGGATTAGCCAGAATGACGCTGTACTTGTCCTTCTCGGGTACATTAGTGGTATGCACTTCTAGCGTGTTGGCGAGCTCCAGGTTAGCTTCGCGCACATCATGCAGCAGGAGACCCATCGTGCCATTTAAGTATGGCAGTGGCCCCAGCTCTCGCCCGAAGATGGTCCGCTTGTGGAATTGCTCCAGTTGCCGGGCGCTCATGGAGCCGGCGTTCTTGCGAATCTCAACGGCGGACATCCACAGGAATCCACCGCTACCGAAACAGGGGTCGTAAACGCGATCACCGAGTCGAGGATTAACCACCTTAACCATTGCATCGATAATGTGTCGCGGCGTGTAGAACTCGCCTGCATACCCGGCGACCTGCGCCACGTCTTTTAGTAACCGCTCGTAGATCTCCGATAAGACGTAAACGTCGGTTTTGTCACTGAAGTGCAGCTTGTTGATCTGCGTGACTACCCGAGCAAAGCTCGCGCCACGGCTCTGGTGATTTTTTATAGCCTTGAATATCCGATTGATCCGAGTCGCGACGGGGCCATCCGAGATCGTGCACAGATGCGGCCAGAGTTTGCCATTTACGAACTCCAGCATGTCATCTGGACGATTCATGAGCTTCGTCCATTCCGTCCACCTGTACTCCCCGTCGAGGAGACGGTTATATGCAGTCCCATCGAACGCCCCTTCCTCTTCTCGTCGGCTCTCCGTCTCGTCGAAAGCCTTCAAGAAGAACAGCCAGGCAATCTGCTCGACGTAGTTATTCGGTTGCACACCTTCGGAGCGCATTTGATCACACGCGTTGTCGATAGCCTGCTGAACTTCCTGCCGGCGGTGTTCAACCACCTGGTCCTGAGCTGTAGAGGTTGCCATATTCTTCTTTCGCTGTATGCGTGCGTGCCTAGATCACCATCGGCACGTACAGGTGATGTTTGACGCTTTCGAGGTCTTCGCGGAGCTTCGGGCCTCCGCCGTAACGCGACAGCAACTGGCTGAAGCTTCCGAAACGCTGTGCGAACTGCGGTGCACTGTAGGTGCCACCCTGTTCTAGGTCGTCGATGCCGTACAGGCCGTAGTGGTCGAGAGCAGTCTCCCAAAAGTCGGCCTTGAATCCGTCACTGTTTCCCACGACGCTGGATAGCCAAGGGCGCTCCACGTCCCAGAAGCGCACAACACGATCCGAGCGCATCGGAACTTGCACAAGGTCAAATCCGATCTTCGCGAGGATATCGACATCGTCTGCGCCGTCGAGATCGAGGTACTTGCGGAACGCCGCAATATGCACATCGCGATCCTTCAGTTCCGCTCGCAAATCGCTCCGTGTCTTGCGGTCGATCCAGAGATTCAGCAGGGTGCGAATGTCATCTGGGGAAATCGAGCGGATTACTTCCTTGGATTTCTCGCGGTATTCCTCGAACGGAATTTTCTGGCCGTCCGCCAAGCACACGAAGCTCTGCGTTGAGGATATGAATACACTTACGCCCGTACTGACCGGTTTGAGTGCTGGCTCGGACTTCTTCGGTCCCGGTGCTTTTGGCTTGACGCTGGCCTGCCTGTTCGCAGGATGTCCGTCAAACTCGGCATCTTCGAGGGCACTCGCGCCTACGTAGTCGTAAATGAAGAAGTAGCGCTTGTCGATGTCTTGGCAAAGCCGCGTGCCACGCCCCTTCATCTGCTTGTAAAGAATCGCGCTCTTCAACGGACGAGCGAACACGACGACCTTCACATCCGGGGCGTCGTAGCCGGTGGTGAGCAAATCGACGGTCACCGCGATTCGCGGACGAGCGCGTCCGATCTCCGCGAAGTTCTGTTCCAATTGATGGGAGTTGCGCTCGGAACGAACAATGCGCGCGGCGTAATCGTTGTCGCCGGAGACCCGCTTCAATTCCCGCGCCATGAAGGCGGCGTGCGTGTCGTCGACACAGAAGACGATCACCTTCTCATCCCGCAGACCCTGGACTCCGAACTGAGCCCACAAGTCCTCCGCGATCGCGGTCGTGCGGTCCGGCAGCCGGATATCACGTTCAAAATTGGCGGTGGCGTACCGCTTACCGTCAGGCCCGGTGTAGCCCTCTTCGTCGATGTTGGTGAGCCGCTCCTCCAGAAGATATGGCACCAAATAGCCGTCTTCGATGGCTTGCTTCAACGAATACGTGTACGCGGGCTTTCCGTCGGGACTGCCGGTGAAATAAGAGTACGTGTCTCGCCGCAGTTCCTCGGGCGTCAGTGGCCGGCGCGATTCCTGGATCTCGCGAGGCGTAGCGGTCAGCCCAAGCTGGTAAGCCTGTTCGAAGTACTCGAAAACTGGGAACCAGTCGCCAAATCCTGACCGGTGGCATTCGTCAACAATGACGAGATCGAAGAAGTCACGGCCATAAAATTCGTACAGTTTCTTGCCGTCGAGCTCTTCGTCCAGATTTTGATAATTCGCGAAGAAGATCTTGCCGACCAGATGCTTCCCCTGCCGCACGGTGTCCTTATCAATTACGACACGCTCATCATCCGAAAATGCGGAAAACGCTCGATATGCCTGGTCTTGGAGACTGTTTCGATCGGTCAGAAAGAGCACGTGATTGTTGTGCAGAACCTTGCCGTTGATCAGTTTCCACACGAGCTGAAAAACTGTGAAGGTCTTTCCGGTTCCCGTGGCCATCAACAGAAGAACGCGGCGCTGGTCCTGAGCGAACCGGAACAGCGTCTCGTATATAGCCATCTGCTGATATGGTCGAACCTTCTTCTGTGAAACCTGGTCGACATGCCAGGGCACTTCGAACGCTTTCTGCCATTTTTCCCAAGCGACCCCACGACCTAGTTTCGTGAGTATGTCCGCAGGAGTGGGTGCCGACTGGAGAATTTCGTACGCCCCGGTTTCGTTATCGGTGAGGATGTATTCGCGGCCATTGGTCGCGATGGAAAAGCGGATGCCGAGGCGATTAGCGTAACGGGAGCCTTGTTGCATGCCATCAGCAGCCGGCTCGCCCTCGGCCTTGGCTTCGAGTGCGGCGAGGGGCAGTGAACCGAGGCGCAACAGATAATCGAGGACGATTCGTTGGCTCTCGTCATACATCGAGCCGCCGGAAATGTTCACCCTGCCCGGTCCGAGTTCAAGCTGACAGTCGAACGACCAACCGGCACTCCGAAGCTCCGGTTCAATCACTTCGCGACACGTCTGCGTCTCGTTGCGGCTCATGTTCTGATTCTCGATTCCCGATTTAAGTTATGCACGCGCTTTGCCACTCCGAATTCCGTATCGCTTCAACCAATTTGTGAAGGTCTGATAGCTCGGTAGCCCAACCAGCTTCGCGGCGACTGTTTTGTTGCCGTCGGCTTCCTCAAGTGCGCGCTCCAGATAATGGCGGGCCACCATCTCAAGCAGTTTCTGCAAGTTGCAGCCGTCTCCGAGCGGCTGGTCGAGCACGCTATGGCGGTGATTTGTGTTTTCCGGGAGCAGCGCTTCGCGTATATCTTCCGCCCCGATCTCATCTCCATCACACCAGATTGCGGCACGACGAAGCGTATTCAACAACTCCCGTACGTTGCCGGGCCACGTGTGTCGCAGCAGAAGCTTTCTTGCGCTTACAGAAAGCTTCTTGTGCTTGTAACCAGGCTCCTCCCGGCTTTCCGAATTGACTTGCTCCAGAAGCTTGTCGATTAGGAGGCCAATATCCCCCTCGCGCTCCTGCAGCGGCGGCAACTTCAGGACAGCGACGGCAAGCCGATAAAACAGGTCAGCCCGGAACCGACCGACCGAGATTTCGTCCAGCAGGCTACGGTTCGTCGCGGCAATGACCCGAAAATCGGCGTTGATGATATCTTTGCCGCCAAGTCGCCGGACCTCTCCTTCCTGTAGCGCCCTCAGCAACTTTACCTGCGCAGACGGTGGAAGTTCGCCAATTTCGTCTAGGAACAGCGTCCCGCCGTTCGCCATCTCGAAATAGCCCGGCTTTGCCTTATCGGCGCCGGTGAATGCGCCTTTTTCGTACCCGAAGAGCTCCGATTCGATGAGTTCCTTGGGAATCGCTCCGCAGTTGACCGGCACGAACGGCTTAGCTTTGCGCGGGCTTGCGTTGTGGATCGCGCGAGCGAAGAGCTCCTTCCCAGTTCCGGATTCACCTTCTAACAGCACAGGAACATTGCGCGGAGCGACTCGTTGGGCGCGCGCGATCACGCGCAGCATGATTTTGCTTCGATAGATAATGTCGCGGAATTCCGGCGCATCTGGTGCCCGAGCGGTACTGAGCTCCCTCAATTTGCGATCCGAATCGCTGAGCAAGTCTGGTATGAAATCCGCGGCAATATCGAAGGGCACTGACGCTGTCCTTACCCCCAGCTTTGCTGATGATTCAATCAGTTCAGCGGCAAATCGAGTTTTTGCGAGGATGATCCATACCGCCGCCATTGCCGGAGTACCGGGGCTCAGATGGAATACGAGGCGGGTTCCGGTTGCCGCACCATCTTTGGCCCTAGCTGTCACCTTTCTCGCAAACTCATAGATCTCGCCAAAGTTTGTCGGGCTCGTCAGCGTGGTAAAGGACACCTCCACCGGGCAGGCGTTGTTTTGCTTCAACCACTTGCGATAGCCGGCGATCTTCTCTTCAGAGTAGTCCGTAAGGAGAATTACTTTCTCAAAATGCCTTTCCCTGCATGCTTGTGCAATGGGGCCGAGTCCTACAGCATCCGGCTCAAGGGGTGCACGAAGGTCCGTATTGCCAATCCAGCTGAGCAGAATTTCCGGCATCCAGATGAAGTGTAAGTCTTCTTGTACAGATCACAAAACAATTTGTAGATCTTGCCAAGGCCTCTACAGAAACGGCAGGGAATTCGCGACTCGCAGAACTGGCATGCGAGTTGCTTGTCATCAGTGTGCATGGCAAAGAGGAAGGCAATAACGACACAGGATGAGCTACCTCCCACGCCGCAGCAGTGCCCGGAATGTGGCAGCCATGACTTAGTTCTGCACGGAGCAATCCGAAGTGCCGTTGCGCAGCCGCTCAAAAACGGAGAGCCGGTTGGGAAACACATCGCTAGCGATGAGCGCAACATAGTATGGGAAAGTCTCTCTTGTGTCCGCTGTGGCGCGCAATGTGAACGGACAGACGAGCGCATTCTAAAGCTCCAGAGAAAGATAGAGGACCTTGAATATCAGCTCGCATTCGTAACGGGTCGGCTCGTCCCGGAAAACAGCCTGCCATGCTGAAGGACAAGAACAAGTCGATGAGCACTCAGACAATCTCCAAAACCGTTTTGGTGCTGGATCGAACCGTCAGGATTACTGACCTTGAGGTTCCTCGAAAGGACGTTGCGGAATTTCTTCGAACGGTAGAAGAGAATGAAATCGAGCTCACGCTGATTCAAGCGATCGAAGTCGGTGTGTTCTGCCTTGAGCGTGCTCGCATGAGTCAGGACACTGAGTTCGTCCGCAGACAAGTTGACCAGCTATTGAATCGTGTCGAAGCAGCGGTTGGCCAAGTCCCGCAGGAGACGCTAAAGGTGCTAGTCGCCAAGATCGGCACCGACAACGGACAAGTGCTCGCGCCTATCAAAGAAATGATTGAGACCGCGTCGCAAGTCTCAACCGACAGGGTCAAAGAAGTTCGTACGCTCCTAACTCAGGAGATCGACCCTGACAAAGAGACGACAACGCTCGGAAAGGCATTGCGAACTCTGCGCGATCTCCTTGATCCGAAACGTAGCGATTCCGTCCAGAACACACTAGACCAGGCCGTGAAGACCGTAACGGGCAAAGACGGCGCGCTGGCGCGGGCGGTTAAGGAGGTTGTGAGCGAAGCAATCAAACCTGTCGCCGCGGAACTCGACAGCCTCGCTAGGGAAGTTCGCGGCCGTGATGCTGCCGAAGAGGCGCTTGAGCAGACTACCAAGAAAGGGCCGGATTACGAAAACGAGGTGCTGGACTGTCTGCAACAGTGGGCCGGACTGCTTGGAGCCGAGGTTCATCATGTAGGCACTGATAACCGTCCCGGAGACATTCTGATCAAGATGCCTGCAAATGGCGTCCTCGGGATTCCATTGCTAATTGTCATTGAAACTAGAGACCGCCAATCGGCTGTTGGGAGAAAGGTGATTTCCGACACGCTCAACAAAGCTATGGCGGAGCGTAAAGGCACGGCGGCAGTGTACTTGAGCAAGACAGCGGCAGGACTTGCAGCTGAAATCGGCGAATGGGCCGACGGAACCGCGGACTGCGGCCCGTTTGTCGCCTGCACGCATGAAAATCTTTCGATCGCGATTCGCTGGTTGGTAATCCAACGCCGAATCGCGGAAGCCAGCCAGAGAACGGTGGCGGTGGATTCGAATGCGATACTGCAACAAATTCAGAGAATTCGCACTTCTCTGGATCGTGTGAAGACAATGAACCGGAAGGTCACGGACGTCCGCAGCAGTGCGAATGAGATACAGGCGGAAGCAGAAGGGTTAAGAGATGAAGTGAGGGCGAGCCTAACGACTATCGAAGACGTTCTCAGAAGCACTGTCCCCGAGACCGGGAGAAGCCTTTCTTCGGCGGCCGCCGACTGAAGCATTCAAAGCGGGCACCCGAAGCTAAGGAAATAGAGATTTTCTCGTTTGTGCGACGGCGTAGAATTCAGACGAATTCCATGGCAAAGCAAGCTCTTAGACAAACACAATGGGTGTCGTCGGCGCAGACCATCGCTGGCCGAGATCATTTAGCCGTGCAGGCGGTGAGTGAGCACCTCTATGCGGACTTGCTGCCGGGCATCACGAATGTCACTGACCGGGCACGCTGCTATTCATTTTATCCTTGGTTTGTTTGGGCATTCGACCAGCGATCAAAAAAGAAGAATACCGAGGAAGTCATCCGGATATTTCGACGCGCGGAGTGTTTGCATACCATCATTGGTATAAATCACGAGCTGGAAGCGAAGAAAGAGCTACCTCATGGCGGCGGGCTGGTTGGCCGCGACACGCTCGTAGCAGTTGCCAAGAAGGTGTTTGACGGCGGAACAATTCAGTTGTCTCACTTCTCGAGCCTCGACGCCGAGTCAAGCGATCGATACTTCAAGAATAAATTCGGCGGCTTGGGACAATATTATTTAGGGCCCCTCAAGGATTTAGAGGTGTTGGACGGGGATGCGCGTACTGGCATCAAGTACACAAAAGAGTGGGGAGCCACACTAGCAAAGCTGTACAACAGCACAGTCGAGACTTCGAAGTTCTTCGACGCGGTTCGGGATGACGACATTGACCGGACTATAGTGCAATCGCTTAGATCGTTTTGCCCATGCAATCTGCGCAACAATGGTGAAGAACGGGATGCACTGATCGATCTTTTCCTTTGCCGCGGCCGGGGCGAACTCAAACACGCGGGTGGGGCAGAACGGAGACGAACACTCCTGCTCATTCTCGATTATGCCCGACGGACACGCGCAACGACTCGCCGCTTCGCTGACCCCCAGGGATTCCTGTTCGGCGCGTACACACGCTTCTTGGCAGACGACAAGCCATGGATCGTTGACTCGCATCTTGAAAAGACTGTTGAAGGGTGGGCCATCTATCAGCGTCATGAACTGCTGGCGATTGCAGCTCAGGGCGTGTTCTGGGCTGGACTAACAGCGTTGGGACTAGACGCAGGATATGTGCGCGATACGGCAGCGTACGCCAAGTGGTTTGCTAACTATTTTCAGCCTTCCTTGAGCACATATTTCAACAGCAGGTTCGACGCTATCATCAGTCAGCATCAGCTAATCCAGCCCAGCCTTTCGGAGTGGCAATCAGCAAACCACGAGCTCAGCGTTGCCAACAGGCTTCTAGAGGCGCAAAGGCACCATGACCCTCAGGCGGTCGTTAGTTTGTCGGCTCAGATACTCACGTCGCTTATCGCCCGGGGCTGTGTGGAACAACCGTATGGTCAATTTGAGCTTGCGGATAGGTTTCTGGACACCTACGAGATCAATTTGGCGGCGCTTCAACGGCGTGCTACTACCACCTGGAGCCAAATGGATGGGCGTCAGTGGGTGGAGTGGATTGCCGCCAACTGGAGTCTTCGCGTTCACCTTCGAGTTGCACTTCGAAAACTTAGATATCAAACGCAGGATACATTTCGCGTAGTGCCACTTGAGGATGGACTGTATGTCCGTGAAGCGCCGGCTGCGAAGTGGAGTTCGCCCCGTCTCGCACAAGCTTTCCGCTTTTTGCATGACTTGGGCGCACTGGACGAGTCTGTTGACGGCGCCGGGGCCTACCTGCTGACCGGCTTTGGCGAAGAGCTGCTGGAGGCCGAACTTGATCGCGCCTGACCGGTTGTCCCTGTATGACGAGATTCGTATGAGGGGCTACGAGGCTTCGGTGATCGCTACGTACGGACTCAACTTTCAGTTCTACGAGCGAGTCGTACTGCGGCGCCTTCAATCTTCTGGTTGTCGTCATAACATTTTGCTTGCTGATGTGGCCCAATGCGCTGAGGCGCTGGCGGATGAAGAGTCCCGACCGCAGCTTTGCGGCTCGGACTACAGTCTGTTCCCGGTGCGGGCTCCGGGCGCTTTTCACCCCAAGTTCATCCTGCTACTGGGTCGGAAGAAATCACGACTCATCATAGGCAGTCATAATCTCACCATCTCAGGGTTTGGGTTGAATCGCGAAATTGCGACAACAATTGACGTGCACAGGGATTCCTCGGATTTGGCAGCAGCACGTGCCGTCTGGCAATTCGTGTTGGCATGGACGGCAACGTTCCCGCGCGAGATTCGGAATGTTCTAACCGCTACAGAGCGCCTCGAACCTTGGATGGTGCCTGCAGATGGAGTTGCCGACGAGTCGTCTGTTTTTTGTAGCCTGCCCCTCGGGCCATCCCTTTGGACTCAAGTCAAGCCATGCCTTGCTGCAGATGTCAGACGAATTTCGATTCTCAGTCCTTACTTCGATTCGAAACTCGCTTTCCTAGGAGTACTGCAAAAGCAACTCCATCCAAAGGAGATTGTTGTAGCTGTGCATCCTGAATTCACCGAGATTTGCTCAAAGGCTAAATCCCTAGCGGCAGATACGCGGTTTGTCGACGTTTCGCAACTGGGTGATGCATGGGCCCGTACTCGGCTTCATGCGAAGGTGTACCGGTTCGAATTGTTCGATGGCACGTCTATCGTCATATCGGGGAGTGCAAACGCTAGTACCCCCGCGTGGACTGCGGCACCTTCAGAGCGGAATGCTGAAGTTGTGATAGTGCACAAGGATGGTAATACCATTTGGAAGCGGCTGGGGCTTTCTCCACTATCAGATCTTCCGGATGTTGATCCCGCTGGTTGGGAACAGATTCGGATCCGAACAGCGCAGACTCGAAATACCAATGTTACGAGCGAAATGCCTTACCTCTCAACGATAACCTCTAACGGCTTCCACGTATCCAGTGATTTTACACGCGATGTAACGGCTGATCGCATCAACATCATTGTTGGTGGCAAGTGCGAAGGTTCAATCGAACAGATTGAGGTAAAGGGCAATCAGGCCACTTGTGTTTGCCTCGATGGGGCGATACGTGGCGCCGCAACTCGTCTTGAAACTAATCCGGCTAATCAGCCGCTGCGGTTTGCTCTCATCCACCACGTCGACGACCTTTTAGATAAGGCTGCTGGGAACATTAGACAGGTATTTCGAAAAGCCTTCTCCGGCCTAGAGGGGGACCCGGACCAGTTGACTGAACTCCTCAGGGTTGTCGAGAAAGCAATTTTCGACGACCCAGTTGCGCTAGATCCAATTCAAGCTGCGGAGGGCAGAGAGTCGCGTTCACGCATCACGCGGGATAGTACCGCTGAGCCGACAAGCCTGATGATTTCGGCCAAAGAAACTAATCATTCGCGCCGCTTGAGACGTCGGGTTTTAGCATCAAGCGATCTCGCACTGATCATCGACGCGCTGATCTATCGCCTTGGAAAGGGACTACATCAGGATGTGGACGGGCCGGCTACGGTTCGCCCGTCTGATGTGGATCTGCGTGACGAAGTCGATACTGTTCCACCAGAAATCGACGGCTACGCACTCGCAAAGGTGTGTCGAGGCAAAATAAACCGGTTGTTTCGGCGGATGGCGGCACAACTCGAAATAGCTGTAACGCGAGGCAAAGATGCTACAACGCCTATCATTCAGCTCGCCGCAGTTCTCGGAGTGGTCAAGCATTTGCGGGTTCGACAAGTTAACTTTGAATGGCTGCCGCGGGGCGAAGACCTTATCGATCGAGGCCGGCAATCAGAGTTCTTTCTGTTGACATCACAATTCCTGTATGCGCCTAGCCGCCGGTTGGCGGCGCTTGCGCTGTCCGAACATAACGGCCAGGAATTCGATGAGTTGACCGCCGTTCGAGGGCTGCTCACATGGCTCGCTATCGATTCTGGCGTAGATATCCGCAGCGCTCTCAAGAAGTCCTTGTCTGACCCCGATCTCACGCGCGAAAAGCTAGTTGAAGTGGGCTACCTCGTACCTGTCATTACCGAATGTGCTACCGATACGCTGGCTGCCGCGATGCTCACAAACATCGCAGAGGAGCAGAGGAATGAGTGCCCGACCCGGGCTGCATACCACATTGAATGGGCGCGGCGACTCTTAGTCACTGCTAAAAGCCACGGAACGAAGCCCGCTGCCGTCGAACTTGGGGATATGGCCGTTCCGACTAGAGTGAAAGGCGCGCCCTTATCAATCGTTGTAGATGTCCAAGCCAACAAGTCCGGCCTTCTTGACCTTGATACAGGTGAAGCGAAGTTCTACGCGACCGGTTACCTGTCAAGGGTGCTAGGGCTCTCGGTGTAACTTTCTTTCCCTTTCACCACCGTCCTCCGTCAGATTGCAGACCGCAACTCTGCTGTTGAGCGATCAACAGCAAGCTAAGAAGGAACCCCTATGTTCACTGAACTCATGCCCCTGCTTCGCAAGCGGAGGTTGTTGCTAACCATTTCCGTCGTCGAAGGCGACACCATCAGGGCGACGGTCCAGCCCCAGAAGGTGTCCGAAGCCGAAGACAATGCAATCACAATACCCTTGGCAATCATGGGCACTGCCGAAGAGTTGGATCGCGATCTCCCACACCAGTTGATTGAATTCGTCGGAGCGCACCTCCAACTGCAAAGCACATTGAGTTCTGCTAAGGCCGATATGGATGCCGCAGCAAAAGCAGCCCGGGAAGAGGCGCGGAAGAAGACCACCAAGCCGGCGATACCAACGAAAGCGGCTTTCCCCGAAGTGCCTGCGAAGGCTGAGTCCGAGCCCGAGCCGTTACTCTTCGCACACACCGATCAACCTCAAGCAGAGCCTGTGCAACAAGGAGGTGCCGCATGAAAGTCCAAGTCGTCGAACGAGAATTCGTTTATCACGGCGCAGTCCTCGCCGATCCCAACCCGAAGTTCTCCATTGAGGAAGTTCGTTCCTTCTACGCCACGCAATTCCCGGAGCTGACCAACGCCGCGATCACCGGCCCGGAAAATATCGGCGAACGACTGCGCTACAGCTTTGAGCGGTCGATCGGATCGAAAGGCTGACCGCTGACCGTGAGGAACGGGACGGACAAGCAATCACTCATAACCGAGATCCGCGAATCAGAGGGGAAGCAGGCAGACGCATCCCCTCTGAACTTACTAATAAGGAAGTACCTCGAATGCCCCCACTCGCAGCAGGCAAGCAGCGCTCTCGCCCGGGCCCTTTCCCTGCAAGGAAGCGGAGACCCCGTCTATCCCCAGTCGGGTATCTGGCCAATCCCGCCAGCCTGACCGGAATTCCCAAACTCGATTCACATCATTCTGGAAGTCGCCTCACCTTCGGTGACGCGAAGCTGACCTCACTGGCGCAGACGCTGGTCGAGGCGGACCTTGCGAACGAATCCGACTGGAGCGCGGCGGCGAAAATCCCTTCTGCACTCGTGGACCGCACAATTCGCCGGTTTCTCAGCGAACATGGGAAGGAAATCATCGCCGAGCACTTTGAGTTGTGCCTCAGCCTGGCGGAAAGTATCGTCGATACCAGGTACACCGAGTCGGAGCCAACCCCCAATGGGCAGCTCTTGCTCGTGCTCAATACCGAATCGTCTTTCCCGCTTGGAATTGGCAAGGCGGTCGACGAACTTGAACGGCATCAACCCGGGCTGGGAGCAGCGTTCTACAACTGCCTGCGCCAAGCTCTCTATCGCTGGCTACGGGTCTACGACGATTGGGACGCCCGCTGCCGGATCGAACAGATGACCGAGTGGGCCGAGGGAGAAGACGATCCCGAGTCCTACGAAATCCCCAAGCTGGAGCAGGACGTGCCGGAATGCCTCAGGGGCGCAACCCGCGACAGACTCTCTCCCATCCTTGGCTTCCTTCCCCGAGACGGATGAACCGTGGATGAGAGAACTCGTTCATGCGACGATTCAACTAGACCGCGTTTCGCACTCCATCGAACGGCCACAGCTTGACGAAGAATGGCTAGAACGAGAGCGCAGCAACCACGCTCTTGATTCACCTCTGCCTTCCATCCTTCTGTACTTCCGTCCCGGAGATGCCGTAATGGCCTGCTTCGACGACGAATGTGAATACTGGGGCCAGGAAACACCGGAACCCAATCTCATTATTCCGCTGCAACCCGAAGCCCCGGAGAGCGTGCGTCAGGCTCTCGAAGTGGTTCAGACGTTGATGCGGGTGCTTGTACTCACAGTACGGATTCAGAACCTCATGGTGGAGCGGGAGAAACAAACATGCGATTCGGCATCGATGTCGGAAGCGAACTAGAGCTGAAGCTCTACCAGGCTGTCCTGCTATACCGCAACGATCACGGCAACCGAGTCATGGCCACGGTGCACGGGGTAGTACAGACCGAGACCAACTGCCCGCCAGCATTAGGGGCCGGACAGTTGCTCAGCACCGCCGCTCTGCGAGAACTCACGAAGCATCTGGGCACGAGCAGCCAGGCTGAGTGCCTGCCGGATAACGTAATCGCCCGGACGCCGGAGCTCATCGCATGGTGGACACCGGCAGCTGTCCGACCGATGTTCTTTCGCCAAGGCTCGGAGCTGGCCGATATTTCCGGCAAGCTCTTTCCCCATCCGGCTCTGTTGTTCGCGGCCCGTAACGGCGTGCTGTTCGTACGTGCCCTTGCTGAGAGCAAGAGGCCGGAGGCGGATACCAAGTTGGCCGCTGCACCGTACTGGAATATCGACAGCGATGGAAAAGTCTGCGCCGGAACCATGCGAGTTCCAAAGTCCGTATCGGTCAATTCGATTCCGGCGTGGCAGCACGCGTTCTTTCAAAGTGAGTTCACTCACCCGGGAGGAGCAGGACCATTGACCAAGCGGAAGGGCGGGACAACTGCCTTGTGGAAGAGCCTGGTCGGGAAGAAACGCCTCCCACCTTCGGCACTCATCGCAACGGAAACCGTACATGACTACCTGAGAAAACTGGAGGCGGAATGAAGATGACCCATACACCTGATCCGCAGCTGTTCGAGCGGCCCATCAATATCTTGGTCGTCGGCTGTGGCGGCAACGGCAGCGCCATCGTCGGTGGCCTTCCTTATCTCCACCAAGCGCTTCTTGCCTTCGGCCATCCCGGAGGGCTGAACGTCACGCTGATCGACCCCGACACGGTAAGCGAGACCAATTGCGTACGCCAGCCCTTCTGTCGTACCGAGATCGGACTCTCCAAGGCCGTTGTCCTCGCGCATCGGACGAACATGTTCTGGGGACTCAACTGGCAGGCCATGCAGGCAAGGATCGAACAGCTCAAGAACGGTAGTCAGGTCGACATCCTTATCGGGTGCGTGGACACCCGCAAAGCTCGGCGCTCGATCAATCGCTGGGCGCTCCGCTCTCGAGTACTGTATTGGCTCGATCTCGGGAATAACACTGCCAGCGGGCAATTCGTCCTCGGGCAGCCCAACAATTCGGCGAATAAAAAGAAGAAGGATCGCCTCCCGACTCTCCCTGAGCTGTATCCAGAGATCATGTCAACGAAGGGAAAGGAAGACGATCAGCCGTCGTGCAGTGCCGCCGAAGCTCTCACACGACAGGAACCGTTCATCAATCAAAACCTGGCTTACCAAGCTCTGGCGATCATGACGCGGTTGCTTCGACGAGGCTCCTTGGCATATCAAGGCGGGTTTTGCAATTTGGCGACGGGTCAGCTGGTGCCGCTGCCAATTCGTTCAACTTCGCGACAAAACCCGCGATCGCGTCGTTCGTCTATCCAAAACCCACATTCAAAGAATATCCCTGACGACGTAGATGGCGTTGACCGCTTTATGGCCGACGAGCATCTGTAATCCCTGGACATATGAATTTCGCTCTTCGACGCTGGTGAGACCCCTTCGC
>Ga0335085_10003104_pt1 | contig 29512 bp, 23 predicted proteins | sample Lox_Sample_45_FD_206712 | JGI IMG/M metagenome (GOLD analysis project Ga0335085, IMG submission 206712) | Soil microbial communities from Loxahatchee National Wildlife Refuge, Florida, United States - Lox_Sample_4.5 | ecosystem: Environmental > Terrestrial > Soil > Wetlands | place: USA... | reverse complement strand
AGGGGACTCTATATCAAAACCCTCCCCCCTTGAGGGGGAGGGTAGGGAGGGGGGTGAAGCGCACACGATGGCTACGCCGCCAAAAACTTCTCGATGATCCCGGCGATCTCGTCGGTGCGCTCGTAAGGCAACATGTGTCCGGCGCCTTTGATGATCGCGGTCTGCGCTTTCGGCAGGCCGCGCTTGAAATCATCGGCATAGCGCGGCGAGATGAAGCCGTCCTTCTCGCCGAAGAGGATCAGCGTCTTCGCGGCAATGCGCGGCAGGCGCTTCTTCAAGCCCTTTTCCGGGATCGGCCAGGTGAATTTCGTGATCGCGGTCAGCGATTGCGCCACGGCGATCATGTGCTCGGCCTCGCTGTTCGGCCCGGCCTCGTTCGAGCGCGTCCGCGCCGCATGCGCCTCGCGCGCCGCGCCATCGGCCCAGAGCATGTTCTCGATCGTCATATAGGGCTCTGCGAAGACGTCAGTCACCGGGTAGGAATCGTTCCAGAGGCCGACCGGCGCCAGCAGCACGAGCTGCTTGGCGCGGCGCGGGAAATGCGCGGCGATCTCCGCCGCCGCCATGGCGCCGAAGGAATGGCCGGCGAGGGTGGCGCCTTCGATGCCGAAATGCTCGAGAAGATCGTCGTAATCGAGGGCGAGCTCGTGGATGTTGCCGATCTCGTCGATCTCGGCGAGATCGTTGAAGCCCGGCGCGACCGGCGCGATGACCTGATGCTTGCGCTCGAGCGCGGCGAGCAGCGGGTCGTTCGGCACGAGTCCGGTGAGGCCATGCAGCCAGACGAGCTTGGGCCCCGCGCCGCCGGTATGGACCTCCCAGCTGCGGCCGTTCTTCAGCTTGATCTTCTCACGACTGAGCATCGATCACACCACCGCGGTCAGCGGCGCCGGCTCGGCGATCGTGTCGAGGCCCGTGGTAGGCCACCATTTGTCCTCATATTCGCTGAACTTGCAGCGCAGCTTCGGCATCACCTCTTTGGCGAAGAGGGTGGTGTTGTACATCGTAACTTCTTTCGACATGTTGCCGTATTGCGCGAGCACCATGAGATGGCCGACATGCATCTTGTCGGCGAGCACCTCAAGCTGCTGGCGCACGCTTTCCGGGCTGCCGGCGACGACGTAGCCGCGCGTGATCATCTCTTTCCAGGTGAGGTTCTCGACATCCTGCCGCCGCGTCGAGCGCGCGACCATGCTCTCGATGCCGGCGCGCATCGTTGGGATCGAGGTATAGCCCGGCGGATTGCCGAAGCCCGGATAGGTGTGGAGGCAGCGCGAGTAGAAATAGGTCGCGGGGCCGGAATAAAGCTTCTCGGCCTCGGCGTCGTCGCGCGCCACGGCGATGAATTGCAGGAAGCCGCAGCGATAGGGGTTCTTCTCCTTGCCCTTCTTCTCGACCGTCGCCCAGAACCCGTCATTCACCTTCTGGCCGGCGATGTAGCCGAAGTAAGACAGGTTCGCGTAGAGGAAATCGTTGTCGACGCACCAATCCCAGGTCTCGACGCTGCCGCCGCCCGGGATCCACACCGGCGGATGCGGCTTCTGGATCGGCCGCGGCCAGACATTGACGTAGCGCAGCTGCGTGTACTTGCCGTTGAAGGCGAAAGGCTCGGGCTCGGTCCAGGCGCGGATGACGAGCTTGCAGCCTTCGTAATATTTGTCGCGCAAGGTCGCCGGCGATTTGCCGTAGGCGTAAACGGTATCCATCGGGGTTCCCACGGGGAACCCCGCAACCAATCTGCCGCCCGACATGCAATCGAGCATCGCCATCTCTTCGGCGACGCGGGTCGGCGGGTCGTAGAGCGCAACCGAATTGCCCATGATGATGAGCTTCGCCTTCGAGGTGCGCCGCGTCAGCGCCGCCGCGATGAGATTGGGCGAGGGCATCAGCCCGTAGGCGTTCTGGTGATGCTCGTTGACGCAGATGCCGTCGAAGCCGACGCTCTCGGCGTATTCGAGCTCGTCGAGATACTCGTTGTAGGCTTTGTGGCCCACTTTCGGATCGAACAGGCTCGAGGGCACGTCGACCCAGACCGAGCGATAATCCGTCTTGAAGTTCTCCGGCAGCTCCGGATAGGGCATCAGGTGGAACCAGTGGAACTTCATGGCGTCGCATCTCCCTCGGTGCCTTATTGCGGGCCATCATGGCATCATTGCCCGCCCGGGAAAAGCCTGCCCGGCCCAAGGACTTCCGCGCGAGCGAGGGTTTGGCCCACCCGGCCCGGCGTACTATGCTGAGGGTTGAGGAGAAACCCGATGGCGATCACCGAATCCGAGAAAAAGCCGAAAGCCCTGCCCGAAGGCGCGCGCGAGGCGATGGAGCGCCTCAATGCCGAGGCCGGCAAATACAGCATCTGGCTGCGCACCCAGGCGAACGCGCCGTCGCAACGGCCGTGGTTCCGCGAGACCGGCCTCGACGTCGGCGGCCAGCTCGCCAGCGGCCGGGTCGGCGCCAATCAGATGAAGGCGCTGCCGCATCGCTGGCGCTGGAAAGAGATCTCGCCCTATCTCGATCGCATCTCGCAGATCGCGAAGGAAGCCGACGTGCCGCCGATCGAATTCGCCGACCGGCAGCAATTCCTCCTGACCAATCCCGGTCTCGGCGGCCGCTTGCAGGTGACCTCGACGATCCGCTGCGCGATCTCGATCTACAATCCCGGCGATGTCGCGCCGGTGCATGTCCACGCGCCGAACGCCAGCCGCACGATCCTTTCCGAGAAGGGCGGCTACACCACGATCGAGGGCGAGCGCTGCATCGCCGAGCGCGGCGATCTCATCCTGACGCCGAACGGCACCTGGCACGATCACGGCAACGACGATGACAAGCCGGTGGTCTGGGCCGACATCCTCGATTTTCCGCTCTTGGAATTCCTCGACTGCAACTGGCTCGACGATCACTACACCGGGCCGAAGATGAGCAACGCGCGTGCGCAACAGCCGACGCTCGAAGCCGGCTATTCGCAAAAGCTCTACGGCAAGGGCGGGCTGTTGCCGAACTTCGTCTCGCATCAGCGCGGCTTCGGTCAGAATGTCGGGCCGGTCTTCCACTATCGCGCCAAGGATATTCGCGAGACGCTCGACGCGCTGCGCGGCGAGACCGGCGATCCCTATGAGGGCATCACCTTGCGCTTCGTCAATCCGGCGAATGGCCAGCCGGTCTTCACGACGCTCGATTATTCGGCGCAATTGATCCGCCCGGGCGAGGAAACGCGCTGGAAGCGCGAGACCGCGAACATCTTCTACATCGCGCTCGACGGCAGCGGCGTCACCGAGGTCGGCAACCAGCGCTTCGAGTGGGAGCGCAACGACATCATCGTGGTGCCGAATTTCCTCTGGCGCCGGCACATCAACACCGGCAAGAGCGATGCCGTGCTCTACGCCGTCTCCGACTGGCCGCTCTACGAGAAGATCGGCCAATACCGCGTCCAGGGCCGCAAGCCCGACGGCAGCGTCGAGCAGATCGTCGCGTGAGGGCTTGAGACCGCTGCGCTAAGCCGCTATCGCAGGTTCAACCAGAAAAGTTTGAGGCGAAGCTCCATGGATAATCGGATGGATGAGAACGCGTTGGCGCTGGAGCAGTTCGGCGTCGGCCAGCCGGTGCTGCGGGTCGAGGATCCGAAGCTCCTGAAAGGCGAGGGGCGCTATACCGACGATTTCAACGTCGCCGGCCAGGCGCATGCCTATGTCGTGCGCAGCCGCTACGCGCATGGCACGATCCGCAAGGTCGATGTCGCGGCGGCGCGGAAAATGCCCGGCGTGCTCGGCGCCTATAGTGCGGCCGATCTTGCCGCGGCCGGCGTCAATCCGATCAAATGCGGCATGATGGTGCAGGGCCGCGATGGCAAGCCCTGGCTGACGCCGTCGCGCCCGGTGCTGGCGGCGGAGAAAGTGCGGTTCAGCGGCGAGGCTGTCGCGCTGGTCGTCGCCGAGACCGCGGCGCAAGCGAAGGACGCGGGGGAAGCGGTCGAGGTCGAGATCGATGCTTTGCCGGCGGCCCCGGATGTCGCAACCGCGCTCGCGGCCGGCGCGCCGCAAGTGCATGACAGCGTCCCCGGCAATGTCGCCGTAGACTACCATTGGGGCGACAGCGCCAAGGTCGCCGAGGCTTTCGCCAAGGCGGCGCATGTCACCAAGCTGTCGCTCGTCAGCAACCGCATCGTCATCAACCCATTGGAACCGCGTTCCGCGGTCGGCCAGTACGATGCCGCCTCGGGCAAATACACGCTGACGGTTTGCAGCCAGGGCGTCTTCGGCATGAAGGGTGGCACCGCCACGGTGCTCGGCACCACGCCCGACAAGATGCACGTGCTGACGCATAACGTCGGCGGCTCCTTCGGCATGAAGAGCCAGGTCTTCCCCGAGAACGTGCTGGTGCTCTTTGCCGCCAAGGCGCTCGGCCGCCCGGTCAAATGGACCGACGAGCGCTCCGACAGCTTCGTCTCGGATCACCACGGCCGCGATCACGCGCAGACGATCGAAGGCGCCTTCGACAAGGACGGCAACATCCTCGCCGTGCGGCTCACCGGCACTGGCAATGCCGGCGCCTATCCGATCGTGCCGCTGCCCTACACCGTCAATGCGGTGAAGAATGTCGTCGGCGTCTATAAGACGCCGCTGCTCGAGGTGAACACCAAGGGCGTCTACACCAATTCGACGCCGGTCGGCGCCTATCGCGGCGCGGGCCGTCCCGAGGGCAATTATTATATGGAGCGGCTGCTCGACGCGGCGGCCGACGAGATGGGCATCGATAAGCTCGAGCTGCGTCGGCGCAACCACATCCCGGCGAGCGCGATCCCCTACAAAGCGCCCTCCGACATGAATTACGACAGCGGCGATTTCCGCGCCGTCATGGATCATGCGCTCAAATCCTCCGACTGGCAGGGCTTCGAGCAGCGCCGGGCGGAGAGCCGCCAACGCGGCAAGATCCGCGGCCGCGGCATCGGCTCCTATCTCGAAGTCACCGCGCCGCAGGGCAAGGAGATGGGCGGCATCCGCTTCGACAAGGATGGCGGCGTCACCATCGTCACCGGCACGCTCGATTACGGCCAGGGCCATCATGCGCCCTTTGCTCAGGTGCTGGTCTCGCGGCTCGGCATCCCGTTCCACAAGATCCGCCTCATCCAGGGCGACAGCGACGAGCTGCTGTTCGGCGGCGGCACCGGCGGCTCGCGCTCAATCATGTCGAGCGGCAACGCGCTGGTGAAAGCGAGCGATCAGGTGATCGAGCGCGGCAAGCAGATCGCCGCGGTGGTGCTCGAAGTCTCGGCCGCCGACATCGAGTTCGGCAAGGGCCGCTTCACCATCGTCGGCACCGACCGCTCGGTCGGGCTGATGGATCTCGCGACGAAGCTGCGCGACGGCTTGAAGCTGCCGGAAGGCGTGCCGGATTCGCTCGACGTCAATCTCGTCGCCGATACGCCGCCTTCGGCCTTTCCCAACGGCTGCCACGTCGCCGAGATCGAGCTCGATCCCGACACCGGCGTCATCGAAGTGGTGAAATATTCGATGGTTAACGATTTCGGCAATATCGTTAACCCGATCACCGTCGCGGGCCAGGCGCATGGCGGCGTCGTCCAGGGCATCGGCCAAGCGCTGATGGAGCGCACCTATTATGACCGCGACGGCCAGCTTCTCTCCGGCTCCTATATGGACTACGCGATGCCGCGCGCCGACAACGCCCCGATGTTCGATATCGAGAACCATCCGGTGCCGGCGACCACCAACCCGCTCGGCGTCAAAGGCTGCGGCGAGGCGGGCTGCGCGGGTTCGCTGCCCTCGGTCATGAACGCGGTGCTCGACGCGCTGAGCCAATACGGCATCAAGCATATCGACATGCCGGCGACGCCCGAGCGCGTCTGGCGCGCGATCCAAGAGGCGCGTCCTCACTAGGCGAGCCGGGCCTCAAAAACGTCGCGCGAAGCTTTCGGAAAAGCCGCGTAAAAGAAACCTCAATCACGCGCCGCGTTCTGCCATTTTCCGGCGGACGCGGCGCACCACCTTCATTCTTTATTAAGCAGTCGGAAGACAATCATCGGCACATTGCCTGTGCTGTGACCGGTGAGGGATCCGACCCATGATTGCGCAACTCCGTCGACTGCTCCGCGACAGAAGCGGCAACGTCGCCATGATGTTTGCCGCATCCCTGTTCCCGCTGGCATTCCTCGTCGGCATGGCGATCGACTACACCATGGCGTCCGATCGCCAGGCGCAGCTCAACGGCTTTGCCGACGCCGCGGCGCTCGCCGCGGTCACGCCGAGCATGATGGCGCAGTCGGATTCGAAAGCGAAGACGGCGGCCCGGAACACCTTCAATTCGCAAGCGCAGCAGCTCACCAGCATCACCTACTCGCCGACCAATCTGACCGTGTCTGTCTCGACCACCAACGGCAAGCGCACGGCGTCGGTCGCCTATACGGCATCGTCGCCGACATTTTTCTCGAGCCTGCTCGGACAGAATCAGATCAATCTCGGCGGCAGTTCGACTGCGACCGGCGGCCTGCCGCCGAACATCAATTTCTACCTGCTGCTCGACAGCTCGCCGTCGATGGGGCTGGCGGCGACCACGTCGGGCATGCAAACGCTGATCAGCAACACGCAAAGCCAGGTCGATCCCCAGACCGGATCGAAGGGCTGTGCCTTCGCCTGCCATGAAGTTCAGCCGTCGAAGGACGGTTTGTCGCAAGACAACTACGCCGTCGCGCGCAGCCTCAACCTCACCCTGCGCATCGATCTCGTGCAGAAGGCGGCCAAGGACTTGACGACGACCGCCACGAACACGATGGCCAATATCAATGCCGCCTATCAGATGGCGATTTATACGTTCGACGTGACCTTGAACACGATCCAGTCGCTGACCTCGAACATGACGACGGCGGGAAACGCCACGAACAACATCAAGCTGCTCGAGGTCTGTTACAACAACCGGCTGAGCTGCAGCGGGTCGGGTAACGGCGACAACGACATGGACACTGATTTCGATCAGGCGATGTACAAGATCAACAACATCATGCCCAATCCGGGCAGCGGCACGAACACCGCCGGCGATACGCCGCAGGAAGTGCTGTTCATCGTCACCGACGGCGTCAACGACGCTTGCGTCAACACCTCGCCGGCAAATTCCTACAGCGGCGGCGGCTGCCGCGAGCAGTACTACATGAATTATGCCAATGCTGCCGGTAACACCTACGCAGCGCCGGGCGGCAACGATTGGTGCACCACCATCAAGAACCGCGGCATCCGCATCGCCGTGCTCTATACGACCTACGTACCGATGATCTCGCCGCCGCTCAGCAACTACAACAGCTCCTGGTACAAGAATTTCATGGGCGCCGGCAAAGGCATCTCCACCTTCATCAACGCCACCACGGACCAGGCCGCGACGTCGTTGCAGAACTGCGCCTCGGCGGGGCTGTTCTACGAAGTCCAGAACGACGGCGACATCTCGGCGGCCTTGAGCTCGCTCTTCAACATGGCGGTTCAGTCCGCCTATCTGTCGCGCTAGGGCAGCGATGTTCGCTTCGCACGCAGCGTCGGCTTTGCGTTCCGGGAAGCGGCTCGTGCCGCGATTCCTCCGGCGGCTCGGCCGCAGCAGCGACGGCGCGGCGCTGATCGAGTTCGCGATCCTCGGGCCGGCCTTCCTCGCGCTGCTCGTCGCGATCCTGCAGACCGGCGTGGTGTTTCTCTTTCAGCAGACCTTGCAGACGGCGACGACGCAGACCGCGCGCCTCATCATGACCGGCCAGGCGCAAACCCAGAATATCAGCTCAGGAACGTTCCTCAACGATGTCTGCAACGCCGCGGGCAGCATCTTCACCTGCGCCAATCTCTCGGCGAACATCCAGACGTTCTCGTCTTTCTCGGGCGTGCAGATGAACAGCCCGGTGAACAACGGCACCTTCACCGCGCCGAGCAACTACAATCTCGGCGGTCCCGGCGATATCGTCCTGGTGCAGGTCTTCTATCAACTTCCGGTCATGACGGCGCCGCTGGGCTTTAACATGGCGACGACAAGCAACGGCAACGCGCTGATCGTCGCGACCGCCGTCTTCCGGAACGAGCCATATCAATAAGGTGCTGATATGAAGCTGCGGCAATCGATTGGAACGTTCTTGGCGCGCTTGGCGCGCGCCGACGCCGGCCTCTCGGCGGTCGAATTCGCGCTGCTGCTGCCGGTGATGCTGGTGTTCTATCTCGGCGGCGTGCAGATATCGATGGCGGTCTCGACCTATCGCCTCGTCGACCTCACCGCCAACACCGTCACCAATCTGGTCGCGCAATATACGACGATCAGCCAAAGCTCGCAGATGCCGGATATCCTGAGCGCCGCGACGCAGGTGATGTATCCGGCCAAAGCGAACGATCCGGCCATCGCCACGAAGGTCAAAGTGGTCGTGTCGCTGATCTCGATCGACAAGAACAACAATGCGACCGTCGCCTGGAGCGTGACGCTCAACGGCACGGCACGCGCCAAAGGAAGCTCCGTGACGGTGCCGGCGTCGATGAACATCGCCAACACCAATATCGTGCTTGGCGAGACGAGCTACGCCTTCGATCCGCCGATCGATTTCCTCAATCTCGGCACCATCAACCTGTCGTCGTCGCTCTTCATGGTGCCGCGCGCCTCGACGACCATCAATCTGACCTAGTCACCCGCTCAGGGCGCGACCTGTGTCGCGCCCGACGCATCGGAGAGCGCGGCGACGATCTCCTTGGGGATTGGCGCGCTCTTGATCCGGCCTTTCTCGCTCGGATGCGGCACCACCCAGACGCGTTTCTCCAGCCCTTCGACCGCGAGCTTGCCCTCCTTGAGGATGCGGTGCTGGACGGAAAAGCTGCTCTCGCCCCATTCGCTCACGCCCGATTCGCAGATCAGGTCCTCGCCCCAGCGCGAGGGGATGAGGAAGCGCGAGCGCGCATCGACGAGCGGCGTTCCGAGCGAGCCGTATTTCTCCCACAGCGCCCGCATCGCGAGGCCGGTGCGGCCGAAGAGATGGAAGGTGGCGGCATCGAACCAGGCGAAATACCGGGGGTAGAAAACGATGCCCGCGGCATCGCAATCGCCCCATTCGACGCGGAACGGAAACCGGTTGATGAGCATCGCTGTTCTTTCTTGAGAGCTGATCCTACGAGGCGGCGGCGGATACTATAACGCGGCCGGTGGAGCGGCTATCCTCGCACCCGATCGAAAGGAGAACATTGCCGCGCCATGGCCAGAGCTCCGACGTCGCTCATTCCGCTGATCGTCGCCTGCTCGCTCTTCATGGAGCAGCTCGATTCGACGATCATTGCGACGGCGCTGCCGACCATCGCGCGGGACATCGGCGTCGACCCTCTGCGTCTCAACCTCGCGATCACCTGCTATCTCCTGAGCCTCGCGATCTTCATTCCGCTCTCCGGCTGGATGGCGGACCGGTTCGGCGCGCGCACCGTGTTCCGCGCCGCGATTGGGGTATTCATGATCGGCTCGATCGCTTGCGGCCTCTCGAACGGGCTGGTGGAATTCATCGCCGCCCGCATGCTGCAGGGCCTCGGCGGCGCGATGATGTCGCCCGTCGGACGCTTCGTCATGCTGCGCTCGGTGCCGAAAGAGGATCTGATGCGGGCGATGATCGTCGTCACTACGCCGGCGATGCTCGGTCCGGTGTTCGGCCCGCCGCTCGGCGGCTTCATCGTCACCTATTTCTCGTGGCGCTGGATCTTCTTCATCAACGTGCCGATCGCGCTCCTCGGCATTCTTCTCGTCACGCTCTTCGTTCCCAATCTGCGCGAGAAGAATATCCGGCCGATCGATTGGCCGGGCTTCGCGCTCACCGCTGTCGGGCTGTCGTGCCTCATCTTCGGCTTCGAGGTCGTCGGCCGCGGCGGGTTGCCGGGCAGCGTCGTCGTCGCGATGATCGCCGTCGGCGTCCTGTGCCTCGCGGTCTATGTCTGGCACGCGAAGCGTGCCGCCTTTCCCGTGCTCGATCTCCGGCTCCTCGAGATTCCGACCTTCCGCATCGGCGTCACTGGCGGCACGCTCACTCGCATGGGGATCGGCGCGCTGCCGTTTCTGCTGCCCTTCATGCTGCAGCTTGGCTTCGGCTACAGCCCGATCGTCTCCGGCCTCTTGACCTTCGCCAGCGCCGCCGGCGCGATGAGCAACCGCGTCGCCGCGACCTTCATCATCCGGCGCTTCGGCTATCGCAACACGCTGCTCTTCAATGCCTTCCTCACCTCGGCGCTGCTCGCCATCAATGCGCTGTGGCGGCCGAACACGCCGCTCTTGCTGATCTTCATCGTGCTGCTGTTCGGCGGCTTCTTCCGCTCGCTGCAATTCAGCGCGGTCAACACGCTCGGCTATTCCGATGTGCCCGCCAATCTCATGAGCCGCGCCACGCCTTTCGCCAGCATGGCGCAGCAGCTGGCGATGAGTCTCGGCATCGGCACCGGCGCGCTGCTGCTCCACACGACCTTGCTGATCCGCGGCCACACCGACCTCGGCCCGAGCGATTTCACGCCTGCCTTCGTCGGCGTCGGGCTGATCTCGTTCCTCGCCTTGCCGATCTTCATGCGCCTCTCGCCCGAGGCGGGCCAGGGCATGATCGCGGGCCGCCGCCATGCCGAGGAAGCCGATCGCCCCGGCTCAACCGGCGGTGCGTAGGCCTTTCGCCGTCGCGAAGAAGATCGCCGCGGTGATGACGATCATCAGGGCGCACAGACCGATGCCGCCGCTGACGCCGAGCCAGGCCTGATCGACGCAGAACCCGGCGAGGATCGGCCCGGTGATCGCGCCGAGATCGGTCGTCATGCGCATCGAGCCCATGACTGCGCCGACGCGGCCGGGCGGCGCGGCATCGGCCGCATACGAGGTGACCAGCGCCGTCGAGACGCCCATGCCGGCGCCGATCAGGATCGTGAACACCCAGAGCATCGTCTCGCTATGCGCGAAAGCCAGCGTCGCGAGCGCGGCGAGCACGACCGCGGTCGAGCCGATCATGGTCGTCGAGCGGCCGAGACGACGCACCATCATCGAGATGAAGCGCAGGATCGTCAGGTTGGCGATCGAGCTCGCGGTCAGCAGCGCGCCGACCGTGCCGATGCCGAGGCCCATGATGTTGTGCGCGATCAGCGGCATCAGGATCCACGACGAGGCGACGCGGCCGAAGAACAGCGCATAGCTCAAGCCCGCGACGCCGGCGATCAGCGCGAAGATGCCGCCGGCGCGCGGTAGCGCCTCGCCGACGGATTTGGGCTTGCGCTCGCTCGGGATGCGCATCACCGCGAGCAAGGCGATCAGCGCCATCAGCCCCTGGCAAGCAAAAGGTGCGCCATAGCCCCAGAGCGCCGCGGCGAAGCCGCCGAGGCCAGGGCCGAGCGACAAGCCGATCTGCGTCGCCGTCTGATAGGCCGCCATGTCGCGCACCCGTGTCTGTGGCGTGCCGCGATCGGTGACCGCGCTCAGCGCCGCGGTGCCGTAGCACGCCGAGCCGACGCCTTGCAGGATCAAACAGGCGATCAGCGTCGTCATGCTGCTTACGGTGAGCGCGACGAAAGACGATGCAGCGACGAGCAGGAGACCGATCGCCATCACGCGCACCCGGCCCCAGCGCTCGGAGATGAGGCCGGCCGGCACGCTGACCAGCAAGCGCGAAGCGCCGAAAGCCGAGATCGTCGCGCCCGCCGTCGCCGCGCTCGCGCCGAGCGAGGTCGCGTAGACGGTGAGGATCGACCACACCATGCCGATGCCGATATAGGTGAAGAACATGCCGAGCAGCAGGCCGAGCGGCGGCCCGGCCGCGCCTTCCGCCGGTTTCCACCAGCGCCGGAACATGTCGGCGAGGAACTTCACGCGCATCCTCTCGCGGCTTCGGCCGCGGTATTTTTACGACGAGATAGGGCTTTAGCATAATCGCGCATGCGGGGCGCGGTTGTCAGTGCTGCGCGCGTGGCATGAAGCGGCGCGGCAGCGCTCCACGCTGGCCCGGAAGTACCGGGCTCTCGCCGGGCGAGACGTTTGTTTGTGGCTCTCTGCGGCGGGACGATCAGCGCGCGTATTTCGGCAGCAGCAACCGCTCGACATTGCCGCGCGCGACGGCGTCGAGCTGCGCGCCGTCGAACACACCGCAGGCTTCGAGAGCGACGACGTGCTCGCCGGACGTGCGATAGGGGAAGTCCGAGCCGAAGACGAAATGCGCATCCGGCACGACTTCGCGCGCGCAGGAGAGCGTCGTGTGATTGGCGACTTGCGCCGTGTCGTAGAAGAAGCGCCGCGCCTCGGGCATGAAGCCCTCCGGCAACAGCGGCTTGTACTGCTTCAGCTCCGCCATGCGCGTGAAGCGCTCGATGAGATAGGGCATGGTGCCGCCGGCATGCGACCAGATCACCCGGATGTCCGGGAATTTCCGCGACGTGCCGTTGAACACCATGCTGACGATGGCGCGGGTCGTGTCGGTGCCGAACTCGATCACCGCGTCCTGCACACCCGGCATGAGATTCATGCAGCACAGCGGCAGCGAGGGGTGCACATAGATCACGGCCTTGCGGCGGTTGAGCTCCTCGAACACCGGGTTGAAGACCGGATCGCCCATCCATTTGTCGTGATAGCAGGTATACATGCCGACGCCGTCGGCCTTCAGCACATCCATGCCGTATTCGATCTCGCGCAGCGTGCCCTCGATATCGGGCAGCGGCAGCACGGTGAACATGCCGAATTTGCCGGGGTGATCGGCGACAAGCTTCGCCGCGTAATCGTTGCAGTTGCGCGCGAGAGCGCGGCGCTGCGCGTCGTTCGCGATGTGCTTGGAGAGCTGCGTCACCGAGACGATCGCGGTTTCGATGCCGCCTTGCTCCAGGTCCTCGAGCGATTTCTGGAGCGACCAGGTCTTGAGCGGCCCGCCCACGCCGGCGCCGCCCTGCTCGAGATAGGCGGGCGGCGCGATGTGATGATGAACGTCGATCCAGCGGCGCTTGGCGGTCATGATTTGCGATCCCATGAAAAGGGCGAGGCGGCGAGGGCTGGCGAGAATAGCGGCCTAGGACCCCAAAATCGAAGCGGGCGCTTCGGTCGCATACGCCGGGGCGAGCGGCATGCCATATCATCGAGGCCATGCCAGCCGTCAGCGAAAGCCAGATCGTCAACCTCGTCGACGCCTTCTACGCCAAGGTGCGGCGCGACGCGGTGCTGGCGCCGGTTTTTGAGCGCGCCATCGCGCCCGACGCCTGGCCGGTCCATCTCGCCAAGATGTACGATTTCTGGTCGTCGGTGATGCTCACCACCGGCCGCTACAAGGGCAATCCGCTGGCCGTGCATATGCGTGTCGCGGGGCTGGAGGCGGGCATGTTCGCGCGCTGGCTCGCGCTCTTCCGCGCCACGGCCGAGGAGATCTTTCCGCCCGAGCTGGCGGCGAGCTTCCGCGAGAAATCCGAGCGCATCGCCGAAAGCCTGAAGCTCGGCCTGTTTTACCGGCCGGGCCAGGCAGGCTTGAACATCGTGCCGCGCAGCCCTACGTAAAACGTACGGCAGAAGCGTTTTTCGGCGGTCGGGCGGCCCGCCAAATTTAATTTTTACCGAACAAAGCCAAATTTTGGCATTGAAAACAGGCTTCTAGATTTTTTTGCACTGCAGCGTTGCCGACAACGCGTGGCTTATTTTAAGCCTGCTTACTATTATAACGGCCATGAACGATAGCGATTTCGACTTCAATCGCAGCTTCGGCTTCGTCCTGCACGAGACCGCGCGGCTGCTCAGCAAGCGCTACGACCAGCGCTCCAAATCCCTCGGCCTCACCCGGGCGCAAATCCAGGTCCTCGCCTATCTCGTTTATCACGAGGGCATCAACCAGGCCGGCCTCGCCGAGCTCCTCGAGCTCGAGCCGATCTCCTTGGGGCGCCTCATCGATCGCATGGCGCAGGCCGGCTGGGTCGAGCGCCGCCCCGATCCGCAGGATCGCCGCGCCTGGCGGCTCTTCATCACCGAGAAGGCGAAGCCGCTCTTCGCCGAGATGGTCGCGATCGGCCGCGAGGTTCGCGCCGAGGCGCTCGCTGGCTTCACGCCGGAAGAGGGCGACCGGATCATGGAATTGCTGGTGCGCGCGAGGCACAACCTCTCGGCCCATACGGCCGAGCCCGACGCCGATCCGCGGCTCGCCGGAGCGGCCGAATGAGCGTGCTCTCCGATACCCGTGCGCGCTTCGGCCAGCGCAGCATGTTCTGGCGCATCGTGCTGATGGCGAGCATCCCGCTCGTCCTCGTCGCGATCGCGGGCTACCTCTATTTCACCGCCGGGCGCTCGGCCTCGACCGACGACGCCTATGTGCAGGCGGACAAGATCGTCGTCAGCTCCGATGTCAGCGGCCGCGTCGTCGCGGTCGAGGTCAAGGACAACCAGCCGGTCAAAGCCGGCCAGGTGCTGATCCGCCTCGATGACAGCAGCTACAAGATCGCGCTCGCCAAGGCGCAGGCCAATCTCGCGGCGACCAAGCTGCAGATCGACGGCCTCCGCGCGACCTACAAGCAGCGCCAGTCCGATCTCAAAGCGGCGCAGGACACGCTCGACTACATGCAGCGCGAAGCCGACCGCCAGGCCCAGCTGCTCGCGACGCACATCACCTCGCAGCAGAAATACGACGAGGCGCGGCATAATCTCGATGCGGCGCGCGGCCAGTTCAACTCGGCGCAGCAGGCGCTCGCCAACGTGCTGGCGAGCCTCGGCGGCAATCCCGATCTTCCGACCGATCAGCATCCGCTGGTGCTGCAGGCCAAGGCGCAGGTCGATCAGGCGGCGCTCGATCTCTCGAACACGGTGATCCGCGCGCCGGCCGACGGCTATGTCGCGCTGGCCAGCCGCCTGCCGGTGGGCCAATACCTCACCGCGGCGACGCCCGCCTTCAATGTGATGACGACGGATCACGCCTGGATCGAGGCGAATTTCAAGGAAACCGATCTGACGCGCATGCGCCCCGGCCAGAACGCGGATTGCGATATCGACACCTATCCCGATCGCGAATTCCGCGCCCATGTCGACAGCATCAGCGCCGGCACCGGCTCGGAATTCTCGGTGCTGCCGGCGCAGAACTCGACCGGCAATTGGGTGAAGATCGTGCAGCGCATCCCGGTGCGGCTGGTGATCGACAATCCCGATCCCAACTATCCGCTGCGGGCCGGGATGAGCGCGACCTGCTCGGTCGACACCCGCACGCTGACGCCGTGGAATTCCGAGCAGACGGCGGCGGCGCCGCGCTGAGCGAATAGCACAGCGGCCGAATAATGGCTCAAGGTCCAGCGCATGCAGGTCTGAATCGCGGCATCGTCACCGCCGCGGTGATGCTCGCGACCATCATGCAGACGCTCGACAGCACGATTGCGAACGTCGCGCTGCCGCATATGCAGGGCAGCTTCTCGGTGGCGCAGGACGAAGTCACGTGGGTGCTGACCTCGTATATCGTCGCCGCGGCGATCGGCACGCCGCTCACCGGCTGGCTCGCCGCGAATTTCGGCACCAAGCGGCTGCTGCTCGGCTCGATGGCCGGGTTCACCGTCGCCTCGGTTCTGTGCGGCCTCGCGCTCACGATCGATCAGATGGTGCTGTTCCGCTTCGCCCAGGGCATCTGCGGCGCGGCGCTGGTGCCGCTGGCCCAGACCATGCTGCTCAACATCTATCCGCGCGAGAAGGCCGGCGGCGCGATGGCGATCTGGGGCGCCGGCGTGATGCTCGGCCCGATCATCGGCCCGACGCTCGGCGGCTGGCTGACCGACGCCTATAACTGGCGCTGGTGCTTCTACATCAACGTGCCGATCGGCATCATCGCGTTCATGACCTTGGCGAGCTTCGCCGAGGAAAGCCCGACGCATCGCCGCGGCTTCGACTTCTTCGGCTTCGCGATGCTCAGCCTCGCGGTCGGCGCGCTGCAATTGCTCCTGGATCGCGGCGAGTACAAGGATTGGCTCGCCTCGAACGAGATCCGCATCGAGCTCGGCATTTCGCTCGCGGCGTTCTGGGTGTTCCTCGTTCATTCGGCGACGTCGTCCAACCCGTTTGTCAACCTCGTCCTCTTCAAGGACCGGAATTTCTCGTCGGGCAACGTGCTGATGTTCCTCGTCAGCGTCGTGATCCTCGCCTCGACCGCGCTGCTGCCGACCCTGCTGCAGGTCGTGCTCAATTATCCGGTGGTGACCGCCGGCGTCCTGATGACGCCGCGCGGCTTCGGCACGGTGGTCTCGATGCTGCTCGTGGGCAAGCTCAGCCAGCGCTTCGACGGGCGGCTGCTGATGCTGTTCGGCTTCATCATCTCGGCCTATTCGTTCTGGATCCCCTCGGGATGGACGATCGACATGGGCTGGCAGCCGATCGCCATCGCCGGCTTCGGCCAGGGCCTCGGCATGGGGATGATCTTCGTGCCGCTGTCGCTCGTGACTTTCGGCACCTTGCCCATGGCGCATCGCAACGAGGCGACGGCGCTCTTCAGCCTGGTGCGCAATGTCGGCGGCAGCATCGGCATCTCGCTCGCCGAGAATTATCTCGCGCGCGCGACCCAGGCGAGCCATCAGGCGATTGCCGCTAATGTCACGCCGTTCAATCAATCGCTGTGGGACCCGGGCATCGCCCAGATGTGGAATCTCCACACCACGCAAGGCATCGCCGCGCTCAATATGGAAGTGACGCAGCAAGCCTCGATGATCGCCTATCTGCAGTGTTTCGCGCTGATGGCCGCGATCTGCGTCTTGATGATCCCGATGCTGCTGATCATGCGCCATGTCCGCCAGTCGCCGGGCCGCGGCGCCGCGCATGCGGCGATGGACTGACGCCGCCGCCGTGGTCTTTGCGTGCGGCAGTTGCCTCGCTTCGCAAAACCGCCCATGCTCCGATCGAGGGATCGGGTCGCGCAAGACAACGCGCGACGGGGTGGGGGGAGCATGCACATTCACTCGCCGTTTCGCGCGCGCGTCGGCTTGGGCACAAGCCGCGCACAGGCGCTGTTGCCGCTTGCGGTCTGCTTGTCGGTTTTGCTGCTGTCTTTCGCCGCGCCGGCACAAATCCCGACACCGAATGCCAATCAATACGGTCCGGGCCTGATCGGGCTGACCGGCCCGACGGGCGCCTGGACCCTGGGATACTCGGGGGCGGGCATCACGGTCGCGGTCAGCGACAGCGGCATCGACACGACCCATCCGGCCTTCACCGGCAAGATCGACTCGCGGAGCATGAATTTCACTCTGCCGTCGCAGGGCGCACCCTACGTCACGACCCAGATCACGGATACCGGCAGCCACGGCACGCACGTCGCCGGCATCATCGCGTCGTCCACCTCCGGGCCCGCCGGCGCCCCCGGCGTTGCCTATAACGCGAATCTCGTCGTGCTGCGGTCGCTGAACGGCTGTGCCACGGGCCAGGATTGCGATCCGCCCGGCGTTTCGAATTCATCTGCCGCTGCGCTCAATTATTTCGCCGGTCTGACGAATGTGATGGTGTACAACGCGAGCTACGGTCCGAATGTCGATAAGGGCTCGACGACATGGGGGGCGAAATACATCGATCCAACCGAGGAGACGGCGGCACTCGGCGCGATCACCAAAGGCAAGATAATCGTCGCGGCGAACGGGAATGACCGCGACACGAGCCCTGTCGCGGGTGCCAATCCCTACGGGCTTGCGCTCGATCCCTTCATTCAGCCCGGCAACGCGAATGCGGGCGTCTATCAGGACGGCAACAACAATTACGATTTCTCGGCGCTCCTCAACCAGCCCGGTCTGATCATCGCGGTCACCTCGGTCGGGCAGAACAAGCTCTCTGCGTACTACGCCCAGTATTGCGGCGTCACGGCGAGCTGGTGCGTCGCGGCGCCGGGCGGCGATCAAAGTCTCGACAACGGCATCTGGTCGACGATCCCCGCTAGTACTTACGGCTATCAACAAGGCACGTCGATGGCGGCACCCGCGGTCTCGGGTGGGCTTGCGGTATTGCAACAAGCCTATCCTGGCTACGCCGCGCGCGATCTCGCGAATGTGCTGTTCGCAACGGCCGAAAACGTCGGCGGGCAGGCGGCGGATAATGCGATCTACGGCTATGGGCTGATCCGCCTCGATCGCGCGGTCGCCGGTCCGACGACGCTCGCGGCGGGGTCGAACATCGTGATCGGCGCGCAGCAGGTTACCTATTGGAGCCAGCCGCTGACCACCGGCGGCGCGTTCAGCGTGGGCGGCCCCGGCTATCTGATCGTCGCCGGCCGCACGACCGCAACCGGCGATGTGACCGTGAATGGCGGCGCGCTCGGCGTTGACGGCACGCTGACGCTGCAAACCAAGCTGACGGTCGCGCCCGGCGGGACGCTCGCCGGGTTTGGCGCCGTCGTCGGCAATGCCTTGATCAACGGCACGATCGGCGCCGGACAATTGCCGAACTATGCCGATCTCATTGCCAATAACGGCGGCACCCTGCCGGCTGGGATTCCCTTGAGCGGGACTTCGCCGGGAACGCTGACATTCCAGGGCAGCGTCACGCTCGCGGCCGGCGCGACGATGCTCGAGGACATTGACGGTGCGGTGCAGATTCCTGGCGGACCGGGCACCTATAGCAAGATCATCGTGACGGGGGCGGGGGCGTCTTTCGCCGCCAACGGTGTACTCGTGCCGGTGTTGCGCGGCATACCGGGCGGCACGAACACCTACGTGCCGCCGATCGGCACGCGGTTCCCGATCGTCACGGCGCAGAACGGCGCGACGATCACCGCCGATCGGTTCACGGCCGTGACGCAGCCGGCGGTCGGACTCGGCGCGAATAGCCGTCTCGACGTTGTCTATCTGCCGACATCGATTACCGTCAACGTTACGCCCCTCAATTTCCAGGAATTCGCGGCCAATCAGAACCTGAACGCCAATACGCAACAGGTCTCGAATGTGCTCGATCGCATTCGCCCGGCACCGGGTATAGGACCGCGTTCCGTCGAAGCGCCGCTGTTCGACGATCTCTACGACGAAGATACGGAGGGCGACGACAGCGCGTTGAACTCGCTCTCCGGTCAAGGCCAGGCCGCCAATCCCGGCGCCATGCTGGCGTCCTTCGCGACCTTCGCCGACGCGATCGGCGATCGCCAGGCGATGATGGGCCTGGGTCTCGGCGGCGTTCAGGCGGCCCTGTCGCCGCGCGTCGCGCTCAACAGCGGGCAGCCGGTCACCGTCGCCTCGGACGGCGCGCTGCCGTTCTTCGGCGGATCGTCCGCCGCGTGGTCGGGCTGGAGCGAAGGTCTCGGCCAGTGGTCGAGGATCGGCAATGACGCCGGCCTGCCCGGCTCCCATAGCAGCGGCGGCGGCTTCGCCCTCGGCATCGATCATGCATTCTCGCCGGAGATCACCGCCGGTGCCGCTTTCGGTTACGTCCGTACCCTCGCCGCGAGCGAGGGCACCGATGCAATGTCCAATACCTATGCCGGCGCGCTCTATGGCTCCTGGCTGCCCGGCGCCTGGGTGTTCGACGGCCGGATCGCCGGCGGGACCACGGCGAGCCACACATCGCGCGTCGTGACCTTCCCGGGCCTGGCGAGCGAGAGCGCGCAAGGATCGGTCGGCGGTTGGGGCGTGCTGGCGGCCGGTGAAGCCGGTTATCGTCTCGGCATCGCCGGCGCGACGGTGGAGCCCTATGCCGGGATCACGGCACAGACTTTCCATCAGGCGGCGTTTACGGAAACGAGTGATTTCGGGCTGAGTTTTCCGGCCCAGTCCTTCAACAAAGTCACGAGCCGCTTCGGCGCGCGCGCGGCGACACGCTTCCAGGCCGCCGGCGTCACGCTCGAGCCGCAGGCGCAGCTCGCTTGGGCGCATGATTGGCACGACGACAGCCTGACGATGCAGGCCGCGCTCTTCGATGCGCCGTTCCAATTGCAGGCCGCGCGGCCCGGCCGCGACGCCGCGGTCGTCGGCCTCGATCTCGTCGGCTGGCAGGCCGAGAATCTGATGGTTTTCGTCGCTTATAACGGCGAATTCCGCGGCAACGCGATATCGAACGGGATCACCGGCGGGTTTCGCGCGCGCTGGTGAGTTAGCCGTCGGAGTCGATCGCCTCGCGGAACTGGCGCGGGTCGAAATCGGCGGTGCGTTCGCCGCCCTTGTGCGAGACCGCGACATCGAGCCGCGCCGCGGCCACGAGCGCGTTCTCGGTGAAGGTGCCGCTCGGCTGATCCTCGTCGATGGCGAGGCTGGCGAGCGACGGGCTTTGCGCCAGGAGCCGATAAAGCGCGGTTACCCGGAGATAGAGCGCGAGGGTGGTCTGGACGTTGGTGCCGAGCTCCTCGGCGAAGAGGTCGAGCACCGCCCGGGTATCGATATCGAAGCCCTGGGCTTCCTCGTCCTCGTCCTCGTCCGCCGCCGGGTTCTCGCCCGCCGTCTGCTCGAGATATTCACGAAACAGAAACAGTGCCGAGGCGAGGAGATCGGGATCGACCGACGGCACGCGCGGTTGGGAGGCAGACATCGCCTTGGCTTAGCCGGAACCCCAAGCGCCCTCAACCGCTTTGAATTCGCGTGCCCGCACGTTCTTTTTTGCCGCTTTCCGCTTGTCCGCACGGGCTGGCGCGGCCTAAGGAATAAAGTCCGTCGCAGGTCGTTGTTTGGACGTCCCGGGAGGGGTTTCCCTCGGCCGGGAGGAGTCGTTTAATCGTCGTGGCCAGGCTCCCGTTCACCGCCGAAGGCCGCAGCGCCAGCCTTGTCGAAGTCTCGATCATGGCGCTGGTCATCGGCATCGTCACCGGTCTTGCCGGCGTGCTTTTCCGTGCCATCGTGGCCGGCATCCACGACTTCTTCTTCCTCGGCGAATTCTCGCTTTATTACGACCCGAACGTGCACACCCCGGCAAGCTGGCTCGGGCCGCTGGTGATCTTCTCGCCGGTGGTCGGCGGGCTGGTGGTGATCTTCCTCAGCCGCCTGCCGGAGGCCGACCGCCGCGGCCAGGGCGTCTCCGATATCATCGACGCGATCTATTACCGCGAGGGCCGGGTCCGCTCGCTCCAGGCCTTCATCAAATCCCTTGCCGCCGGCATGCAGAGCGGCTCGGGCGGCTCGGTCGGCCGTGAGGCGGCGATCGTCCAGATCGGCGCCGCGATCGCGTCCCGCGCCGCGCGCTTCGCCAATCTGGCGCAATGGCAGCGCATGACCCTGGTCGCCGCGGGCGGCGCCTCGGGCCTGGCGGCCGCCTTCAACGCGCCGCTGGGCTCGATCGTCTTCGCGGTCGAGTTGATGATGCCCGAGATCAGTCCGCGTACCCTGTTGCCGGTGACCATGGCCGCCGGTGCCGGCACGTTCGTCGCGCGCATCTTCTACGGCTTGCAGCCGACCTTCCTGGTGCAGACGGTGACCGCTCCCGAGCTGCGCGTCTCGGGCGTCGTCGATCTCATTCCCTTCGTCTTCTTCGGCCTGCTGCTCGGCATCGTCTCCTGGGTGATGATCCGGGGGCTGAGCTGGACCGAGCATCTGCTCAACAAGCTGACGACGAATCCATACCTCAAGCATGCCTTCGCCATGCTGCTGGTCGGGCTGATGGTCTACGGCATGAAGGTGGGGGTCGGCGATTACCTCATCGAAGGGCCGAGCTACGCGGCGCTGCAGGACATCCTGCGCGGCACTGACACGGCGCTGTGGTTCTTCGCGCTGCTTTTCGCGGCCAAGCTGGTGGCGACGACGTTGACGCTCGCGTCCGGCGGCAGCGGCGGCGTCTTCTCGGCCTCGCTGATCATCGGCGCGGCGCTCGGCGGCGTCGTTGCGACGGTGACGCAGATGCTGGCGCCCTCGCTCAGCATCAACATCCCCGATTACGCGATCGTCGGCATGGCGGGCATGCTCGGCGGCACCACCGGCGCGGCGATGACCGCGATCGTCATGGTGTTCGAGCTGACCCGCGACTACAACGTCATCGTCCCGCTGATCATGGCCGTGACCTTGGCGATCGCCGTGCGCAAGGCGGTGCTGCCGCAGAGCATCTATACGCTGAAGCTCGCCGATAAAGGCCATGAAGTGCCCGATTCCCTGCAAGCGAACATGTATCGCATCCGCGCCGCCGAGCGCGCGATGAGCACCGATTTCGAGGTCCGTCCGGCCGAGGCGCGGATCGACGAGACGATCGCCTCGCTGGTCGAGACCGGCCGGCCGATCTATGTGATGATCGCGAGCGGCAATCGCCTCGCCGGCTATGTGCGGCTCGATCCCGGCTTCAAGCTCTGGAAGCCGAACGATCCCGGTCTGCGTCTCGGCGATCTCGCGCGCAGCGATTACGTGATGGTGCGGCCAATGGACACGATGTTCTTCGTCATCGGGCGGCTGGCGCGGCGCGGCGCGCGGCTTGCGATCGTCGCCGGCGGCGCCAATCGCGTGCCGCGCGTCGGCGATATCCGCGGCGTCATCGCGCTCGAGACGATGGGCGAAGCGGTGATCGAGAATGCGCGTGTCTACGCGCCGCAGGCCTCGCGCAGCCCGTTCCCGCTGCTCTACCGCCGCCGCGTCACCTGGCCGTTCTTCTGGCGGCGGAAATCGTCCGGCGATTAGCCGTTACGCCGGATCGCCGGTATCGGCTTTCAGCCCCGCCGCCTTGATGCCGGCGACGGCGCAGGCCTCGTCGTTTTCCGACGTATCGCCCGAAATCCCGACCGCGCCGATCACGTTGCCGCTATCGTCCTTGATCAGGACGCCGCCGGCATTGGGCACGACCTTGCCTTCGGAAGCGACCATCAGCGAGGTCATGAAGGCGGGGTTGCCCTGGACGCGGCGCGCGAATTCGCGCCCGCCGAAGCCCATGCCGAGCGTGCCCCAGGCTTTGCCTTCGGCAATCTGCGGCCGCAGGATGCTCGATCCGTCCTCGCGCTTCATGGCGACGCGATGCCCACCGGCGTCCAGCACGACGACGGTCAGCGGCTTGAATTTCGCGCCGCGGCCGTGCTCCAGCGCCTTGTCGACGATGGTGGAAGCCTGGGCAAGGGTGAGGGGGTTCATGGGCAATCTCCTCCGAAGGTGAAGTGGCGGCAAGCGCGCGCAGCCCATATCATAGCAAACACAACAAGGCTAGCTGCCGGGAAGGCTGAGGGTCGGGGCAATGTCAAAACTGCGTCTTTCGTTCTCGTGCTGGGACTACGACCGCATGCGCGCGCTGGCCGATGGCAGCGTCACCGCGGAAGGCATCGATCTCATCTGCATGAATCATGTGGTCGAGGAAACCTTCTTCCGCATGGCGCGCTACCGCGAGTTCGATCTCGCCGAGATGTCGCTATCGTCCTACACGGTGTCGCTGTCGAAGCCGGAGAGGCCGTTCGTCGCCATCCCGGTCTTCCCCTCGCGCATGTTCCGCCACGGCTTCATCTACACCTCGGCGAAAAGCGGCATCAGGGAGCCGAAGGATCTCGTCGGCAAGCGCATCGGCACGCCGGAATATCAGCTCACCGCGCCGGTCTGGATCCGCGGCATCCTGCAGGACGAATACGGCGTCGATGCGGCGAGCCCGACCTATCTGACGGGCGGCCTCTTCGAGGCGGGGCGCATCGAGAAGATTGCGCTCAACCTGCCGCCGAAATTCAAGCTCGAGACCATCGATCCGACGAAGACGCTGTCGGAGATGATCGCGACCGGCGAGATCGACGCGATCCAGGCGCCGCATCCGCCCTCGACCTTCTACACGCAACCCGATCGCGTGAAACGCCTGATCGAGAATTACGTCGAGGTCGAGCGCGCCTATTACCGCAAGACCAAGATTTTCCCGATCATGCACACGGTCGCGATCCGGCGCGAGGTCTACGAAGCCAATCGCTGGATCGCGCAATCGCTGTTCAAGGCGTTTGTCGAAGCGCAGCGCAAGATCTACGACCAGCTGCATCATCAGGAAGCCTATTCGACGATGCTGCCCTGGCAGATGGCTTATGTCGAAGAAACGCAGAAGGAGTTCGGGCCGGATTGGTGGGCTTACGGCCTCGAGGCCAACCGCCATGTGCTCGATACCTTCCTGCGCTATCATCACGAGCAGGGCTTGTCGCCGAAGCGACTGAAGCCGGAAGATCTGTTCGCACCCGAAACATTCGAAGGATTTAAAATCTGAGCCCGCTCGGGGAGGGGACGATGAAGCGTAAGCCTGTCGCCAGCATCACGGTTGCCCTCGTTGCATTCCTTGGCACGGTGCTTGCCGCGCACGCCGCCGACACGGTCCTGCAAGGCAAGGACGCGTTCGGCGATTTCAGCCGCGACGCACCCGGCCTCTGGCACAAGGTGACGCTCGGCGATCTGCCGCAGCCTTACGCTTCGCAATCCGCACGCAATTTCCCGCAGCTCGCGCCGCGGCCCGAGGGCGCGATGCCCAAAGTGCCGGCGGGTTTCTCGGTCTCGGTCTATGCGCAAGGCTACAAGCAGCCGCGCGAGATGAAGCTCGCGCCGAACGGCGACGTCTTCCTCGCCGAGAGCGGCGCCGGCAAAGTCCATGTCCTGCGCTCGAATGGTCCGGGCAAGCCGCCGACCGACACGGTCTTCGCCGAGGTCGCCGAGCGGCCGTTCGGCATCAGCTTCTTCCCCGCCGGGCCGCATCCGAAATACGTCTATATCGCGTCGATGAATGAGGTCGTGCGCTTTCCCTACACGGTCGGCGACACCCAGGCGCGCGGGCCGAAAGAGACGATCGTGCCCAACCTGCCGGGACCGCTGCATTGGACTCGCGACGTGCTGGTGACGCCTGACAGCAAGCACATCCTCGTCGCCGTCGGCTCCAGCACCAACATCGCCGACAAGGGCATGGAGCCGGAGCAGTACCGCGCCAACATTCTCGAATTCAATCCCGACGGCAGCGGCCGCAAGGTGCTCGTCTCCGGCACGCGCAATCCGGTCGCGATCGCGTTCAACCCGCTCGACGGCGCGCTCTGGACTTCAGTCAACGAGCGCGACCTCCTCGGCGACAATCTCCCGGCCGATTACGTCACCCATGTGCAGCCGGGGAAATTCTACGGCTGGCCGTATTTCTACAACGGCAACCACCGCGATCCGCGCGTTGAGGGCAATCCGCCGGTGCCGGGCGATCAGGTCGTGGTCGGCGACGTGCTGATCCAGCCGCATTCGGCGCCGCTCGGCATCGCTTTCTACACCGGCAAGCAATTCCCTGCGGAGTACCGCAACGACCTCTTCGTCGCGCTGCACGGCTCGTGGAACCGGGGCTTGCGCACCGGCTACAAGCTGATCCGCATCAAGCTGCAGAACGGCAAGGCGACCGGCCAGTACCAGGATTTCATGACGGGCTTCGTCACTGCCGACGGCAATGTCTGGGGCCGGCCGGTCGGCGTCGCGGTGGCGGCGGACGGCGCGTTGCTGATGAGCGATGACGGCACCGGCAATGTCTGGCGCATCGGCTACAGCGGCAGCAAGCAGGCGGCGCGTTGACCGAGAAGCCGGTTCCGCTCGCCGCGACGTTGCTGCTGCTGCGCGATGCCGCAGCCGGTTTCGAGGTGCTGATGATCACCCGCCACGCCGAGACGGTGTTCGCCGGCGGCGCGGCGGTGTTTCCCGGCGGGCGGCTCGATCCTGGGGACGCCGCGCCGGCGCTGCTGCAGCGCTGCCGCGCGGTGCCCGAGATCGATGCGGCGCAGATGGCGCTGCGCGTTTGCGCCATCCGCGAGACTTTCGAGGAGGCGGGGCTACTGCTGGCGCGGCGCGGCGGCGAGGAATGGCTGCTTCGCGGTGCCGAGCTCGATGCGATCGCAGAAGAGCTGCTGCTGCGGCTCGGCCATCCGCCGGATTTTACCGAGCTGGTCGTCGAAGGCGCGCTCGAGCTCGCGACCGATCTGCTCGTGCCGTTCGCGCATTGGATCACGCCCGAGATCCGGCCGCGGCGCTACGACACCTATTTCTATCTCGCGCCGGCGCCGCCTGAGCAGGAAGCGCGGCATGACGGGCATGAGGCGGTGGATTCGATCTGGGTCGCGCCGGGCAAGGCGGCGGAGGACGGCGCGGCGCATCGCGTGAAGATGATCTTCGCCACGCGGTTCAATTTGCAGAAGCTGGCGCGCAGCGCGACACGAGAGGCGGCCTTCGCCGCGGCCCGCGCCGACAAGATCGTCACCGTCACGCCGGTCTATCGCGAGACGCCGCAGGGGCTGATGTGGTGCATCCCGATCGAGGCCGGCTACGGCATCGCCGAGACGCCGGTCCAAGGTGAGGTGATTGCCTAGGCGCGCTTCCCGTCGCGGAAGCTCCTGCCCTCGGCCGCGAGCTTTGCGAGCAGCGGCGCCGGTTTGAGACCATCATCCCCGAACCGCCTCGCCGCCGCGTTCAGCTGGTCGACGATCTTCGGCAGACCGGTGAGATCGGCATAGAACATCGGCCCGCCGCGATGCGCCGGGAAGCCGTAGCCATAGACCCAGATGATGTCGATATCACTCGCGCGGATGGCGATGCCTTCGTCGAGAAGCCGCGCGCCCTCGTTGATCATCGCCGAGAGGATGCGCAGGACGATCTCCGCGGCGGGCAAGGTCGCGCGCGCATCGCTGCCGCGCGCGTTGTCGATGAGACGCTGCGCCTCGGGGTCGGGCAGGGGCGTGCGGCTGCCGCTCTCGTAGCGGTAGTAGCCGGCGCCGGTCTTCTGGCCGAGTCGCCCGGCATCGACGATCGCATCGGCGAGCGGCCAGACGCGGCCGCGCTGCTTCCGCGCGCGATAGCTGATATCGAGCCCGGCCATGTCGCCTGCGGCGCAAGGCCCGACCGGGAAGCCGAACTCGGTCATCGCGCGATCGATCGCCTCGATGGCGATGCCCTCGGCGAGCAGCCGCTCGACCTCGCGGCCGCGCTGCGTCAGCAGGCGGTTGCCGACGAAGCCGTCGCAGGCGCCGACCGTGACCGGAAGCTTGCGGATCTTGCGCCCGAAAGCCATGCCGGTCGCGATCGCACTCGGTGCGCTCTGCGCCGCGCGCACCACTTCCATCACCCGCATCACCGTTGCCGGTGCGAAGAAATGCAATCCGAGCACGCTCTCCGGCCGCTGTGAGGCCTCGGCCAGCAGATCGAGATCGAGATAGGAGGTATTGCTCGCCAGGAACGCATCCGGCTTCGCGATCGGCCCGAGCTCGGTGAAGATCTTGTGCTTCAGCGCGAGATCCTCGGTCACCGCTTCGATGATGAGATCGGCGCCGCGCAGATCGCTCAGCAGCATCGCGCCGCGCAGCCGCGCCAGGCGCTTCTCCGCCTCCTCCGGCTTGAGACGCCCGCGTTTCACCGCGCCATCGTAATGCGCGCGGATCGTGGCGAGCGCGCGATCGAGCGCCAGCTTGTCGGCCTCGACGAGGGTCACAGACAAGCCGGCATCGGCGCAGCAGATCGCGATCGCACTGCCCATCGTGCCGCCGCCGATGATGCCGACGCTGGCGATGTTCTTGACGGGCGTATCGGCGGCGAGTCCCGGCACTTTCGCCGCTTCGCGCTCGGCGAAGAACAGGTAGCGCAGCGCCCGCGCCTGATCGCTGAACACCGTCCCGGCGAAAATCTCCTGCTCGCGCTTGAGCCCGGCATCGATCGGCAGCAGCGCGGCCTCGAGCGCGTCGATGCAGGCTTGCGGCGCGTTGAGGCCCGGCTTGCGCCTGGCGGTATCCGCGCGTGCCGCGGCGAAGAAATCCGTATCGGGCATGATCGGCGGCGGCAGGTCGCGCACCCGCGGCAACGGGCGCTTGTCGCACACGCGCTCGGCGAAGGCGAGGGCGCCGCCGCGCAGATCGCCGTCGATGATCGCGTCGATGAGGCCGCGCTCGAGCGCGAGCTTGGCATCGATCGGATCGCCGCCGACGATCATGTCGAGGGCGAGTTTCAGCCCGATGAGCCGCGGCAGACGCTGGGTGCCGCCGGCGCCCGGCGTGATGCCAATCTTTACCTCGGGCTGGCCGAGCTTCGCATCGGGCGTGGTCACGCGATAATGGCAACCCATCGCAAGCTCCAGCCCGCCGCCCAAGGCGTGGCCGTGGATCGCCGCGACGATCGGCTTCGGGCTTTGTTCCATGATAGCGATATTTGCAGGGTTGAGCGGCTCCTCGCGCTTGCGCTCGAATTCGGTGATATCGGCGCCGGCGATGAAGCCGCGCCCGGCGCCGATCAGCACGATGGCGGCGGCCGCCGGATCCGCAATGGCGGCTTCGAGCGCCGCCTTGAGCGCGGCGCGCAGCGCGTGACTGGTGGCGTTGACCGGCGGATTGTCGATGGTGAGGAGAGCGACTTTGCCGATCTGCTCGGTTTTGACCAGCGGCGAGCCCGCTTCCATGCTGAAATCCTTATGCTGCGGCGCGGCAAGGCTTGAAGCCGGGGGCGGTTTCTGTCAAGCAGAGCGCTGAAAAGATGCGCAGTAATGGTGCAACAGGGGGGCCGATGAAGAAGCTGCTCGCCGTCTTTGCGGCGATAAGTGCGGCGTCGTTCGTGCTGCCCGTGCCCCATGCTGCCGCGGCGGATGCGGTAAAGACCGTGACCCTCGGCGCCTCGCTGCAATTGACCGGCGCCGATGCCAATCTCGCACGCTATTTCCGCGACGGCTACCAGATCGCGGCCGACCGCATCAATCAGCAAGGCGGCATCCGTGTCGGCGACGAGACGTATCAAATCGCGCTCAAGATTCTCGACAACCAATCCAACATCAATCTCGGCGTGCAGCAATACGCGCAGCTGATCACGCGCGACAATGTCGACTTCGTCCTCGGCCCCTACAGCAGCAACCACACGCTGAACGAATCCTCCGTCGCGGAGAAATACCGGGTGCCGATGGTGCAGGGCGGAGGCGCGGCCAAGCAGATCTTCGAGCGCGGCTATCGCTACATATTCGGCACCGCGCCGCCGGCCGAGAATTATTTCGGCTCGACCGTCGAGATGATGACCAAGCTCGATCCGCGCGTGCATACATTGGCGCTGCTGACCGCGGACGATGCTTTCGACGTCGCGGTGCGCTCCGGCACCAAGGCGCTCACCCAGCAGCGCGGCATCGACATCGTGGTCGACCAGGTCTATCCCGAGCAGACGCCGAATTTCACCTCTCTGCTCGCTCTGGTGAAGTCGAAATCGCCCGACGCGATTCTGCTCGGCGGGCATGAGGCCGAGAGCCTCAATTTCATGCGCGAGGCGAAGTCGCTCGATGTGAACCCCAAAGATCTCACCTCGCTCACCGTCGGCGTGCCGTCGCACGATTTCCGCGCTGCCTTGGGCAAGGACGCGGAAGGCGTTTTCGGCATGACGCCGTGGGTGATCTCGCCCGTCGCGCGCGACCGCTGGTTCGGCGACGGCCAGCAATTCGCCCAGCTCTTTCAGCATCGCTTCAATTACGAGCCCGATTATCACGTCGCATCGGCGGTCGCCGATGTCGAAACTTTCGCCTATGCGCTCGAAGCCGCCGGCACGCTCGATCGCGAGAAAGTCCGAGATGCCATCGCGAAAAGCAATTTCGAATCGGTCTATGCGACGATCCGCTATCAGGCGAACGGTCAGATCGACATTCCGCAGATCGTGATCCAGGTCGAGAACGGCCAAGTGGTGCCGATCTACACGGATCACTTCCTCAACAAGCCGAA
>Ga0335085_10003102_pt1 | contig 29527 bp, 21 predicted proteins | sample Lox_Sample_45_FD_206712 | JGI IMG/M metagenome (GOLD analysis project Ga0335085, IMG submission 206712) | Soil microbial communities from Loxahatchee National Wildlife Refuge, Florida, United States - Lox_Sample_4.5 | ecosystem: Environmental > Terrestrial > Soil > Wetlands | place: USA... | reverse complement strand
GCGGATCGCTTCGGCACGTACGTGGGAGGCGGCATCGCCCTCTTGTGGAGCGACATGCTGGGGAACCACAACCTCGTGACATCCGCGGCGATCGCCGGTGGCGCCGGGTACAACTTCGGGGACGCGTCGGCACTCGTCGCGTACGAGAACGACGCGCACCGCTGGAACTGGGGCGTCACCGCACAGCAGGTCCCGTACTATTCCGGCGGATACACCCTCGGGACGGCGTACGTGGGGGGAGAGCCCGCCTACATCCAGAACGTCGAGCTGTACCGCCAGACCAATCGCCAGTTCGCGGCGACCACGTCGTATCCGTTCAACGCCGACGCCCGCATCGAGTTCTCGGCGGGCGTGAACAACATCACCTTCAACCACCAGATCGAGACGCAGGCCATCGCACAGGCCGACGGCGCGCTGCTCTACGACAGCACCTACGCGCTCGCCAGTTACCCGGGGATCACCCTCGGCACCGCGATGGCCGCGTTCGTTTACGACAACTCCTATTTCGGCGCCACGAGCCCGCTGCTCGGCGAGCGCGCCCGGCTCGAGGTGTCCCCCGCGGTGGGCACGATCAACTGGATCAACGTGCTCGCGGACTTCCGCCGCTACTGGATGCCGATCAAACCCGTTACGCTCGCCGCCCGCGCCCTCTACTACGGCCGTCACGGCAGCGGCGCGGACGACGTGCGGCTCACCCCGCTCTACCTTGGCTACCCGAGCCTGATCCGCGGCTACGACATCGGATCGTTCAGTGCGACCGAGTGTCGCGCGAGCGGTACCGACTCCTGCCCCGCGTTCGACCGGCTGCTGGGATCGCGGTTGTTGCTCGGCAACCTCGAGCTCCGCTTCCCCTTGCTCGGCCTGCTGGGACTGGGCAGCGGCTTCTACGGCGCGCTCCCGATCGAGACGGGGATTTTCGCCGACGGGGGCATGGCGTACTGCGACCACACCGAGCCCCTGTTCTGCAGCGGCGACAACCACCCCGTCTATTCGACGGGTGGCGTGATGCGCGTGAACATCCTCGGCTACGCCGTGCTGGAGATCGACTACGTCAAGCCGTTCCAGCGGCCGGTGCAAGGATGGTACTGGGAGTTCAGCCTCACACCGGGATTCTGATCAACGGCGAAGGTCGAGCCTCCAATATCCAAGCGTCGATATCCGATATTCTGCCTCTAGTCCCTCTTTCCCCACACCATCTTCCCCATCACCCAATCCAGCACCCGATCCGGCAGCCACACGGCCAGCCGTTCCGCCCACGCGTGCTCCGACACGATGACGCGGATCGGCGGCCGCCGCGCGGTGAGGACCCGCAGCACCGTGCGGGCGACGAGCGTCGCCGGTGGAGCCTCGCGCCCGCCCTTGAGCGCCGCATCCTTGAAGCGCTCGAGCACGCGCCCGTACGGCGAGCTGCGATAGCGCGAGATGTCCATCGCCTCGACCTTGTCCCAGATCTTGCTCTGGATGTTGCCGGGCTCGATCACGACGACGCGAATGCCTGAGGGCGCCAGCTCGCGGCGCAAGGCGTCCGAGATCGCCTCGAATCCGAATTTCGAAGCCGCGTAGGGGCCGAGGAACGGCAGCACCGCCCGCCCGGCGACCGACGTGATGTTGATGATCCGGCCTCCAGGCGCCGCTCTGAGGAGCGGCAGGAACGCCTGCGTGACCGCCAGCTGGCCGATGAGGTTCACCTCCAGCACGCGCCGCAGCTCGTCGAGCGGCACGAGCTCGAGCGGGCCCGCGGCCGGCATGCCCGCGTTGTTGACGAGGCCAAAGAGCGGCCGGCCGGCGAGCCCTTCGCGCACGGCCGCCTGCGCGACTGCGATGCTCGCCGCGTCGGTCACATCCATACGCACCGGCACGACGCCGGCCTGGATGAGCGCCGGCTCGTCCGCCGCGCGGCGCACCGTGCCGAACACGGCGTACCCCGCCCGCGCCAGCTCTGCGGCGACGGCAAAACCGATCCCCGAGCTCGCGCCCGTAACCACGACCCCCTGGCTCATGGGGTCAAATATGTCGGAAGAACAGCGGGAGGCGCGCTAGAACCGCGTGCGCCAGAAGTCGGCCGCGGTTGGGAACAGCTTCTCGGTGACGGTGGCGGACAGCGTCACGAACGCGCCGTGGCCGCCGCGCACCGAGAAATCGGGGTCGGTGAGGTCGCCGAAGCGGTACCCCGCGGCCAGCTCGAGGCCGGGCACCGGGCGGAAGGCGAGCGCCGGCGCGGCGTCCCAGGAGCTGGCGCCGCTCGAGCGGTCGATCAGCAGGCGGCCGTCGTACTGCACGCGCAGCCACGGCACGAGCGCGATGCTCATGCGTCCGCCCACATAGTCGGCCCACGCCACGAGCGTCTGCGAGGTGCTGTCGGCGTAGTGCTGGTCGGCCTGGGCGCGGCGCATCGCGTAGCGCGCTCCCAGCTCGAGCGCGCGCGTCGGCGTCCACATCATCTCGGCCGCGGCGATCGCCCGCGCCTCGGCGCCCTGGGTCACGAGCACGCCGCCGCCGATCGGGTTTTCGACGTCGGTCCACTGCAGCTTCACCAGCATGTTCAGACGGTCGGTCTTCGCGGGCCGGAACGCGAGGCCCCACAGGCTCGACAGCTGCCGCGCGGTCGGGGTCGCGGGCAGCTCGTTCTGCGAGATCTGCTGCCGCGTCAGGAGCGCGAGCGACTGATCGAACGCGACGTCGCCCGCCACCGTCATCAGGCGGCTGCGCTGCAGGTTGCCATCCTTGTACTCCGCGCGCGCGCTGAGGCGATACGGCCGGTCTGCGGGGACGAGCTCGAGCCCTGCCGCGGCGGACCAGTAGTCGTCCTCGGCCTGCGGGAACGGCATCGCCCGCACCGGGTCGGTGAGCGACGCGCTCGCCACGCCCACGCGGCGCTCGAACATCACGTTCATCGCCAGGTCGGAGGTGACCTGCATGCGATTGCGCAGGCCCACCACGGCGGCGTTGACCGCGCCGTTGACGCCCCCGGCCAGCTGATAGTTGCCCCACGCCTCGGTCCCGCTCCCCATGGTCGCACGCACGCCCACGCTCGAGGTCGAGTAGCGCGTAGCGCTGTCGGGCCGCGACACGAAGTGATGGGCCGCTTCCACGGCCACGCCGCGCATGACCTGATAGGCGCCCCCGAATCCCCAGAAATCCGGCGCCAGCTCCTGGCCGTCGAGGCTCAGATGGCGCTGCGCCTCCGCGAAGAGCTGCGCGCTCTTCGTCACCGACCAGCTCGTCTTGAGGGCCGCGGTGGTGGCCTCGCTCCAGCCGAGCCCGCTCCCCAACCCGCCGTTCGCCTGATCGTTCGCGACACCCGCGTCGAGGAGGAGGTTGGGGCGCAGCGCCTGCACGATGCCGAAGCGGCTGTGGGAGCGGCTCATGCCCTGGATCTCGAAGTCCTGGCTCGAGTGCTCCGCGCGGAGCTCGGTGCCGGCGACCTTGAAGGCGCCCCGGACGGTCACGTCGGTCAACCCGGGCTGCAGCGCCACGTTCGCGGGATTGGTGAACTCGCGATCGACGCGCATGGCGGTCGCACCGAGGGTGAGGGCGCCGTGCAAGCCGGTGAAGCTGGCCCGGCCCAGGGTGCCGAGGCCGGCGGAATCACCGTGCTCGGCGTACGCGACCTCAGCCGCCAGGTCGAGCCTGCCGAGCCGATAGGCGCGCAGGTCGCCGCCCACCAGGCGGTAGCCGTTGTTCGTCTGGGCGGCGTCCACCGCAGTCACGCCGATGCGCAGCGAGTCGAGCCGCACGCCCTGCGCGAGCCGCCGCACGTCGAGCGCCGCGCGCCCGCCCGCCACGAGCTGCTGGTCCCCGGACGACGTCGCTTCGAACGACGCCATGATGAAGAGCGGGTTGCCGTCCGCATCGGTGGCCGGGACCGGCTGCTTGAAGAGCACGACGCCGTTGGTGTAGTCGATCTCGTAGTCCACGAAACGCGTCAGCGTCTGCGTGGTCACGACCCGCTCGGGGTTCAGGACGTCCCGCGTCTCGATGCGCAGCTGCTCGGTGCCCGGGAGAATCCCGCTGCCGAGCGTGTACGGTCCCGAGACGCCCGCGCCGCGCACCTGCAGCTGCTGCAGCGCCTGCGAGGTGAGGCTGCCGAAGCCGCTCCACGTCACGGGCCCGGTCGTCACCTGCGCCGCGAGGCCCGTGAGCGCCCGCCGGTACTGCGACAGGGTGAGGCCCGCCCCGAACGCCGTGCCGGAGAGATCGCCATAGGCCGCCCAGTCGAAGCCGCGCTCGAGACGCGCGGAGAGCCAGTCGTGCGACGCGGTGCGCGTCTCGAGCTGGCTCGCGTCGCCGAGGATCGGGTACTCGGATTCCTTCAGCGGATCGGCGCTGCGCCCGAACGCGTCCAGCCCGTCGTCGAGCCGGCGCGAGTCGAGGCCCACGGTGAGCGACGTGCGCGCGTCGAGATGGCCGCGCGCGGTCAACGCGCCGTACGCGTCGGGGCTCGCGCCCACGCCCACCATCCCGGAGCCGGTGATGGTGAGGGGCCGCAGCTCCGGGAGAATCTCGAGCGGGAACGTGGCCCGGGCATCACCCGAGCGCAGCTCCAGCCCGCCGCGCGTCACAGTGTGCCCCGGCTGGAGCGTCACCTGCAGCCACCCGGCCGAGTCGGTCAGCTGCTGCAGCCCCACCGACGACGGATCGGCGTCCGGTCCCACCGGCGTCGCCCCCGTGGCGCTCAACGTGACGTACGCCGGCTGCACCACGGGCACGCCCCACACGTCGAGCACGCGCACGCGCGCGGTGGCGCGGGTGCGTCCGTCGGCGACGAGGACGATCGGCGTCGCGGGCGCGACGAACCGGGCCGGCATGCCGGTCACGTGGACCGCGATCGAGTCCCACGACTCACCGCCCCACGAATCTCTCATGCGCGCGCGCAGGAGGTGCGGGCCGCGATCGAGCGGCACGGCGACGAAGTCGTAGACGCCGTCCACGCGGACCTGCACCGAATCGATCCGTCGCGCGCCGTCGTACAGCACGACCGGCGCATTGGCCTCGCCCTTCACGCCCACGTACACGCGGTCGTTCGGCAGCACCGCGCCGTCGTTCGGGGCGAAGATCCTCACGGCGGGCGCCGTGGAGAGCAGGGCCGCGAGGCCCGCCGAGCGCCGCTGCGGGGCGCGCGCCATGGGCACCGTGACGCGCGGCGCGCCGGAATCGCCGGGGCGAGCCGAGGCCGGCACCGGTTGCCAGCCCGCCGGGACCGAGGCGGCGAGATTCGGCCATCCCGCGGGCACCGGCTCGCGCAGCCCGTCGAGCATCTGGCCGTTCGGCGCGCTGTCGCACACGGCCACGTGGCGCAGTGCCACCGGCGTCCAGGCGAGCGCGGCGTCGGCCGGAGCGGCGGCTGTCACGGGCGTCCGGAACGACCGGCGGCTGCGGCCCACGCGCAACGTCGCCGTCGCGGAATCGCCGTGCTGCGAGGCCCACGCCACGATGCGGAAGTCGGTGCGCGGCACGTCGGCGGGCAGCGGGATCGCGGCATTGCCGAGCCAGGTGTAGCGGGTGAACTGCGACTCGCCCGTATACACGAGGGCCGAATCTGCGATGGGCGCGAACTCGATCATCGCGTCGAGCGGCAGCTGCGCGCCCTTCTTCACTTCGACGTCGTAGCGCACCAGGGTGGTGTGCCCCTGCCGCACCGGGGTCGCGGTGAAGCGGAGGCCGATCAAGGCACGCCCGTCGGCGATCACGGGGCTCGCCACGACGGCCGGGTCGGAAGCGAAGCCGATTTGCGTGGACGCATCGGCCATGCGGGGCGGCGCATCGCGGGTGATGCGGAAGTTGACGTTGGGCGTGGTCCAGCCGCTCGCTTCCACGGGGAGCACTTCGTCGCCCGCCACGTGGTAGCCTTCGGGCAGCGTGCGGGCGTCGAGGCGGAACACGTGCCGGCCCGGGCGCAGCGAGCTGAACGAGAACTTGCCGGTCGCATCCGTCGTGGCGACCTGGCCGTCCTCGGTCCAGATGGCGATGCCCGCGAGGCCCGAGTCCCCGGCCTGCTGCATGCCGCTGCCGCTCAGGTCGAGCCATACCTTGCCGATCGCGGCCCGCGTCTCCATCGGCCACTCGCGCCGGATCTGCACCCAGGCGGTCGCCTGTGGCGACACCGGGTTGAGCGCGCCCGCGCGCGCGGCCGCGACGGCCCGGGTCTCGGCCAGCGTGCCGGGCGCCGAGCTGAGCCCCATCGCGAAATGCAGGGTGCGACTCGCCCCGGGCGCGAGGGGAGCCGTGCTGACGAGGACGATGGTGTTCCCCACGACCTGTACCGAGTCGGCGCCGAGCGCGCTGCCTTTGGCGTAATTGCCGCCCACGGGAAGCGTGTTCGTGATGTGGATCGCGTCGATCGCCACGATCCCCTGGTTGTGGACGACGAGCGTGTAGGGAACGACCTCGCCGATCCCGGCGTCGAGCACGTTCGCGGTCAGATCGAGCCCGACCGCGACGCTCGGCGGTCCGATCAGCGCGAGCTGCGCGGCGGCCGATTGCGCCGTCGCCGCACCACTGCCCCCCGCCAGCGTACCGACGTTGCGCACCCACACCGTGTCGCGAATGCTCGCGTTGACGGTGAGGGCGAGGTCCACCACGCCGCTGTCGCCCGCCGCCAGCGCGCCGATGGGCCAGCTCAGCACGGAGCCGGCCACGGTCGCGGCCGGCGTGGCATTGAGGTAATCGAGGCCGGCCGGAAGGGTGTCCGTCAGCACCGCCGCAGCGACGGGGGCCGCGCCCGCCCCGTTCGCGTAATGCAGCGTGTAGTGCACCTGCTGGCCGACCTGCGCCTGCCCGGGCCCGACCAGCAGCTTGTTGAGCGAGAGCTGCGGGACGAGGATGTTCGTCTGTGCCGTACCGCTGTACGCGGTGTCCGAGCCGGCGCCGGCCGACCAGATCGCATAGCTGCGGTTCGTCACGGAGCTCTGCGGGCCCGGATTGATGCGCACCTGGAACGTCACGGTGCCTGCCGCGCCGCTCACCAGCGCGCCCAGATCGACGGTGACCACGCCGCTCCCCGCGGGGACGAGCGTACCCGCGTCGTCGCCGCTGGCATCGGTGAGGGGCGCGCCGTTCAGACGCATGGTGCCGGGCAGGTACGACGTCCCGGCGGGGATGGTGTCGGCGATCTGCGCGCTCGACGTCGTGCCGCCCCCGGCCGCGGCGTAATCGAGGGTGTAGGTGAGCACGTCACCCGCCGCCGCGGTGAGGCGATCGACCTGCTTGGTCACGGTGATGGCGAGCGCGCCCGCGGGCACCGCGAGCTGGTCGAGCACCGTGGCCGTGGCGGCCGGATTGAACCGGCTGGTCGCGGTGATGGTGACCGTATCGGTCACGCCCAGCGGGATGACGGCCGGGACGCTCACCAGGGCGAGCAGGTGCGTCAGCCCGCCGTAGGTGAGGGTGACCGGTCCCGCGAGCAGCGGATCGGTCACGTCGAGGATACCGTCGGCGTTCAGGTCCCGATGCAGGACGACGGGCCAGCCATGCGCCGAGACGGCCGCGACGGTGAAGGAGTCGGTGCCGTTGCCGACGTTGGACAGCGTGTGCGCGAACACGACGGCGGTGCCCGCGGCTCCGACACTCGACCGGGGCGCCTGGACGTCGACGCCGCCAACCTGCGCGACGAGCAGATCCACGGTGTCGGAAGGATAGAGGTACGACGAGCCGCCCAGGTCGAACGACACGGTTGCCCACGAGATGACGTGGGTTCCCGCGGGCGTACCCTGCGCCCGGAGCGCGGGCGCGGCGAGCAGAGAGAGACAGATGAGGATACCGGCCACCCAGCCCGAACGCGGAACGCGGAGCGCGGAATGCGGAACAGCCATTCCGCATTCCGAATTCCGCATTCCGCGTTCGAGCAAGGTGCCGGGTCGCATCGAGCAGCCCTTAGTTGATGCTGACCCGCAACTCGAACATGGCGCTCGAGCTGGCCGCCAGTACGGCGCCCGTGCCGGTGTAATTCGCCGTCACGTTCTGACCGCTCACCGAAACCGTCCATCCGGCGCTCGCGCTGGTCGAGACATACGTCACCTGCGCCGGTAGCGCGTCGGTCACCTGCACGCTCGAGGCGGAGGTGGACCCACCGTTCGTCACCGTGATCCGATAGCGGATGACCTGCCCCGGAGCGACGGTGCCAGAGACCGGCGTGACCCCATCATCGAGGTACGCGGCCTTGGCCAGCGTGAGGTTCGGCTTGATGACCGTGAGGTCGAGGAAGCCCAGATCGGACGTCGGCGGATTGGCTACCGAGCGGCCGAGCAAGTCGAGCGTATCCGTGGAGCCGCCGGCAACGTTGGCAACGGTGTAGGCCACCGCGACCGTCTGCGATGCGGTGGGCGCGAGCGAGATGCGCGCGCTGTCGCCCGCGACGCCGTTCACCGATACGATGGTGATGACGGGCGACCCGCCGCTCGCGGCGAGCATGTCGAACTGATCGGTCCCGTTGCCGTTGTTCTGGACGGTGAAATTGAAGGTGTAGTTGCCCGGGAGCTGCTGCAGGTTCTGGCCCCCGTGCGGCGTCACCGCGACCGCGAAGGTCTGCGCGGGCGTGATGCTGCTGGTCTTGCTGTTCGTCGTGGCGGGGGTGCGCCGTGAAGCCGCCGTGAACGTGTACACGGTGTTGACGCCGCCCTTATTGGCCGCCACGTCATAGACGATCTTGATGGTGATCGACCCGCCCTGCGCGATCGCCGTGCCTGCCAGCGCCGCGTTCAGAGCCGCCAGCGTGCCGTACGTCGTGGCGCCGAGGCGATACCCCGTCACGCTGATGACGCCGGCGACGGAGATGCCCTGGGAGATCGTGACCGAGTCCGTGCCGTTGCCAGAGTTGGCCACCAGGAAATTCAAGGTGTCCGCCGCACTGGGCGACGCGGGGGTCGGAGCGGGCGTGTTGGCGGTGACCGTTACGCCGGCCTGGAAGCCGACCGTCACGGATACCGAGCCCGAGACCGGATTGTAGGCGTTGCCATTCGCGTCGGTGTAGGTCGCGGTCGCGACGTTCGTAATGACCGTGCCTTCCGGCGTCTGCGCCTGCACCCGTGCAGCGACGACAACCAGTGTCACTGCGACGAGGGCGAGGCGCGTGAGCCACTGCGTGTGTCTGAACATGTCAGACTCCCCTCCTAGAAGTTGGAACCGATTCCCGGACACTTACTTCGCCTCGCCGGGTGCTGAACCCACCTGCGCATGCAACTCCGCGGTCACCTGTGCGCCTGGTGCCACCGCGTCCAACACGGTCCACCGGACGTGCGTGTACAGCTCGCGCGGCGCCGGCTTTGTGACCCTGTGACCGTTCTCCTGCAATTCGACCGTCGGCTGCGCCGAATACGTCTTGCCGCCGTCGATCGAGTACGTGACGGTCCCTGACTGGACCATCGACGCCGAGCCAAGCACGTAGACCATCCCCTGCGGGATCGGATCCACGAATTGCACGTTCTTCACGGGGCCCTGCGTGAGGTTCGTGAAGACGAGCGTGTAGCGGATCTCATCGCCCGGGCGCGCCTGCCCCGCTGCGGGGCGATCCTTCGCCGCCGCCGCGGTGACGTTGTGCGCGGTGATCACCAGGGCCTTCTGCCCCGGAGCGGCGGCCTGCACCGGTGCGCCGACACGCGCCGCGAGGAGGCTCGGCGCGAGCAGGGCAACCAGCACGAATCGAAGACTCCTCATGGCTGTGCACTCCTTCGCTTTCTCGGTCATGGTTTGACTTCGCTTGCATCGGTCTCATCGGCGGCCGCGCTGCGCGGCGACTCCACCGGGTCAGTGTCCCGCCAGCCGAACACCGCCTCGCACTGCGGGCAGACGACCAGCTCGCCCATCAGCTGCGTGCGGCCAAAAAACCGGAGCGCGGAACAACGGGGGCATCGAAGAACCATCGGCGACATGCTCCTTTCATCTGTGGAGAAAAGCAGGGAGCGTGCCGACCGGCGGAGATTTGTTAAGTATTTGCTGTACTAGGAGTTAGATGTGCTACGCGAGGTTGGTACGGGGTGGATTGAGCGGCTGGAATGTTACCGCGTGGTAACCACAGAGGTAACTGAAGTCGAGCGACCGGGACTACCTGATGCGCGCGATAAACCCTACCGACCCGCTGTTGTTCGGGGCGGTCTGACTCAGCGAGCCCGTGAAGGTCCAGCGCAGGTGGGTGACCTGCCGATCATAGCCGGCCGGCGCGCCACCGGCGCCGCTCGCCGGCGTATAGGTCCACGTGGCGCCGCCATTATTCGAATACGCCACCGTCACCGTCAGCCCCGTCGAGCCGAGGTTGCTCGTCACGGACCCGACCTTGAAGTCGGCGTTGCTCGGAACCGTATCGGTGAGCACCACCGCCTGCGCGGGGTTGCTGCCGGCGTTGGTGAACGTCACGGTGTACGTGAGATCCGTCCCCGGTGGCTGCGTGCCCGACGGATTGACGCTGTTGCCGACGGTGAGATTCGGGGCGACGCGCGTCAGGACGACGTCGTTCCCCGTGCCGCCCACGTAGCTGACCTTGAACGTCTGGCCGCTCAGCGTGGTCGTCGCTCCTTCGGCGAGCCCTGCGAAGGTGCCGACGATCGCGTCACCTCCGTCGTTCGTGATGATCGTGAACGTCATGCCGTCGGTGGCGGCAAAGCCCACCGATCCGCCCAGGACGGCTCCCGTCAGGTTGACGGTCCCGGTCACGTTGAGCCGATCGTATCCGGTGCCGACGGTGGTGCCGTTCAGCTCGACCGTGAAGTGCGGGGCGCCGGTCGACCAGTTGACGTTGCCGCTGTTCAGAATGCCGGTGCCGCCCGATCCCGGCGCCACTGTCCCGCCCGCCGCCGTGGAGGTGACCGCGCCGACGGTGCCTGTGCCGCCCAGCGTGCCGCCGTTCACGCTAACGGCGCTCGAGCCCTGTGCCCCGTTCACGAGGAGCGTCCCGGCACTGACCGTCGTGGTCCCCGTGTACGTGTTGTTTCCGCTGAGCGTCACGGTTCCCGCGCCGTCCTTGGTCAGCGTGCCGGTGGTCGTGCCGATCACGCCGCTGATCGTCGTATTGCCGGCTCCGCCCACGGTGAGCGCCTGAGCCGCGCCGCCGATGTTGTTCGAGATGGTGAGCGTGCCGGCGTCCGAGTTGATGCGCGTGGCGCTCCCCAGCGTGATCGCACCGGAGACGGTGTTGCCGTTCGCCAGATTGCGGAGCGCACCGCCCGCAGCCACGCCGGTCCCGTTGAGCGTGAGCGGCTCGGCGATCGCGAGGCCGTTGCCGTCCACCTGCAGGGCCGCCAAGGCGGCCACCGTCGTCGCTCCCGCCGTTGACCCGAGCGCGGTGTTGCTCTGCGCGTCGAGCACGCCGGCGGTCACCGTCGTCGCACCCGTGTAGGTGTTGGCAGCGCTCAACGTGAGCGTCCCGCTACCGTCCTTTGCCAGTGCGCCGCTGGTCGTCCCGATCACGCCGCTGATGGTCGTGTTGCCCGCGCCCCCCACGGTCAGGCCCATCGTTGCGCCGGTGATCGTGTTCGACACGGTCAGCGTGCCCGCGTCGGAGTTGATCCGGGCGGCGCTCCCCAGCGTGATTGCGCCTGAAATGGTGTTGTTGTTGGCCAGGTTGCTGAGCGCTCCGCTGCCCCCCACGCCGCTGCCGTTGAGGGTGATCGGCTCGGCGATTGCGAGACCGGTCCCGTTGATCCGCAGCGTCGCTCCGGCGCTGACGGTCGTGGCGCCCGCCACCGTGCCAAGGGCCGCGTTGTTCCGCACGTCGAGCGTCCCCGCGCTGACCGTCGTCACGCCGGTATTGGTATTGGCAGCGCTGAGCGCGAGGATGCCCGCGCCGGCCTTGGTGACTCCGCCCGCACCGCTGATGACGCCGCTGATCAACAGGGTCGTCCCCGGGTCACTGACCGTCACGGTCCGGACCGCCGCGAGCACCAGGTTCAGGCTGATGGTGTTGGCGCCCGCGATGCTCGAGTCGGCGAGGTTGCCCGCACCGAGCGTGACCTGGTTTCCGGCGAGGGTGTAGCCGCTGCCCTTCAACGTGATCGAATTGAAGGTGGTGCCGGCCGCCACGTTGTTCGTGTTGGACAGGTTCGCCGCGCCGCCCGGGAAGATGAGGTCTTCACCTCCCACGAGCGGGGTGCCGCCCAAACCCGTCCAGTTGCCCGCGTTCGCCCACTGATTGTTGACCGCGCCGGTCCAGGTGGCCGTCGTGGCGCGCGCGAGAGCGACCGTCTGCCCTACACCGACGTCGGCGTCGTTCGAAGCCGTGGCAGTCTTGGCGCCACTCACGCCTGCCGCCGGCTGCACCACGTAGTTCATCTCGAGGGTGATCCCGACGGCGTTCGGCGCTTCAGACGCGATGTCGACCGCCTCCGTCATGCCGGCGGGAGGAGTGAACGTCGCGGACGAGCTGAAGCTGTGGCTCGTCACGATCATGTCGTAGGCACGCGTCGTCGTGACGGTCGGCGCCGCGTGGTTCAGACCGCTCGCCGTGGTCTGGCCGTTCTCCACGTCCACCGGAGCGGCGCCGTTGACGCCGTACAACGTCATGATGCCGCCCGCCGCGCCCGTGTGCGTCGCGCCGATCGTCCAGGTATACGACGCAGGCTCGCCCGCGGCGGCCATCTTCCGATAGGTCGCCTGCCCGTTGGGGTTCGTGGCAGCGTTGTCGGTGCGGCGAATGAGGGTCCATCCCGCCGGCGCGGTGATGGTGATGCCGTTCGGCCGCACGGCCACGGCGGCAATCATGACGTCGCCCGCCACCGTGCCGGCCGGCCGGTTGATGACGAGGGACGTGACCCCGGTGTCCACGGCGGCCTGGGTAGACGCGCGGAATGCCTGAGCCACGGCAGGCGCGGGCAGCGCCCAACCGATGGCGAGCAGCACCACAGGCCCCCAGCGTGTCATGGCTCGTCTTGGCAATTCACCCTCTGCGATTCGTGGTCCCACGCGAACACACTCCGCCCCGACATGCAGGCAAACCGGCAAGCCACATGCCTCTCGGTTCATGCTCTCAATATGTTGTGTGGCAGGGTGTTAGCCTAATTGGCGCTGCGGTGAGGGATGTGCTGGTGTTACCGTTCGGTAACATCAACGGTATCATCCCCCGCTGTCGGGTTGTGGCGTCTCGGAGAGGAGTCCGTACTTCTTTCTCTTCTCCCACAGGTTCTTCCGGCTGATGCCGAGGATCTCGGCTGCTCGCTGGATGTTGCCGTTCACTGCCTCCAGGGTGTGCCGTATGTATTCCCGCTCCGCCTCGACGAGCGTGAGCCCTTTCGGGAGCTGAAAGGATGTCTGGGCCGGACTTGCGCCGCGCCCGGTCGGCGCCCGCTGCCCCAGGGGCGGGAGGTCGGAGCGCTTGAGAACGGGACCTTCGGTGAAGATCATGGCCCGCTCGATCACGTTGCGCAGCTCGCGAATGTTGCCCGGCCAGCGCCAGGAGGCGAGCGCTGCGAGCGCGGCGGGCTCGATCGAGTCGACGCGTTTCTTGAATTCCTGGCTGAAGGCGATCCGGAAGTGCTCCGCGAAAATCGGCAGATCGGACTTGATCTCGCGCAGCGGGGGCAGGCTGATGCTCGCCACGCCGATTCTGTAGTAGAGGTCCGAGCGGAAGGTGCCAGCCGCCACGACCTGCTCCAGATCCCGGTTCGTCGCCGTGATGAGGCGGAGGGAGACTTCCAGCTCCTCCGTGCTCCCCAGGCGCCGGAAGCGGCGGCTTTCGAGCACGTTCAGGAGCTTGGCCTGCAGCTCGGGAGTCAGCTCGGCGATCTCATCCAGGAACAGCGTGCCGCCGTCGGCGACCTCGATGAGTCCGCGCTTCGACTCGCGCGCGTCGGTGAACGCGCCCTTCTTGTACCCGAACAGCTCGGCCTCGAGCAGGTTGGCGGGAAGCGCCGAGCAGTTGATCTCCACGAAGCGCCCCACGGAGTGCGGGCTCGAATAGTGGATCGCGCGCGCCACGAGGTTCTTGCCCGTGCCGCTTTCGCCGAGCAGGAGGACCGTGGGCCGGGGGATGGCCGCCATACGGCCGACGAATTCCCGGACCTGGTCGACCTTGGGGTGCTGGCCGAGGATGGCGCGCACGGAGAACTGCTCGCCGCGCGCCTGCTCGACGGACGCTCCCTCTTCGAGGAGCGGGCGCTCCTTGAGCGCGCGGGTCAGCAGGGTGGTCAGCTCGTCGATGTTGACGGGCTTGGTGAGGTACTCGGTCGCCCCGGCCTTGAGCGCCTCGACGGCGGTCGCGATGTCACCGTGCGCCGTGAGCACGAAGATCGGCAGGTGCTGGTGCATGCCGCGGAGCCGGCGCGCGACGTCGACGCCCGACAGGTCGGGCATCACGAGGTCGGTGATGACGGCGTCGGGAGGCTCTTCCGCGCAGCGCGCCAGCAGGGCATCGGGCCGGTCGAACAGCTCGGTGCGGAACCGCCCCGGGCCCAGGTTCGCCGACACGAGCTTGGCGTGGACCAGGTCGTCGTCGAGAATGTAGATTTTGGGATTCATCAGCCCGATACTTTCCCCCGCGCCGCCGCTAATATTGGCGACGTGCCTCCCCCGAGCCAGGACCCATGGCCGACGCCTTCCGGGCGCTGGTGATTGACGACGATCGCGACCTGCTCAGCCTGATCCGGCGCACCCTGGAGTTTACGGCGGGGTGGGACGTGCGGACGGCGCCCTCCGGCGCCGCGGGCCTCGAGCTGGCGCGCGAGGCCCGCCCCGACGTCATCGTAGTGGACCTCATGATGCCCGAGATGGACGGATACGAGGTGTGCCGACGCCTCAAGGCGGACGCTGCCACGGCGGGCACCCCCATCGTGCTCCTGACCGCGCGACGCGACCTGGACCCCGCGCGGGTCGCGGGCGCCGGGGCGGCGGGGGTCGTGTTCAAGCCGTTCGACCCTGCCGACCTCGCACAGCAGGTTCGCGCGTTCTGCTCATGACGACCGATCCACTGTCGGAGGTCAGGGCGGAATTCGCGGCCGGGCTCGCCCAGCGGATCACGACCATGCGGACCGCCCTCACTGGCCTCCAGAGCGAGTTCCGGGTCGCCGATGCGGAGACCTTGTTCCGGGCCGCGCACTCCCTTACCGGCACGGCGGGGAGCTTCGGCGCCCAGGGCTTGGCGCAGGTCGCGGGGGACGTGGAAACGCTGGCGCGTGGGTGGCTCGCCCGGGGCAGCGCGGCGGCGGAGGAGCGCCGCGTAGCGCTCGCGGCGCTGGGCGAGCTGGACGCGGCCGCCCGCGAATACCAGGCGACCGTACGCACCGGCGCGGCACCGTCGGCCGCGGCCAGGCTGGCGGTCGTGGGCGAGTTGACCTCGCTCATCAGCGCCGCCGCCGACATGCGCGAGATCTTCCGGGGCGCGATCCTCAAGGTCCACCGCGTCCTCGACTTCCGCCGCGCCAGCGTGGTCCTCGTGGATGAGCAGGGCTCGAGCTACTACCTCCACACGCTCTTCGACAAGGCACGGGGCGGGTTCGTCCAGGGAGAGGCCGTCTTCCCCATCGCCCAGGGCATCACCGGCGAGGCCATCCGCACCGGCCGCCCCGCCCGGGTGGATGCCCTCCCGGGCACCGAGGGCATCCTGCTGCAGGAGGGGAAGCGCGTCTCCGCGATGATCGTGCCGCTCCACGTCGGCGACCGCGTGATCGGCGCGCTCAACTTCGGACATGAAGACTCCGGGCACTACACCGACGAGGACCTCGACTGGGCCGTGGTGCTGGGCCGGCAGATCGAGACCTCCCTCTACTACTCGAAGCTCCTGACCACGATCGCCGAGCAACGGGAGGCGCTCGCACAGCAGCACGCCGCCGTGGAGCGCCAGCGCAACCAGCTCGAGGCGCTGATCGATGCGAGCGATGCCGCCGTGATGCTGGTGGGTCGCGATCGCCGCATCGCCCATGCGAACGCCGAGATGGCAGCGCTCCTCGGCATCCCCCGGGCCGCCGTGCTGGCCGCGAACGTGGACCTCGTGCACCGCTTCCTGGCGGGCTCCTTCGTGGACCATGACGCACTCACGGTACAGGAACGGGCCCTGGCGGTCGATGCGTCGTTGCGCGACCGCGTGGAGCTCAAGTTCCCGCAGCGGAGCGTGTATCAGCGCGTCGTGGCGCCGGTGCGGGAGAGCGGTGGAGCCCTGCTCGGCCACATCGTGCTCTATCGCAACGTCACGCACGAAGTCGAGGTCGAGCGCGCCAAGTCGGAATTCGTGTCCGTGGTGAGCCACGAGCTGCGTACGCCGATGACGTCCGTCAAGACGTCGCTGTCGCTGCTCCTGGGCGGCGCGGCGGGCTCGCTCGGTGAGCCCGCCCGCGAGCTGCTCGAGATCGCTCACCGCAACGCCGACCGCCTGATCCGCCTGGTCAACGACCTGCTCGACCTGTCGCGCCTCGAAGCGGGCCGCCTCGAACTGAGCCTCGAGCCCGTTCTCCTGAGCGAGGCGTTGCAGTCGAGCGCGGACGCGGTGGCCGGGTTCGCTCACGACGAAGGGGTCACCGTCGACCTCGTCCCTCCCGCCGAGCCCCTGACTGTCCTGGGTGTGCGCGACCGGGTCGAGCAGGTCGTCGTCAACTTGCTCGCCAACGCGATCAAGTTTTCTCCCGCGGGCGGCCGGGTGGAGCTGCGCTGGTGGCGCGACGGGGACGATGCCGTGACGGAGGTGGCAGACCGGGGCCCGGGGATCCCCGCCGAGCAGCTCGACGCGATCTTCGAGCCGTTCAAACAGATCGACAGCTCGACCACCCGCGAGCATGGCGGCGCGGGGCTCGGGCTCGCCATCAGTCTGGGGATCGTGCGCGGCCTGGGGGGACGGATCTGGGTCGAGAGCGCGGCGGGCGCGGGATCGCGCTTCTTCGTGCGCCTGCCGCTGGCGTCAGGGGCGGCGCGCCGCGTCTCGCCCGCCGCCGCCGCGGCGGAGGCGGGTCGTCGGACGACGGTGCTCGTCGCTCACAGCGACCCTGACTGGCGCCGTCTCGCAGGGCTGCGCGCGGAGAGCGACGGCTGGCGGGTGGTCGCGGCCGACTCGGGAGCCGCCGCCCTGGCGCGCCTCGAGCAGGAGCCCGTGGACGTCGCTGTGTTGGGCCTCGAGTTGTCCGACATGCACGGGCTGGAGCTGCTACAGCAGCTGCAGTCGAACCCGAAGCTGTTCGACCTGCCCGTCGTCCTGGCATCCGAGGTGGAGGCGCCGCCTCCCGAGGACGGGACCGCACTCGCGATGACCGCGCACGACGCGCTCGATCGGGCGCGCGCCCTGCTCGCCGCGCCCCCGCGCCCCATGGCCCTGTTGATCGAGGATGATCCGATTCTGCGTCGGGCGCTCGGCAAGGCGTTGCGGCGCGCGGGATACGCCTGCCTCGCCGTCCCGCACGCCCGGCGGGGGCTCGAATTGGCCCGCGCCCGCACGCCGCAGGTCGTGATTACGGACTATCGCATGCCGGAGATGGACGGCCTGACGTTCCTGCGCGAAATCCGCAAGGATCCCATATTGAAGAACGTCCCGGCGGTCATGATGACCGGCCACATGACCGCCGAGCTCGCCCGCGAAGTCGCCGACCTTTCGGCGCGCCTCTTCTCCAAGCCCATCAACTTCAAAGCCCTGCTCGCCCACGTCGCTCAGGTGATCTGACCGGGCGGGGCACGGCCCTGCGGCCTGTCCTACCAGTCGTGCTTGTCGTGCGCGTGGTCGCGTTGCGTGACGGCCTGATAGACGTTCAACCTGCCGTGCCCGTAGAACGCGCGCAGCGCGAATCCGCCGACGTTGTCAGCGGTCTCCTCGATCCGTTCCTTGATGGCGTCGGGCCGCCGGCCGAGCAGCGACACGAGCAGCGCCGCCGTGCCCGACACATGGGGCGCGGCCATGCTCGTGCCCTCGGCCCCGATGACGGACAGGTTGGAGCAGAGGATGCCGAGCTGGGCCAGGTACAGGCTGGTCTGGCTGCAGGCGGCGTAGACGAACGTCACGTCGTTGTTCCCGCCCGGCGCGGCGACGTCGATCGCCCGGCGGCCGAAGTTGGTGTAGTACGCGGGCGCGTCCACGTCGGTCCACGGCCCGAACGGCGATACCTGCGCGGTGGGCCCGGTCGCCGCCACGCAGATGACGCCCGGCGTGTCGCAGAACGCGTGGTAGTTGGTCGGGTCGTGGTCGAGATCGGTCGCATCGTTGCCCGCCGACACGACGATCGTCACGCCGCGGAGCGTCGCGTACTCGAACACCGCGTTGATCAGCTTGATGAGGTGGCGGTTCCCCTTCTTCGGGAACGAGCCGCCGAGGCTCAGGTTCATCACGCCGGCCTTGTGCTGCGCTCCGTAAATCACGCCGCCGAGCATCGAGCTGAACGGACACTCGTCGAGGTAGCTGCAGACTTTCACCGCGACGAGCCGCGTCATCGAGGTGATGCCCGCCGCGCGCACCGCGTTGCTGCTCGCCGTCGCGCTGGTATGCGTGCCATGGAAGAACAGATCGGTGATCGGCAGCCGGGTCGGGAAGTACTTCGCGACCGTGTCTGCCTCGGTCACGAGCACCGAGTCGCCGTTGTCGAGGAAGTGATAGTAGCTGCCGAGCATGTCCACGGAGCGGGCCAAGTCCACCCGTCCCACGAGGTCCGCGTGCAGGTAATCGATACCGCTGTCGAGCATGTAGACCGACACGTCAGGGGAGCCGAGGAATCCCGCCGCCCATGCGGCGTCGGCGTGGACGGCCACCATGTTCCACTGCAGGGGGAAGCGAACGGCCGCGGCCGGGTTGGTGTTGCTCGCCAGGCCATCGGGCGACGCGGCGTCGGGCGCGGCGAGCTTCGGCAGCGGCAGGGAGAGCAAGACGTCGGCATCCACGGACTGCACCCCGACCGTGCTCCCCAGGGCGGCTGCTCCCGCCGACGACAGGCCCCGCACCGCGGCGAGGCCCGCGTCAGGCGCGGACCACAGCACCTGGCCGCCGAGCGCGGCTACCTGGCTTTCGAAGTTGGCGGGCATCGCGCCGCTGAAGGTGACGATGTGCCGGTTCGCGCCCCCGTGAGCGGCGGGTGACGAGATGGCGAATGATGGGCCCCTGGTCGTCGCATCGCGCGGGGCGACCGGGGCGTTGTCCACGCATGCGGTAGCGGTGAGTCCGACGAAAAGGCAGAACGACCTGAGCATGGGGTGTCGCATAGTGACCTCCAGGAAGGCAGAAAACGTCACCCCCGGCCGGGCGTTCCGCAATAGCCCGCCGGCGCGCCGCGATTCCGTTGACAGCAGGTGCGCCCATACTAGCTTTGGCGGCGACCACCCGACCGCATCGGTGCATGAAGCGTTCGACCCTCTACACGCTGGCCGTCATCTTCGCCGTCGCCGCACTGTTCCTGGTCATGACGGCCGGGCGGGCCAAGGTCGTCTGTCGTGTGTGCCTCGACTTTCACGGCCGCTCGAATTGCGCCAGCGCCAGCGGTCCGACCGAGCGCGCGGCGCGCGAGGGCGCGCAGACCACCGCCTGCGGTCCGATCGCAGCCGGGATGGATCAACAGATCGAGTGCGGCCGGACGCAGCCGACGGTCGCCGAGTGCCAGCCACGCTGAGCCACACACACTGGGAGGGTCGTATGCGGATCGTCGTCGCCCTGGTCTGCGCCCTCGTTGCGCCTCTGGCGCTGCGAGCGCAGGCGCCGAGCCCGCGTCCTGCGCAGGACCCCGCGCTCGCGGCCGCCGTGAAGCTCGAGCGCATGTCACAGGCCGCGGCGCCCTCCGCCCGAAGCGGTCCAGCGATCTTTGCCGACGCCGTCGCCACCGACTCAAAGGCGAAGCGCCGTTCCACGGGCAAGTGGCTGATGATCGGGGGCGGCGCCGCGATCGTGACCGGCGCGATCGTCGGGGGCGGGGGCGGGGCGGCGTTGATCGTCACGGGCATACTCGCCGGCGGATACGGCTTCTGGATGTTCAACGGGCAGTAGGCCGCTGATCCACGCTCAACCGCGGAGGTTGGCATGCGGTTCGTCGTCGCCCTGTTCTGCGCCGTGCTTGCTCCGATCGCCCTGCGAGCGCAAAACCCCGGTTCAGCGCCGGATCCCGCCCTCGAAGCGGCGGCAACGCTCGAGCGGATGAGCACCCCGGCCGCCCCCGCCGCCTGGCACGTCATGTCAGCGTTCGACGACACCCTCACAACCGAAGCGAGGAAGGAGCGCCGCACGCAAGGCAAGATGCTGATGGTCGTGGGTGTCGTGACGATCGTGGCGGGGGCGGTCTACGGGGGCAGTGGCGGATTGGCCATTATCATCGGCGGCGGGTTGATCGAAGCGTACGGCTACGAGCTGGCCCACAGCAAGTAGGCTGACAGCCGTGTCATTCGCCGTCCCCCGGGTAGCCGTCGCCGCGCACGTTCAGGTGGCGGGGGGTGCGCCCCGGCCCGGCCAGGTGTTCGTGGCGGAGCGCGTTCCGCAACATGACGGCCCCGAGACCGTGCTGGAAATGCTCAACCGGCCGGAAATGTTCTTTGCGTTCAGGCCCGAGGATCCCGCCAAGGGAGAGGGATTCATCTTCATGTCCAAGGCGCAAACCGTGTCAGTGGCCCAGGACCGGCAGGCGCCGATTTCCGATCCCGCCCGTCTCTCGGCAGCGAAGCTGATCGGCCTCGAACTGGTGCTCGCCGACGGGTCGACGATCTCCGGGTGGGCCAGCGTGGAGCTGCCCCCCGAGCAGTCCAGGTTGCTCGACTACCTCAACGCGTCCGACGACCCGTTCTTCGCGGTGTGGACCCACGCGGCCACCCACAACGTGAACCGCAGTCACGTGCGCTTCGCGCGGCCGCTCGACTAGCCCATGGCCGCCCGGATCGATTTGTTCGTGGACATCCTGCTGCGCGAGCAGGGCGAGCAGCTCTACCTCCTCCCCGACGAGCCGGTGACCATGGTCAAGGGCGGGAAGCCCCGCAAGGTCACGCGGCAGCCGCTCACCGATCAGCACATCTACGCCCTGCTCGTCGAGATCGCGCCGTCGGAGTCGGCCAATCACATCGACAAGCGGACGGAGACGGCGTTCGAATACGCCGCCGGCCGCGGCCTCGTGCAGGTGCGCGTGGTGCCCGAGCAAGGCCGTCTCACGGCGGTCGTGGCGCCGCTCGGCTCGGCCGCCGCCGACGGCGCGCCGGCGCCCAAGCCGTCCGCGATCGCCGCCGCGCCGATGGTCGAAACCCCGGCCGGACCGGCAAGCCGCGCCGCCGCACCGGGGCTCCCGGCGGATTTCGCCTCGCAGTACACCGCCGCCGAGAAGTCACTCGGGGACCTGCTGCGCCTGCTGGTCAAGGCCGACTCGTCCGATCTGCACCTGCGCGTGGGCGAGCCGCCCATGTTCCGCAAGCATGGAGAGATCCAGCGCCAGTCCCAGCCGGCGCTCACGAGCGAGCAGCTCGAGCTCCTGCTCCTCGCCATCATGCCGGAGCGCAACCGCGGGGAGTGGAAGGAGACCGGGGATTCGGATTTTGCCTACGAGATTCAGGGACTGTCCCGATTCCGCGTGAATGCCGCGCGCGACCGTAAGGGCCCGGTCGCCGTGTTCCGGGTGATCCCGGCGAAAATCCAGGCCGTCGAGGATCTCGGGATCACGAAGGAGGTCCAGCAGCTCTGTTATTTGACCAAGGGGCTCGTGCTCGTCACCGGGCCGACGGGCTCGGGCAAGTCCACGACGCTGTCCGCCCTGATCGACCTCATCAATCGGACGCGCAGCGATCACATCATCACGATCGAAGACCCGATCGAGTTCGTGCACGAAAACAAGAAGTGCCTCATCACGCAGCGCCAGGTCGGCGTGCACACCGGCAGCTTCAAGTCAGCGCTCCGAGCCGCGCTGCGCGAAGATCCGGACATCGTGCTCGTCGGAGAGCTGCGGGATCTCGAGACCATCGCCATCGCCATCGAGACGGCGGAGACGGGGCACCTCGTGTTCGGCACGCTGCACACGACCACGGCCGCCTCCACCGTGGACCGCATCATCGATCAGTTCCCGGCCGATCGGCAGGCCCAGATCCGGGTGATGCTGTCCGAGTCGTTGAAGGGCGTCATCGCCCAGACGCTGTGCAAGCGGATCGGCGGGGGACGCATGGCGGCACGTGAGATCCTGCTCACCTCTCCCGCGATCGCGAACCTGATCCGGGAGGGCAAGACGTTCCAGATTCCTTCCATCATCCAGACGTCGCGGCAGGTGGGGATGGTGACGCTGAACGACGCGCTGCTCGAGCTGGTCGAGCAGAAAGAGGTGACCGCCGAGGAGGCCTTCATGAAGGCGGTCGAGAAGACCGGCCTCGTCACCGCCCTCAAGGCGAAAGGCTACAAGCTCCCGGTCATCGGATAGCGACCGGCGCGGCGCGCCCCAGCGCGTGGGCGACGTCGCGCACCCGATCCATCAGCTCGGCAAAGGCCTCGAGGTGCATCGACTGATCTCCGTCGGAGCTGGCGTGCTCCGGGTCGGGATGGACTTCGATCAGGAGACCGTCCGCGCCGGCGGCCACCGCGGCCAGCGCGAGCGCCGGCACCAGGTCCCGCCGTCCGCACGCATGGCTCGGGTCCACGAGCACCGGCAGGTGCGTCTCCTGCTTCAGGTACGGCACGGCGCCGATATCGAGGGTGTTGCGGAGCGCGCGCTCGAACGTCCGGATGCCGCGCTCGCACAGCATGACGTGCGGGTTGCCGCGCGCCAGGATGTACTCGGCCGCGAGCAGCAGATCCTCCAGCGTCGCCGACATCCCGCGCTTCAGCAGCACCGGCTTGCCACACTCTCCCACCTCCGTGAGCAGCGCGAAGTTCTGCATGTTGCGCGCGCCGACCTGGAGGCAGTCGACTTTCTCGGCGACGAGGGCGACGTGGCGTGTATCGAGCACCTCGGTGACGACGGGGAGCCCCGTCGCGGCCCGCGCCTCGACCAGCATGTCGAGCGCCTGCGGCCCCAGGCCACGGAAGGAATAGGGTGACGTCCGCGGCTTGAAGGCGCCGCCCCGCAGGGCGGCGGCGCCCGCCGCCTTCACCGACTCCGCCGTACGCCGCAGCATCTCGGGCCCTTCCACCGAGCACGGCCCCGCGATCGCGTGCACCGCGCCGTCCCCCACCATGCTCTGCCCGAGCGGCACCAGGGTGTCGCCAGCGGCGAACTCCCGCGCCGCCAGCTTGTAGGGCTTCTCGACCGGCAGGACCGTCTCGACTGCCGGGAAGGTGAGGAGGGCCACGTCCCGCATCCGGTCCTCATCTCCGATGCAGCCGATGATCGTGCGGGTGACACCGCGCGAGACGTGCGGGGTGAGGCCGAGCTCCCGGACGTGCTCGACCACCCGGGCGAGCTCCTCCTCGGTGACGTGTGGGCGCAGGACGATGATCATGCGGCGCTCCTCCGTTGGGTCGCACAACAAAACGGCCCCGGAGGATTGCCGGGGCCGTGGATTCATGTCGCTCTGGGCTTGCTCTTACCTGTGAACCGCCGCCTTCGCGCACGAACCGCACGACCCCGAGGGGTCGTACCAAAACGCGAAGTAGAAATAGGCGCGCGGCATGCCCTAGGCTAGCCTCTTCCCCACGTCCTGTCAACGCCGTAGAATCCCCCCGCCAACCTACCCCCACTCTTCGGAGGACACATGCGTTCCCCTGCAGCGTCTTGTGGCGTCCTGTGCGCCCTGCTAGTGCTGCCAGCCATCGCCCACACTCAGGCGAAGCCGCCGGCTGCTGCGCCCGCTCCCACCCCCGCCCCCGTGATGAGTGAGGCGCAGTTCATCACGGCAGCCGAAGGCGCGGCGCCCGCCACGATCTCCGGCAAGGCAGCCATCGTGCGAATCGACGCGGCGAAGAAGGCCACCACGGAAGTCCGCGCCGGGACCAACGGCTTCACCTGCTCGCTCATCCCCGACGAGTCGAATGCGCCGTTCTGCGCGGACAAGAACGGCTGGGCGTGGATGTCGGCCGCGTTCACGGGCCAGCCGAACCCGCCGAACACCGTCCCCGGGATCGCGTACATGGGCAAGGGCGGGCTGCATTTCGAGACCGCCACCGGCGACATCGTGATGATGGCGGGACCGGGGACGAAGACTGTAGCCGAGCCTCCCCACTGGATGCTGTTGTCGGCGATCGACCCCGCCACGAGTGGCTTGCCCACCAAGCCCAACGCGGGCGGAGCGTACATCATGTTCGCGGGGACGCCCTACGCGCACGTGATGATCTACCAGAACCCGGCGATGCTGGCGAAGTGAAGAACGGCGGCCGGTGAGACGGCGTTTCGCCGCCTCCCCGGCCCTTCTGGCGCTCGGCGCCTGCGGCTAACTTCTCCCGCACGAGAACCCACTCACACCGAGGAAGCGATGCGTAACGCGAGTTGGCTGGGCTTGGCGGCGGCACTGCTGGCCGGGTGCCAGTCGCACGGGTCACCCCAGCAGATGCAGGCGGAGGCGGACGCCCTCAAGGCGGCGGTTACCCCGATCGGTGCGCGGTACGAGAGTTGGACGGCAGCAGGCCAGGCCGACTCGATCGCGGCCGCGTTCACCGAGCAGGGCCGGGAGATGCCGCCCGACATGCCGGCCGTCGTGGGCCGATCGGCGATCCGCGCCTATGAGGCGAAGAATGCGAGCATGCTCGCGGCGAAGCTCACGATCCGGCCCGACGCATTCGTGGCGAGCGGCCCCGTCGGCGTCGAGCGCGGCAGCTACACGTTCGAGGGGAAGGCGAAGCCGGGCGCTCCCAAAGGCACGCCTCCCGGCCTGATCGAGGACGGCAAGTATCTCATTCACTGGCAGAGCGTCAACGGCCAGTGGCAAATCGCGGACATGATCTGGAATCCGAACCGGCCCGCCACGATCCTGCATGCGACGGCACCGGCGAAGAAGCCCGCCAGCCACTCGACGGCGCCCACTCACTCGACGACGAAGAGCAAGAAGAAGTAGGCAGGGCGTAACGGGGGATCGTGGTGTAGGAGCGCTACTGCACCACGACCCTTCCCTGCATCCCTTGATGCAGCCAGCAGAGATACCCGTAGGTGCCGGGCGCGTGGAAGGTGTGCTCGAAGACCGCCCCGGGGCCCATCCTCCCCGAATCGAATGCCTCGTCGCTCGCATTCCGCGTCGCCGTGTGGGGCGCGATGTCTTTGTTGATCCATTTGACGGTCGTGCCAACGGGGACCGTCAGGAGCGGGGGCTGGAACTTGTAGTCGATGATCAGGATTTGGTTGGCGGGCTTCGGCTCAGGCGTGACATTAGCGGGCGCCGCGCCTTTGCATCCGGCGAGAGCAACCAGCAGCGGAACCGCGAGACCGCGCAGCGTGCCTATGGATTCTCCACGGTCACGTCCACCCGGCCGGTCGAGGCCTTGAACTGAAATTGCAGGGTCCAGTTCCCCGGCGCGCCTTTGCGGGTGACGCTGTCCGCCTCGTACACGAGCGAGCTCGTCGACACGAGCACGCCTTTCGCGTCCAGGATGTTCAGGTACGCATACCCGTGCGTGACCAGGCTGTTGTGGATGACCGTTGCCGTGCTGTCGTTCGAGACCCAGGTGAAATTCGTATCCTGGATCACGTTGTCCAGATCGTGAATCTTGAGGTGGAACATGCCCGGCTGGTTCGTGAGGGTGATCCCATCCTCCGGGCCGAGCACGGCCGGAGGATCTTCGCACGCGGCGGCGAGGCCGATGACCAGCCAGAGCAGCGCTGCCCTTCGTGCCGAGGCGCGCATGGCTATCGAGAGAGGCGCGGCATCGCCGCGCTCGCGAAGAGGTTCAGCATCGGGCTCGTCTGCGTCACCTCCGGATAGCCGGCGTACGTGCTCTTGCGGTGGTAGTTCTGGTAACTCGCGCCGAGGCCGAACTTGGGCGTGATGAAATAGCGGAACTCGCCGACGCCTCCACCCTGGTAGTGCGCCGACCCCGCCGCGCCGTTCATCGTGTGCAGCCACCGTCCAACCCAGCCAACCCGCGCCAGGGCGCGTCCCGGTTTGACGAAGGTGGCCATCAGCCTCGTACCGAGGCCTACGCCGTAGTCGTAGTTTCGCCCTTCGCCCGCGTAGTAGTGATCCGAGAGCGTCGCCCCGATGATGATCCCCTGGAGTAGCACCTCGGTCGTGGCACGGAGGCTCTTGTCGTCGGCGCGGTGGAACTCCGAGATCAGGCCACCGTAGATGCTCTGGCCCCCGAACTCGTACGCGGGGTTGTTGTAGTACTCGTACACGAGGAGGGCGCCGAGCGTATGCTGCGCCGTGGAGCCATGGCCCAGCGCGATCCCTCCCAGGGTGCCGCGCGCGGTGAGCAACGACAGCCGGCCCCGTTCGCCCTGGCTGGCCTTGTCGGCGACCTCGGCGCCGAACTCGAAATGCGAGAACGGGGACCGGCGGAGGTCCCTCGTGAGGTCCCCGTACGTCAGCCGGAACCCGGCGATGCCCTGGTCGGTCGCCGTGGATCCGCTGAACGAGTTCTCTCCCGCGATGCGCCGGTAGCCGAGGTCGAGCACGCCTTGCACGCCGTTGGGTGGCCGCCAGTCGGGCGGGTTGGGACCGACCCGGGACACCTGCCCGTCCAGCAGGCGGTTGAATTCCCGCACGGGGTCGATGAACGCGCCCGCGATTTCGCGCCAGACGCGCTCGGATCCCGTCGCGCGGTTGTCCAAGACCAGCGCGGACAGCCGATTGAGCGACTCGCCCAGCGTGATTCCGCCCGTCCCGGTGTTCAAGATGTCATTGGCCGAAGGTGCAAATCGCTCGCCGAACTCCTCCCACATCAGGCTGCCCCCGTACGCCCAGGGCACCGACCCCCAGAAGCTGTACCCGTTGGTCCGCGCCGTATTGAAGTAGAGGCTGCCGTGATAGGGATGGCCGAACTGGTTGGCGATGAAGTGATCGTTATCCCACTGCCACGGGTTCTCGAGGTTCTCCTCCCACGATTCCAAGTCCACGCGGGCCCACTCCTTGTCGCGCACCACCGCGTTGATCGACCAGGGAATGAGCTGAACGATCATCAGCTCGCCGAGCGCCCGGAGCGGCCGATGCGGCGTGTAGCAGCTGAAGCATTTCGTCGTGTCGGGTGCGGGCGCAGCGGGGACGCCGAACAGCGTGAGTCCCTGGGCGGATGCGCAGCGCGCTGCGCCGATGATGGCAACCCCGACCAGGACGCTGACCCGCATGAGCCTTCCTCGACCACGAGGTTCGCCGCCGCCCGGAACCGAACCGGAACCCGCTCGCCAACGATAGCCGGGACGCTCAGAAAGGAAACTGCACTTTAGTCGTACGTCGGCAGGGGAAGTCCTGGGGGAAGAGAGCCACCGGTCGGATTTGAACCGACGACCGCTCGATTACGAATCGAGAGCTCTACCACTGAGCTACGGTGGCGGCGGCCCTAACTTAGCGGCGCGCCGCTCGATCCGGTACTCCACGGCGCCGCTGCCTCTCACCAATAGAGGATTATCCGCGCATCCCCGCCGGCGAACCAGCTCGCCCGCACCCCGGGGATCGGATCCAGGTCCGCTGCCAGGCCCATCTGGAAGGAGTAGCGATTCGTGCTGCGCGAGCCGAATTGAAACCGGATCTCGTGATTGTGCCGGCCCGCGGGCGCCTCGTAGTTCCCCGGCACCTCCCCGACGCCGCGGATCACGTCCATGTTGTGCCATTCGTAGGCAAGGCTCCCCTCGAACCCGTGGTTGGGGCGCCGCTCGAGCACGAACTGGCCGCTCAACGCGACATCTTCATAGTCCACGTCAGGCGCCACATCCTGGCGGTATGTCTTCACGTACGGCCGCCAGGTGTAGCCGACCCAGTTCTCGCTCATCCACCCCGGACCGATGTGCCAGAGCAGGAGGCCGCCCGCCTCGGTCGTGCGCTCGGTGACGCGAAAGTCGAATTCCGGCGGCGCGTAGGGCGCGGGCGAGCGATCGATCTGGGCGAAGACCGAGCGCACGTAGCCTCCCACCGTGACCCGGGAGGTCGGCAGGAACTGGATTTGCACGCCGGCGAAATTGTACCACTCGTCCTGGCTGAATGCCGAATCCGGATGGGTGCGCAGGTAGCGCCGTACCGTCGCGAGCGGCATCACGCCGAGCCGTGTCTCGACCCGCCAGTGCCTGCCGATGGGCTGATCAACATTGAGACGGACCGTGTAGGGCTGGCGGGAATAGTGCAGGGCCGAGTCACCCGAGTTCATTCCGACCAGCCCGATGTCGTCGTAGATCAAGTTGCTCACCACCGCAGGCGCGCCGAAATAGACCGATATTTCCCGCCCGTCCTTCGGATGCAGTACTCCGAACCCGGCCTCGATCGTGGTGCTGGGCTTGAACGGTACGAGCGTGGTCTCGAGCGAGAAGAACACGCCGTCGCCCGATCGGCGCACGAAGGCGACGCGCGGCAGGCTTCGCGTCACTTCCATGAGATTCGCGGTGTCGAAGCGCAGGTTGGTAGACCAGCGACGGCCGAGAGACACCGACTGCTGGAACTGGCATCCTTCCGCGAACGTCGTCGTGGTGATACTGCCGGCGTAGCAGCGCGCGCCGCTCGAGTGCCGATACCACTCGGCGTTGTCGAGCATGCCGAACCCGAACCGGATCTTGTCCATGCCGTAGTCGGGGTCGATTTCGTGCTGAAAGCGCTGGAGGATCCCATCGACGCTGAAGCGACCCCCGGCGGCGGCATCGCGATCGATGAGCGTCAGCCAGGTCTGGTCAGCCCAGTATCTGAGGGTGGCAACGAGCGGGGTCGAATCGCTCTGGCCGCGCGCGGCGGCCGCCCCGCCAAACCCGAGCAAGCAGAGCAGGAGCGCCGCGCGCATGTGGGGGTCCGAACATCACGCGTTCCCGCGGACCTCGCAAGACCCGGAGCTGAAACGCTTCAGGGCAGGACGTAGCGGTCACGCAAACCGCTTCACGGCGCGCGCATGCGCCTTGCGCGCTTCCTCCTCGCGGTTGCGCGGCCGCGCGTTCGTGGTCAGCGAGTCGATGAGCCGGCGCGCCACAACGGTCACCTCGTCCACGGCCGCTTCGAAGCAGTATATCGCCGCGCCCAGGACCCCTCTAGTGGGGCGCTTCCCGTTCCTCCCGCCAGCGGGCCACGCGCGCGATGATCTCTGCGCCACCAATTTCGTCGCAGAGCGTACCCAGCAATGATCGCGACGCCCCCCGCCACCCGAGCGCCTCGATCTCCTCCTGCAGCGGAACGTCCGTGCGCAGCGTAGCCAGCCGGCGGTACAGCTCGGCATCCGCCCGATGCTCCTTCAGGCTCTGCGCCAGGGACGCGGCGCCGCGCACGCTCACCTGCCATTGGGAGGCATCGGGCGGAATCGCCTCGAGGTGCTGATAGCGGCCCAGCACCGCCGCGGCCGATCGCTCTCCCCAGCGCGGCACCCCCGGAAAGCCGTCCGCGCTGTCGCCCACCAGCGCGAGCCAGTCGGGAATCGACGCGGGACCGACGCCGAACCGCTCCCGGACGCCGCTCTCGTCCCGGGTCTTGCGGTGAATCCGGTCGAGACACACGACCCGCGCGCCGCGCACGCATTGCGCGAGGTCCTTGTCGGGAGAGCAGATCACCACCTGCTCGACGTCGCTCGCGGCCGCGGCGCGCGCCGCCATCGTCGCCAGCGCGTCGTCGGCCTCGAACTCGATCATGGGCCAGACGACCACGCCGAGCG
>Ga0335085_10003101_pt1 | contig 29541 bp, 22 predicted proteins | sample Lox_Sample_45_FD_206712 | JGI IMG/M metagenome (GOLD analysis project Ga0335085, IMG submission 206712) | Soil microbial communities from Loxahatchee National Wildlife Refuge, Florida, United States - Lox_Sample_4.5 | ecosystem: Environmental > Terrestrial > Soil > Wetlands | place: USA... | reverse complement strand
GTTGCAACTCAAAGGATCAAGCGATAAATAAATCGTTGTCAACAGTAAAGTAAACCCCATGCAATACAGAACCCAACAAATTGACGATGTGCTTGTGATGATGATTGAAGGCAAGCTTCTTTCTGAACAGGAAACATCAGGAATCAAAACTCAAATGAACGATGGCCTTCATCGAAATCAAAAGAAATTCATCTTCGATCTGAAAGGAATTGAATTTGTGAATAGCGCTTGCCTGAATTTTCTTGTTTCAACAAGAAACTTAGTTTCGTCACAGGGGGGAGTCATGGTTTTGTGCAACATGCCCGAACAGTTAAAAAAGTTGCTTACGGTTACAAAGCTTGAAGCCTTTTTTACTACCGCCAACAAAACCTCTGATGCTTTGGACGTGCTTCGCTCTTCCTGATATATTGAGATTAAATTGATATGTTTCTTCATTTACGGTTCAGTGATTTTTCTACGATTTAAAAATTAAGCATGGTTGATGTGCTCTTGGGTTTGCAGTGGGGTGATGAAGGCAAAGGGAAAATTGTTGACCACCTTGCACCGGAATATGATGTAGTCGCGCGATTTCAGGGTGGCCCCAATGCAGGGCATACGCTAAATATCGAGGGGCGAAGAATTGTATTGCATACTATTCCTTCAGGAGTGTTTCATGATCGTCCTGTTAATCTTATAGGAAATGGTGTTGTGATTGATCCCTGCGAATTCAAAAAAGAAGTCAATGAACTTCGCGCAATTAATATTGATCTGATTTCTAAACTTTTGATTTCGAAAAAAGCTCATCTCATACTTCCCACACATCGTGTTCTCGACGCTGCGAGCGAATCATCAAAAGGTCATGAAAAAATCGGATCGACTCTGAAGGGAATTGGCCCAGCATATATGGACAAAACCGGTCGCAATGGACTTCGTGTGGGAGATTTATTCATGCCGGACCTGAAATCGAAATATCAACTACTAAAGAAAAAACATCTTGAGCTTCTAACGCTATATCAATTCGATTTCGATCTGGATCAAATGGAGAGTGAATGGTGGGAAGGAATTGAAGTAATCAAATCATTTAACTGCACGGATGGAGAATATTTCATCAATGAGCAATTGAAAAAAGGTAAGAAAGTTTTGGCTGAAGGGGCTCAAGGTTCTATGCTCGATGTTGATTTCGGCACCTACCCTTTCGTTACGTCCTCGAACACAATTTCGGCTTCCGCATGCACCGGATTGGGAATTTCACCGAAATCAGTTCGTGAAGTGATCGGAGTAATTAAAGCCTATTGTACGAGAGTAGGCGGTGGTCCATTCCCCACTGAATTAAATGATGAGCTGGGAGAACGCATGCGACGCGATGGAAATGAATATGGAGCGACTACCGGCCGTCCGCGCCGTTGTGGATGGCTTGATCTTGTGGCTGTGAATTATACGATCATGATCAGCGGGGTGACTCAACTTGTGATCACAAAAGCCGACGTACTTAACAGCTTTGATGTTGTTAAAATCTGTTCAAATTATCGCATCGGCAATCACACTTCATCATTAGTTCCGTTTGAGATTATAACTTCTCCCATTGTCCCTGTATACGATTCTCTGCAGGGATGGAAAACTGATCACTCTATGAAATCCGGCACCGAGATTCCAGCGTCTCTTCAAGCATTCGTTAAGCAGGTTGAAGCGAAAACCTCAACGCCGGTCACGCTGATATCAATTGGCGCAGCTCGCGAGCAGCTCGTGAAACTTTGACTCGACAGTCGAAGCGATTTTTCTTCGCCCCGCATAAACCCAAATTGTTTTTGAATAAGCGGTTGTCAATTATTTTTCGAGGTAAAAATTTGTGAATCTCAAAACTTCGTTCAAAATTTACCCTCACAAAACCTCTTTCCCGAATGAAAGCCAAAAAGAAAACATCTAAAAAATCCTCTCATCGCGCCGCGAAAAAATCTCTGAAGAAATCAGCGAAACGCAAACCAGTGAAGAAAAGCGCGAAAAAAAAAGCCGCTAAAAAGATTTCGTTGAAGAAGCCGGCAAAGAAAGCGGTAAAAAAAGTGGCGAAGAAAAAAGCCGCTCCGAAGAAACCATTGAAAAAAGCCGTGATAAAGAAACCCTCATCCCAACCGGCTGAAAAGAAGATCGCGCCACCCAAAGTGATTTCTAAAACAGAGAGCATACCCATTCCCAAGCCCACTCCCCCACCTGCGCCAGAGAGGAAAGAGGAAACGATAGATCAGGACCTTCGCGAATTTATGCGCGATGACGATGACATGAAAATGCCGCGCAGACCGAAGAATGATATGGATGAAATGGATGAAGATAAAATGGATGAAGAGTTTAAGATTGAGGAAGACGTACCTGATATACATGAGTCGTCATCTGATGACGAAGATGACATTTAGTTATTGCAGAACGCTTGATGCGGAGAACAGCACAATTCCCTGCCGGGAACATTCAGTTACTCAAAGAGAAGCTGATTCACTGGGCAGGGAATTTTTCATGTTGTCAATGCTTCGATTTTAACAGCTACAGGTCATTCCATCCGCAAAGAGAATTTCTTGCTGCTATCGGTATCGCAGAAAAAATTTCACTGCACTCATCTGTTTTTAATTCACTCAAAGATTTTCATCATAAAAAAAAAGACTGGCTCTTCGGATATTTTACGTACGATTTAAAAAAAGAAATCGAGCCCGCAGCCTTCTCGGGAGACGACTTACGTTTAGATGGGATTAGGTTTCCATTAGCCTTCTTCTTTCAACCCGAACACCTCATTGAGGTTATCGGAGATAGTTTGATTATTCATTCAGCCGAAAACCCCGATCAAATTTTTCAGGCAATTCAGCAGACAAGAACTAATGAGATTGTATCAGGTGCGAAAAGAATCAAAGCAAGAATCACCAGAGAAGACTATTTAGCATCCGTCCACTCGCTGAAAGAACATATTGCCGGAGGAGATTTGTACGAAATAAATTTTTGCCAGGAATTTTATTCAGAAGATGCAGTTGTTCATCCGCCCTCGCTGTTTCTTCGATTGAACAGAATCACGCCCTCTCCCTTTGCATGTTTTCTGAAACACGACAATCACTATCTTCTGTGTGCGAGCCCTGAGCGGTTTCTGAAAAAATCACAAAGAAAAATAATTGCACAGCCGATGAAAGGGACTATTGCACGCGCCATTGAGCAGTCAGATCATCAAAGAAAAAATGAGCTTTTAAATGATGAGAAGGAACGTGCAGAAAATGTGATGATTGTTGATTTGATGAGAAATGATCTGGCCCGAAGTGCTGAGCCTGGTTCAGTGAAGGTCAATGAGCTCTTCGGCATTTATACTTTTCCCGCAGTTCATCAAATGGTCTCTACTGTGTCGGCAACTCTGCGGGAAGATTTACATTTTACCGATGCAATTAGAAATGCGTTCCCTATGGGATCAATGACGGGTGCACCGAAAGTGATGGCGATGCAACTAATAGATGAGTACGAGATTGTGAAGCGCGGGTTATTCTCCGGCTCTGCGGGCTTCATTACTCCTGACGGCGATTTTGATTTCAACGTAGTGATCCGCAGTATTCTTTACAACGAAGAGGAAAAATATATCTCTATGCAGGCAGGAAGCGCCATTACATACGATTGCTCGCCTGAAAAAGAATATGAAGAATGCCTGTTGAAGGTCAGAGGAATGATGAAAGCCGTAGCAGAGGAAAGGGCCGCAGCAGTATAAGAATATGTAAGCTCCATTAACTGCAATGCTCCTATATTTCGTGATTTGATGAACAGGGATCGTGAAAAAACAAGCGGGTAAAAAAACTTCAGCGAAAAGAAATGGTCCGCTGAAATCGAATCAAAAACAAAAACAGCTTGCGGCTGCGCCGCACGTAATTGGCTTTGGCTGGCAATTGTCGATAGTACTCGGAATTACTGCTATTGCATTTCTTCCTGCGCTTCAGGCAGGATTTGTGAACTGGGATGATCCGGCTTATATAACCGAAAATGAACAAATCAAACAACTTTCCTGGCAAAGCGTTACCGCAATTTTTTCTTCTGCTATCAATGGCAATTACAATCCGATGCCGATTTTCACTTTTGCCATTGAGAATCATTTCTTCGGACTGAACCCATTCATCTATCATTTCGATAATTGGCTATTGCACCTTGCCTGTACGGCTTTGTTCTGTTGGCTATTGCGTATGTTGAACTTTAGTACACCGGCAGTTTTTCTCGGAGGAATTCTGTTCGGAATTCATCCCATGCGCGTTGAATCGGTGGCCTGGGTGACAGAACGCAAAGACGTTCTGTTCGGAGCTTTCTATCTCGCAGCCGTCATCACTTACGTGAAATATGTGAGTGGCACCAGAAAAATAAAGTGGTATTTATTTACTCTGCTATTCGCTGTGCTCTCACTTTTTTCGAAAGTGCAGGCTGTTTCGCTTCCGCTTTCTCTCATCTGTTTAGATTTTTTTCTTAACAGAAAGTGGCTGAGTGCAAAACTGCTGATCATTGAGAAGCTGCCCTTCTGGTTGCTCTCAATCAGTTTCGGAATAATAAATGTTCTAACGCTTAAACACGCAAGTGCGCTTTCATCTCCCAATAGTGTTGTCAATTATTCAGGAGTTGATCGACTGGCTGTGGGTGCTTATTCGTACGCAGTTTACCTCTTAAAATTTCTCTTCCCCTGGCAGATGCTGGCTATTTATCCCTATCCGCTAAAACTTCCGTCCATTGCTTATGTCTGTCTTGTCCTCATTCCTCTATTGGTAATCTTTTTTTTATGGTGGAGCTGGAAAAATGACAAGATCACTCTTCTGTTCGGTTGGGGCTTCTTCACAGCCAACATCGTTTTTCTGCTGCAGATTATTGGAGCGGGTCAAGGGTTTCTGGCAGACAGGTTTACTTACATTGCCTATGGCGGATTGATTTTTATTGTAGCAAAATTGTACGAGCAAGCCATTTCAAAATGGAGCACTATAAAACCCCTGATCAATGTGCTGGCGGGAATTTACCTCCTGATTTTAGCTGTTGTCACTAATCAACAAAGCAAAGTATGGTTGAATGATGAAACACTGTGGACCCATGTCGTGAAAAATAATCCGCTCGCTATTGATGCATGGAAAAACCTTGGCTTTTATGATTGGAAGAAAAAAAATGATCTCAGCAGCGCTCTCTCCTGTTATGGTCAGGCATTGGATCTTGAAAAGAGACAATACGGAGTGAAGTCAACAACGTACAATGCAGTGGCAAACATTAATCGTTCGCTTGCTGAACAATCGTCTAATGCGGGACAGAAAAGCAAATTCAATTCGATCGCGATAGAAAATTATTCACTGGCTCTGAAACAGGATTCCGCAGATGGAATTCCCGACAAAAAATTTTCAGCCATCATGCATGTCAACCGCGGTGTCGCACTTGCATCAGCCGGAAAAGTGGATGAAGCATTCAACGATTTTGCAGTGACTGTACAACTCGACCCAAAAAATAAATATGGCTACCTGAATCTTGCTCAGGTTTATCTTGGCAGAGGAGAAAATGAATCCGCTCTTATGAATCTGAATTCATTTTTAAAAATTGACAGCACAAATGCTGACGTTTTTTTCAAGCGGGGTCATTGTGAGCGCTTACTTGGAAACAACGAGGCTGCGATAACCGATTTCACGAATGCCATCGCGCTAAAAAATTCGGACGGAAATTATTTTCTTGAACGTGCCCGGGCGTATGAACATTCAGGAAACCATCCCGCAGCAAAGCAAGATGCCCTTCAGGCCAAACAACGCGGATTGAATCCCGAAAGCACTTTGCTTAATTGAAGTGGCAAATTAATTCAGAAAAGCGGCAAACTTCTATTTCAATAACTTTACCTCTGTCGGCTATAAATATTGCCGCCGGCTAACGGGATGAAATATATTTTAATTGCCGCGACTTTCTTGACCTGCTGCACCCTCGGATTTGCGCAGACCGCGACTAATATTTCAGTTACTGCACACAACAGTCAGGTATTTATCACCTGGAAAAATATTCCCGCATGCGATTCCGGATTTTATTACGTGTATAAAAACACGGTTCCGATTTCTGACAACATTACTTTTCAGAATTCGCAGTACCTGGGACGTGTGCCATTTAACTTCGGTTTAGATTTTCGCCTTACCAGTGTGCTGAATGATCATGAGAAACATTACCTCATCACGAATGACACTGCCATGCTTGATTCAACTCAAAATTTATTTGTGATGACCTGTACATCTGAAGGTGAGAAAGATTATTTCGCCGTGCGATGCGATTTCGGACAAACGTCACCTAATTGGACAGTTCTTGCTAATCAAAACTCTACTGCGGGCAAGGTCACGCAACACGTGGGGCAAGTAAAGGCCTATCTTCAAATGAATGATGTCGTTTTTCCCAATGCACCGCAAGGAGAAACCATGGACATATACATTCATTATGCCGGCAACACAACTACGGCAAGCTATCCCGCTATGGATAATGAAGGATGCCTTCCATTCCATCTCGGAATAATTAAGAGCGGCAATCTAGGCGGGATGAATACTTGCTTCCTGAAATTTCACGGCGGCGGCGGGGATTTTTTCAACAATACAATCACTGTTCACATCGACAGCGCCTGGAAAATTTCTTTCGATGACTGGATTCCTGCTTTTAGAATTGATAGTGGCGGAACTAACACAAGATGGTTTGGCTACAGCCAACAGTTCAAAGTGTACGAGGATGATATTAATACACCTCCGCCGATATCGGGAATAGTTCGTGCCTACACAGTTTCCAGAGTGAATTGGGAACTGCGCTGGATTCTCAATAAATGGAATACAATAAACTACACGACTATCGATACGTCGCGAATGTATCTGGTGGGCTCTTCACAAGGTTGCGCAGGAGTTCTTCTATTCAGTATGCTCTCTCCTTCCCGTTTTGCATCGGGAAGCATAACTGTTCCCAAATACAATTTGCTTGCGCCCGATGATGCGAATCCTGCCTGTCGGTTTAACGACAACGGCTCTCAGGTAAAACAGACAAGAATTTTTTTCGGGAATGAAGATTCCACCAATCTTTACACCGACCTGCCCACCTCGCCTGGCAGCAGTAACTTCTTTAAGATTTACGACATCACTGACATGGATTACATGTTCCATTTTCGCAAGAACACATCGCTCCCGTTTCTCTCTGCCATCAATGGCAAGACAGATGTGATCACATGTTGGCAAGAAAAAATTCCTTTTTATGACACAGTGCAAGCAACGCATTGTGGAGGAATTTGGGAATGGGATCTGCGGGGACACAGCGGGACTGACAGCACTTCATGGTCATCGCTCGACGTAAAAAGTATGAGACGGTTCAGCTGCAAAAAATCGTACCCGGCTTTCAGTTACACTTCACTCGACAATAATCCGGGTTCTGATACCATTTCAACACCCCCTTATTACAACGGAGATAATGTTGGCCAACTGCATGCTTCATTTGATTGGCTGGATTCATCCATTGTCGATTACTCCTATCTCTGGCAAGTCCGGCTTTTCATTCGGCGCAATCGTCAGGTGGACAGTACCTATGTGCCAACGGCATTACCGGAATTCGCCACGACGGAACTCACGATCCGGCGCGCTCAGCAGTTCAAAAATTTTTCAGCTGGCACTAAACTCTGCTGGATGAATTTTTATCACGGCGAATTAATTCAGAGTGGCGTCGTAAGCCAATTGTATCAGGACACGGTTGCTCTTCCGGTAACGGTTCGTGGCGTAAAAGTTTTCCCTGAAGGAAATATTTTCAGAATCATGCGCTGCGATAGTATTCAGCCGACAGGTTCGCTGGATGATAAAAATGAAATGAAGAGCTGCATGAATACAATCTACGATAGCCCAATGCCCGGTCTTCTTTCGGTTTATAATCTCATCGGAAAGAAAATTTCATTCGGTGACTTTTCTTCTCTTACCAGTGTTACAGAAATGACGGACGAACATCCCGAAGTTTATTTTGTAAGAATGCTTGTCGAAGGAATTCCGGTTTACTTCAAATGGATCAAGAGCTGAATGCCGCGTGCTTTCCTTTTTGAATTTGAAGATCAAAGATGGTTTCCGCAAATCATCCGCCAGGGAATGATGGATTATCTGCGGCATATGATCGGTTGGCTTGAATTTTACAAACCCGCTGCTGAAATAATCAAAAATGCTTTGGAGAAATCGCAGAATTCAGATGTTGTTGAACTCAGTGCAGGCGGGGGTGGCGGAGTAACTAAGATGATTGAATACTTGCAAAAAATCGGCCGTTCACCGAGAGTAATTCTCACCGATTTGTATCCAAACATCAGCACATGGCAGGATTTGAAAAATGCATCTTCACAAATCGACTACATCGGAGAGAGCGTAAATGCTTTGCAGGTGCCTGAACACATCACCGGCTTGCGTGTCATGTTCTCTGCCCTGCATCATTTCAAGCCGAATCAGGTAAAACAAATTTTTCTCGACACGATGAGCAAGAAAGCGTCGCTCGCCTTCTTCGATGCAGGCACCACAAGCCCTTTAAATATTCTCACTGTGCTTTTATTTGAGCCGATCACATTTGTGTTGCTCACTCCATTATTCAAACCGTTCCGCTGGTCGAGGTTGTTTTTCACTTACATCATTCCTTTGATTATCGTTTGTACACTATGGGATGGCAGCATTTCTGTCCTTCGCTTCTACAGGAAGAGAGAATTGCGAAGCATCCTCCGCGCACTTCCTGACAATAACTACATTTGGAAAGTCGGAACTTTCAAAAATAAATGGGGCATCCCCGTTAACTATGTGACCGGTTATCCCTTCAATCAGAATCATTAACAATGAAAAAATTTATTCTTCCTTTCACGCTGTTCATATTAAGCTGCATTCACAGTGATGCACAGAAATTTTCTTTCGGCCCGTCATGGAAGGCAGGAATCAGCAATATTCTACTTCTCAAGACAGACACAATTAAAGACCATACATTTAATAACAGAGTAAATTTTTCATTTCAGGCCGGTGCTTACACGCAGTATGATTTCGCAAAACATTTTTCTGCAGGCGTGGAGCTGTTGTATTGGTTGCAGAATGGGAAACTGAAAGACCAATTTACTTACAACGATGGTATTTCAGGCAAAACTGTAAATGAAACGGATGTTTATAAAGCTTATCTGTCTTATGTTGCAATTCCTTTGTATTTCGAATGGGCACCGAGCGATATCATTTTATTGTTGGGCGGCCAATACGGCATCCTCTTTAGCCAAAGTGGTAGCATTAAACCGTCTACAACCGTTGACGGCGTGACGACTGAAGGAGAAAAAACTTCACGTGATCCGAATTTTGAAAATTATGATGTGGGCTTCAAGGCAGGCGTTCTGTACAAACTCGGCGATAATTTTACGGCAGGCGTTGAGTATTACAATGGACGAGTAAATCTTTCTAAAAACAATGATGACCCTTTTTCATCACACAATCAATATTTCTACGGAGCATTCCGTTACAATATTGTTCGCGGGAAAGCGGGACAGATGTATTATAACTAATGACTTTTAGCCCTTTACTTTGGTATTTGCCAGCTTCTTTATTCCCATGTTGTAAAACATGAAGGAATAAATATCCGTGTCTTCATCAATCACTTTTGCAACAGGTCGACCGCCACCATGACCGGCATTGCTGTCAATACGGATGAGCACAGGTGCATCACCGGCTTGCGCACTTTGAATCGTAGCGGCATACTTGAAAGAATGTGCGGGCACCACACGATCATCATGATCCGCAGTGGTGATTAAAGTCGCCGGATATTTTGTTCCGGGCTTAATGTTTTGCAGCGGAGAATATTTGTACAGATAAGGAAAGTATTTCGCGGAGTCGCTGGAGCCGTAATCAGAAACCCAACCCCAACCCACCGTGAACTTCTGGAAGCGAAGCATGTCCATCACGCCTACACCCGGGAAACAAACTTTGTAGAGATCAGGGCGCTGCGTTTCACAAGCGCCTACGAGCAAACCACCATTGCTCCTGCCAAGGATAGCGAGATAATCTTTCGATGTGTATTTCTCATTTTCGAGATACTCAGCTGCCGCAATGAAATCATCAAACACATTTTGCTTGTTCAGCAACATTCCTGCTTCATGCCATTTCTCTCCGTATTCACTGCCGCCGCGGATATTCGCCACCGCATAAATGCCGCCGTTCTCAAGCAGCACCATGCGCGATGGATTGAACGTGGGCGTAATGGGAATATTGAACCCGCCGTAACCATACAGTAAAGTAGGATTCTTCCCATTCTGCTTCATGCCTTTCTTATACACAATGAACATGGGAATCTTTGTCCCGTCTTTCGAATTATAGAAGACCTGCTTCGTCACATAATCATCCGGGTTGAATTTTACATCGGGCTTTTTGAAGAGCGTGCTCTTGCCGGTCTTGAGGGAATACTGGTAGATCATGTATGGTGTGGTGAAGGAAGTGAGCGAATAGAAAACGGATGTATCATTCTTCTCACCGTCAAAACCCGTTACGGTACCGATCATCGGCAGGGCGACTTCGTGCTCCATTGTTCCCTTTCGGTCATACTGATAAATGTGAGAGGAGGCGTCTTTCAAATAAGTGCAAATTAGTTTTCCTCCTACCACATTTACATTCTGTAAGAGCTCTTGCTTTTCAGGAATCACGGGCTTCCAATTTTTCATGTCGGGGTTCTTTGGATCAACGAGCATCACATCATAATTCGGAGCACCGTTATTTCCGAACACAAGGAAATCCTCTCCTTCATCATCGAGCACAGCATAGTTGTATTGGAATCCCTCGAGCACTTTATGAAAACCATTGTGCGGATTGCGCAAATCCATATACCACACTTCGCTTCCGTTGGTTCCTTCAGCGAGAGTGAGGATGAGGAATTTTTCATCCTCCGTGGTCTGCGCACTTACATACCGCAACGGATGATCGATATCCTGCCACACCACGCGGTCATTACTTTGCGGATCACCGAGCTTGTGGTAGTAAACTTTCTGATACTCGCTCTTGGCGGTGAGCTCCTGCCCTTTCTCGGGCACATCATAACCGCTGTAGAAAAAACCATCATTATACCATGCAGCACCGGAAAATTTAGTCCACTCGAGTTTATCAGGAAGAATTTTGTTTGAAGCAATGTCTTTCACGTAAATCGATTGCCAGTCGCTGCCGCTTTCGGCGACAGAATAAGCAACATACTTTCTATCATTAGAGAAACCGATAAAATTCACTGCCGTAGTTCCGGAGGCATTCATCGTATTCGGATCGAGAAAAACTTGCGGCGTACCGCTAATCCCCTGCTGATAATAGTACACGCTTTGCGGCTGAAGGCCATCGTTCTTCGTGAAGAAATAATAATTACCTTGACGGTAAGGCGCACTCATGCGCGGATAGTTGTAAAGATCGGTGATGCGCTTGCGAATGTCTTCTCTGTATGGAATCTTGCTCAGGTAATCGTTGGTGACTTTATTCTGCGACTGCACCCATGCTTTTGTTTCGTCACTGTTATCATCCTCGAGCCAGCGGTAGGGATCGGGAACTTTCGTTCCGAAATAATCATCCACCACATTTCCCTTCTTAGTATCGGGATACTGAATTTTAGAAGTGCCGGTTTGGGAGAAAGAGTGAAGAGTGAAGAGCGCAAAAACTGCGAGGGCAAGAAATTTTTTCATGTTTTATTTTTTAGAGGACGCCAAAGATAAACGGGCAGTGGCAATTGACAAGGAAGTTTCGTCAAACACTGAAGGCAGGATCACTATCGCAAACGCTATGAGTACTTTGTCATACCGACGAAGGAGGGATCCGAGGAAAAAATAATAGATCCCTCCTTCGTCGAGATGACACCACTAGAGCAAATCATGAAGCAAAGACACAATGATCATCTTAAGTAGCGCAGAATTTAAAATCCTGCATTACTCAAGATATGCATTCCGTACCTTTACTTAACTAACCATTTTTTCTTCATGAGAAGGACTCTTCTCCTAACTGCAATCAGTTTTACCATTTATGTGCGGTGCCTATTTGCACAAGCCGGAATGTTAGATAATAGCTTTGGAACAAACGGTAAAGTGCTAACTCCAGTTTATAACGGAGCATGGGCATATGCAATGGCAGTTTCACCAGACGGAAAAATTGTTATTGCTGGAACAGTCGATACTCCCGGTCCGCCGGACTGGGCCTGGGGCTTTGCTAGATATAATGAGGATGGGACGCCGGACACTGCAATGGGCACTGCTCCAATTTTCCTTGACAACCTTGGCTACATTGCCTACGAACAAGCGACTACAGTCGCGATACAGGCAGACGGCAAAATAATAATTGGCGGATTTGTCGGTAACTTCTACGCTTTAGCCCGATTCAATAATGACTCTTTCATTGACAGCAGTTTTGGTGTCGCTGGAAAATTATTTATTGATTCGATGTCACTTAAGGCATTGGCTATACAAGATGATGGGAAAATCATAATAGCCGGATTTTCTCTTGGCGGATTAAATTATGATTTCGCTTTAGAACGCTATAATTCAAATGGCATATTAGATAGTTCATTTGGAGTAAATGGTAAAACGGTTACGGATTTTGGCAATAGTGATGACGGAATTTCAGCAATAGCAATACAGCCAGATGGAAAAATCGTTGCCGCTGGAACAACGTATCATGAAACAGATTACGATTTTGCTTTAGCTCGCTATAATGCGGATGGTACTTTAGATACTACTTTTAATTCCAACGGCACCGTTTCTACTCCAATTGGTACAAGTGACGATATCGCGTTTTCATTGGTCTTGCAGCAGGATGGAAAAGTCATTGCTGCCGGTGCTACATATAATGGTTCAGACGAAGATTTTGCCTTGGCGAGATATAAAACAGATGGCAACCTAGATACTAGTTTCAATTCTACTGGCACAGTAACTACGGCTTTAGGAGCTGGTGATGATGTCGCTTATTCCGTATTGCTACAGCCAGATAGTCAGATAGTCGCTGCTGGATATTCATATCGCGGTCCTGACAATGATTTTGCTCTAGCTCGCTATAATACAGACGGCACACTAGATAGTACTTTTGGAGATCAAGGAGTAGTGAGAACTGATTTTGACAACGGTTCCACCGAACAAGCATACGCAGCAGCTATTACTCCTAAAGGAAAAATTGTGTTAGCTGGATATTCAGAAGATGATTTTGCTCTTGCTCAATACATTTCAGGATTGAATGTTGGCATTATGAATCTGCCTCTGTTAGTTAATTCAATCTCTATTTATCCTAATCCTGCAACTATATCAATTCAAGTTCACCTTACCAATCTTCCTTCCAACACCACTACTACTCTCTCCTTCATCAACCTCCTCGGCGAAAAAGTAAAAGAGCAAAAAGTAAACACCCGCGATGCAACGATTGACGTGAGTGATTTGGCTGAGGGGATTTACTTGGTGAAAACAGAAAAACAAGTGGTGGGGAAGTTTGTGAAAGAATAAATGCCCCACCAACCTCCCCGAAGGGGAGGCTGCTAACGCGCGAGTAAAATTTTTTTCGTTTCTGAAAATCTGAAAAGCTCTCAAAACGGTGACAGCTATTGTGCGAGAGCAAGTCTCTCCCTCGGGGAGATTTAGAGGGGCGCTATCTCACTTCGCTACCATCAATTTCCCTGAAGCTTTCATTTCACCTTTGTCAACAATGCTATAGAAATACATTTGTGATGCCGCATCGCGCATGTTGATCTCGGCAAATTGGCCGGTGATTGTTTGATTGGAGATTCTTCTGCCCCATTCATCATAAATGATCAGTTGCATTCCGAGATAATCTTTCCAATGACAGCCGAAGTGGAGTGCAGGATTCTGATTCCCTATAACAGTCGCAATAGGATCGTTGCAATCGCTTATCGCTTCTTCACCTGTAGCCGTGGGACAATCTTTCGGCGAGACATTCGGATCGATACCGAGAAGCGAAGGGCCGAGAATATTTCCGAAACCGGTATAGCTTACGTTATTGATCACTGAAGTTCCTCCGAGAATATCATAACTCGCTATCTGCGGATAACCGGGATTCTGCGTTTGTATGGCCACATTTATTTTATCAGTATTAAAATCAAGAGTGACATTCGGGTAAAGAATGTTTCCGAGAAAATCTGTCGTGAGATCCGTTTCAATTCCTGTTTCAGGATCGATCTTGATGTAACGCAAATCAGCCAGATAATTGTTGTAGCTGAATGAATCGAGATCTTCCTGCAATCCGTAGAGCAATCCATCGGCAGGATTGTAAGTGAGTTCCCAAAAGTCTGAAGTAGGAACGCCTTCTGACATAAGAATGGAAGAGTGTGTAAGGCTGGCCAGATCATAGCTTACTAGAGAATCATACTGCATAGCAACGGGATCATAAGCGAGCCAATACGCAATTTGATGCGAAGGCACAACAAAATTGTCGATGGGCTGAATGCCGAGCGGAAATGAATCGAGTTCAGTAATTGCTCCTGTAGTACGATCAGCTTTCGCAAAGTGAACGTAGGCTTCCCATGGCGCTTTGAAGTGAAAGAAGTAAACCGCATCATCACGGCAATTGTAAAATGTTCCGCCGATTTCGCCGCCGATTGTCACTGTGCCCGATTGACCATTGCCCACTGAATCCGCAGTGAAAAGAATATTGTTCAGGTTGCCGTTATCCATGTTGTAATTGGAGAGATACATGTTGATGGAATCGCCCCACACTTCAAACCAGCAATGATGAATGGGATCCACCGCATGATCGCCCAATGCGTGAATGTTCGCATCAACAAAAGAAGCTTGATATGTTACCTGGGCTGTTTCCGGATCAATCAATCCGACTCCGAGATCAGAGTTTACAGAATTGTCGTCGCCTAAGTAAAGTCCGTAAAGGTCTTGCGTGAGCTGCGCATTGCAGAAGAGCGGAATTGCGATGAGGAGTGTTAGAATTTTTTTCATGCTGAAGATTTGAAGTGCTAAAACTAATTCATGAGCTTGAAAAATAATTACACTAAAGCGGCAGTATTCAACGAAGAGCGAATTTCGATTCCTCTTTTGTTAGGGTTTCTTATTGAATGAGATTTGTGGTGGTGGATTTTTCTTTTAGGGCAAGAAACATTTTCTCGTACGTCGGGGTTGGAATTTTCAGTTTCTTACCGAGTTCAACCACATATCCCGTGAGCGATTTTAATTCCGTGCGATTCCCTTTTTGAAAATCGGAATGCATTGATGAAGTATAATCGGGAGATAATGAGCTGATGCGGTTCTGAATTCTGCCGATGCTTTCTTCCGGGAACAAAATATTTTTCGCTGCAGCAACTTCTTTCAATTCTGAAAAGAGAATCATTAATTCCTCACGGTGTTCGACGCTGCTGAGAATTCCGCCGAAAGGAAGATCGAGGTAAGACGTGAGCGTAGCCAGCGGCGAGAGAAAAAGAAATTTCTCCCACACGGTCCGTGAAATATTTTCTGACCGGTGCGCATTGATGCCTGCCTTGCGGAATAATTTTTCGACGAACACCAGTTTTTCCTCCGGCGCCTGTTCAGATCCGAAGAAAAGCTGATTTGCATTTCCGAATTCCTTCACCACACCCGGAGCTAACAAGCGCGAAACGAGGTACACCACCCCTTCCCAAACCTGCGCCTGCGGCACAATTCGTTTTACCCGTTCCGCTGCGTCTACTCCATTCAGAAGCGGAAGAATAATGGTCTTCGCTTTGATACACGAGTTGATTCGGTCGAGGGCTGATTCAAGGTCATAAGCTTTTGTGCAGACAAGAAGCAAATCAATGATTCCGATTTCTGACGGCTCATGTGTGACGATAGCCGGATGAACTATTTTTTCTCCCTCGCCAGTAAACAGTTTGAGTCCTTGCGTTTTGAGCGCGCGTTCATTTTCTCCTCTCGAAATGAAAATGATTTCAGCTTCAGGTGAATTTTCAAATTGTGCCGCAAGTTTTCCTCCGTAAAATCCCCCTACACCTCCAATTCCAAGGATCGCTATTTTATAATCTGAAAACATATTCCTTAAGAAGGATTCACATTGTGTTCATCAAACAACACAAAGCAACAACAATTTTCAGCGAGTGCATTTTCAGTTATGCACGACAGAAATATTTTCGCTTTGCACGTTTCCGTCACTCACTAATTCCACTCGGTACATGCCGTTGGGTAACCGCTGTGTATCGAAATTCAGTTGATGAGCTCCGGATTGCAAATTCATTTCCGGAAGAGTGATAACAGTTTCACCTAACTCGTTCAATACATAAATTGAAATACTTTCTTGCTGTTTCAAGCTAAGTTGAAGAGTAGTTGCATCACCAGATGGGTTGGGAAAAATTGTTGCATTCATTTGATCAGCGATTTCATTCAGCCCCGTTGGCGCCTGCGAATATTTTATGGTGACAATCTCTGCGTGAAAATTGAATGGATCATTGTTTGTGCCGCTGTATCCTGTCACGTAAACATTATTTTGCGGATCAACGAAAATTGAATGTGCTTCATCGTAGAAATCAGCAGCGCCATTGAATGTTTTCTTCCATACCTGTGTTCCCGTTCCGCCGTCGAGTTTGAATGTGATGTAATCCATAGTACCAATGCCGTGTGAATTTGCTGACTCACCGCAGACGTAAACGTTGCCAAGGTTATCGGTGGCAATGCTGTAGGGGCGATCTTCATCATTGCCGATCCCATTAAAAGTGTTAGTCCATATTAGATCGCCGTCAGGGTTATACTTGAGCGTTACAATATCTTCTCTGAATTCTGTGTTTGGATTTGTGATTGTGCCCGAAACAAAAATATTTCCGGTGTTGTCAAATGCTAAACCCTCTTCATCGTAAAAATCACCGCTCACGTAATCGCTATCGTTGCCGGTTGAATTCCAAGCCTTCGACCAGAGAAGAGCTCCAGTGCTGTCATACTTCAATAGAAGAATATCACAACCGTGTGTCGAGTCACGCACTTCACCTGCCATGTAGATGTTATCATTCGCATCGATCTTCATGAAGTTTCTGTTGTCCCAGATTTCCGGCCAATTGGCTTTGGTATCATAACTCTTGGTCCAGAGTAAATTTCCATCTGTATTGAACTTAAGCAATGTCAATTCATCATCAACTCCGTTGAAGGTGTATCCGCTTACAAAAAGATTTCCCTGATCATCAACTTTCACTCTGTAGGCCTCATTGAAATAGTTTGAACTCAGATCCGAATCAACAGGATTGTGCCAGTTTGCTTCCCACTGCTGAGTGCCATCGTTATTGTATTTCACAATTTCAAAATCATAACCATTGTATGAAACGGCAGCTCCGTAACCAACCGTGTATACGTTGCCTTCAGCATCCAAAGTAAGTGCCATGCCATAGTCCCATCCCAATCCGAATCCATTGCCATCATAAGTGCTTGACCATACTTCATCACCTGAAATATTCACTTTCACCGTCAGTAAATTCCATTCTGAAGTAGCGACTGCCCACCGATAGCCAGTATAATAGATATTTCCTTCATTGTCCATCACCATGTCTTCCATAATGTCGGTTGTACTATCGTTGTTGTAAACCCACAGCAAGTTGCCTGCAGCATCATATTTTAAGATCACAACTTTTGAATTTCCTTGATCGTCAATTTTGGAGTGCCCGCCTACATAGACATTTCCCGAAGCATCCACTTTTATTTTTCTTCCATAATCCACTTGCTGAAAAGGGCTCTGATAAATTGCCGTCCATTCGGTGTTCACTTGCCCCATGGCAGAAAGTGCAGACAAGAAAATAATCAGGGTGAGTAAACCTGAGCAGAAATTACATCTTTGGGAAAAGAGGCGAAATAATAACCCACATTTAATAGTCAAGTTTTTCATGCTAAAAGTTTTTGTTTAAGTGACCTTGCGGCGTGATGAAGCTGCGGGGAAGAGGGATCATCACAAACTTTCACAATGTTCTGATCATTTGTGTTGTCGTGAAATTTTATTCCACCAACCGGGCGAAATAAAGAGATGAACAGATATTATTTCAACTGAGTCGAAGACTGCTTAGTGCCGCTCTTGAAAGATGCATCCTCCGGCTTTATCTTCTGCTCAAAATGTAATTCGGCCGGCTATTTATATCATTGCAGAGCATGCATCCGATCTTCAACACAGCTCGGCCAATAGTCGTCAGTTGTTCACCGCACATTGTTCCGTATTTGAAAGCTGAAATTCTTTCGGCCGGTTTAACCATCGAAAATGAATCAAATGCCACTGTGCACACGATCGGAACGTTTGATGATGCTGTTCGATTAAATCTTTGTCTTCGCACGGCAAATCACGTGTTTCTGCTCATCAGAAAATTCAAGGCAGCAACTCTTCAGCAGCTTTCCGATGAAGTTAAGAAAGTTGAATGGGAAGAAATGATTCCTGCAGATGGTTATTTCAGTATTCATTCCATCAGCGAACATCCTGAAGTCACAAACTTTATGTTTTTGAACATGAAAATCAAAGATGCGGTCGCTGATCGATTTATGGTGAAAATGAGTAAGCGCCCTGACTCAGGTTCAGAAAAAAATAAGGCCGTGTTTTTTCTTCACTGGAAAAAGGAAGAAGCTTCACTATATCTCGACACTTCAGGAGAATCGCTCACAAAACATGGCTACAGAAAGATATCAATGAAAGCACCGCTTCAGGAATCATTGGCTGCTGCGATTATTTTGGCAACAAGATGGGACAAGAATTCTCCGTTCATCAATCCCATGTGTGGCAGCGGAACATTAGCAATTGAAGCCGCGCTGATCGCGAGCAATAAACCGCCGGGACTGATTCGTGAAAATTTTGGATTCATGCACGTGTTCGGTTTTGATGAAAAGAAATTTCAAACAGTTAAAAAAAATCTCGAACAGAAAATTATTCATGATGTAACTCCGCTCATTATCGCCACCGATCACGATCGAAAAGCATTAAATGCAGCAAAAGAAAATGCGGCGCTAGCCGGAGTGATAGATCTCATCCAATTTTTGCAGTGTGAATTTAATGTGACTAAAATTCCGGAGGGAAAGGGGGTGATCATTTTTAATCCGCCTTATGGCGAGCGTCTTGGCGCTTCTGAAGAATTGAAGCATCTTTATTCTGACATCGGAAACTTTCTGAAACAAAAAGCAGCAGGATACTTTGGCTATGTCTTTACGGCAAACCAGCAACTCGCAAAGCACATCGGTCTGAAGCCAAAAACTAAGAAAAATTTCCTGAATGGCTCTCTTGAATGCAAGCTGCTGGAGTTTGAAATGTACGAAGGAAGCCGCAAAATCAATTCAGAGAAATAGGATTGTTCCTTTATTAGTGCAATTTGATCTTACTTGATAATAAAGTTGCCGTTCTGCAGCAAGGCCAGAATCATTGGCTTTTTAAAAGAAAGTCAGACCATGATTAAGATCATGAACGCAATTTTGCGTGACTGAATAATATTGTAACTTAACTTTTAAGATTAAGTAAACTGAAGGGCAATGAGGAAGTTTCTACGTTGTTGTTTTTCTCTGTTCACGCTCACACTTTTGAGTGAATTTGTTTTCAGCCAGGCATGGAAAGACGTTGCATCAATTTTTTACGACAACTGCACAACCTGCCATCGGCCCGGCGAGATTGGAGATGGTTACCTGAATGCAACAGGATATTCTCTTCTTACAAACAGTTCATACTTTTACAGTATTCCTTCCTACGTGAACTCCGGATTGATGCCTCCATGGAAAGCCGATCCAAACTATCATCATTTTCTTGATGAGCGCATTCTCTCGCAGAATGATAAAGATGCGATCACAAATTGGGTGAATGCCGGAGCGCCCGCCGGTGATACTTCGCTCGCTCCGCAGCCACCTGTTTTTCCCACAGGATCACAGATCGGCACACCGGATCTGGTACTCACTATGGCGCAGCCTCATCAGATAATCGGCAACGGCATCGATGACTACGAATGTTTTGTATTGCCCACTAATCTTTTGCAGGATCAGGATATTTCCGCTCTGGAATTTCGGGCGGGAAATGGTGCTGCCGTGCATCACGTGTTTATGTACCTGGTGAAAGACAGCAGCGCCGTTTACGCAGATGAACAGACTCCAGAGTACGGGTATCCGTCCTTTGGCGGCGCCGGAGAAGGTGTTCACGCTGATTTTCTCGGGCTATATGCGCCGGGAATGGTACCACGATTTTATCCTGCTCATGGCATAGTAACATTTCCTGCCGGAAGTTTTCTTCTTATACAGATTCATTATGCGCCACTCACCTATCCAACCACTGATCAATCATCCGTCAACCTCTTCTTTTCTAATTACACAGATCCAAGGCAAGTAAAAGCAACTCGTGTAGGCGAAGGGTATATTACTAACCCGCCATTTAAGATAAACGCTTACGAAGTGGACACATTTTATTCAGAATATCCCGTTGACGGCGATTATTCTTTGTTCGCCATTGCCCCTCATCAGCATCTTCTCGGAAAATCATTCAGAATATTTGCTGTGACTTCAACCGATGATACACTTCCGTTGATTTCTATTCCGCAATGGGACTTTCATTGGCAGCTTCTCTACAGTTATCCTTTCATGATTCATTTGCAACCGGGAACTGTTGTTCATGCCGTTGCAGTTTACGATAACACTACAAACAATCCTAACAATCCCAACAATCCTCCCGTGGAAGTCCATTATGGCGAAGGATCAACCGATGAAATGTTCAAGTACCTCATCTGCACGCTCAATTATGTGCCAGGCGATGAAACTCTTGTAATCGACAGCACATGGCATCCTGTAGGCATTCCACCAATTGATGGCATCGTTTCAACGCCTCAGCTATATGATTGCTTTCCAAATCCCGCGAACAATATCGTCGCAATCACTTACTATTTGCCCTATGCTATGAAATGTTCTTTGAAGGTCTACGACATTTTCGGGAGATTACTTTCTACGAATACGGTTTCTGAAACCTCTGGGCTCAACAGATTTGATCTTGATGTGAGCAAGTTCATCGTTGGACATTATCTGGTCAGCCTCCAAACAAATATCCTAACTGTTACAAAACCTTTGGTCGTTGAGCGATAAAAAAAATGACAATCTACCGCTTGAGTGTGCATTGTAAATTTTGCCCGAATTATATTCCTTTTATTCTTGCATCAGGATTTTTTTGCCTCTGTTGCGAAAAAGTTAAAGACAATTGCAGATAAGTAAGACTTTTTAAGAATTGAACCAGAACGGCAAACTTGTCATAAGTTTGCCTCGTAAACCCGGTGAGTAAGTATTTCGTAAGTTGATCAATTAATTCAAACTTATCAAGATGAAAAAAATTTTCCTCGCCTCCCTGTTAATTACCTCCTTCTTTAAAATTCAGGCGCAGCATGTTGCCTGGAGCGACGTAGCGCCAATTGTGTACACTAATTGTGCAAACTGCCATCGCCCTGGCGAAATCGGTTCAGATTACTTAAATGCAATGGGCTACTCTCTTCTTATCAACAGTCCATATTTCTACAGCATTCCCCAATACGTCAATACCAAACTGATGCCTCCCTGGAAAGCTGATCCTAGTTATCATCACTATCTGGATGAGCGTATACTTACAGATGACCAGATTAATACACTTGATTCTTTCGTAAATCAGGTGGGTAACGGCAATTATGATCCGGGCGATACCACACTGGTTCCACCGCCTGTATTCTCAAGCGGATCGCAATTAGGAACGCCCGATACAACACTTACTATGACAGAGCCATTTACGGTACCGGGTGATTTTACAGATCACTATGAATGCTTCGTCCTTCATACAAACCTGAAATATGACAGAGATGTAAGAGCCATTGAATTTCGTGCAGGAAATCCGAAAGTGGTTCATCACGTTTTCATTTACACGTGTGATGATAACACGGCTGACTCAATGGATGCTACAACACCGGAGTACGGCTATCCCTCATTTGGCGGTGCCGGGGAGGGAGTGAATGTTGACTTTCTAACGCTGTATGGCCCCGGGATGGTACCAAGATTTTATCCTGAAGGTGCCGGAATAAAATTCAAAGCAGGAACTAAACTTGTAATTCAGATTCATTACGCTCCAACTACCATTCAGCAAACTGATCAATCATCAGTGAATATTTTTTATGTAAAGGATACAACAGAAAATATTCGGCCGGTCAAAGGCAAACGTGTCGGAGAGAATTACATCCTCGAACCTGTATTTTTCATTGTAAAAAATCATGTGCTCACTTTCCATTCTGAATACACGCTTGATACTGCATTTTCCATGTTTTCTATTGCTCCCCATATGCATCTTCTTGGCAAGTCCTATAAGTTGTGGGCAGTAACGCCGGAAAATGATTCCATTCCTCTTTGTTACATTCCCAGTTGGGATTTCCGTTGGCAATTACTTTATAACTTCAATAACTTTATTATTCTGCCGGTGGGAACAGTGATTCATGGCGAAGCTACCTATGATAACACCACAAACAATCCGAATAACCCAAGCAATCCACCGGTGAATGTCGGTTACGGGGAATCTTCTTTGGATGAAATGGATAAATATTTTATGAACTTGCTCGAGTATCAGCCCGGTGATGAGGATGTGGTATTCGATAGTACCTGGCATCCTGTGGGGGTGCCGCCAATAAATGGAATTGTAGCGACGCCGCAGTTGTATGCGCCTTTACCGAATCCGTCGACTGATCACGCGGTCTTCAATTACTATTTGCCTGATCATAGCAAGATCATGATTTATGTCTATGATCTTTCTGGAAGGTTAGCTGAGCCAATAATCGATGAAGGAGAACAGACATCGGGTTTCCATCGAAAAACTGTTGACGTAAGCAAATTTGCCCCGGGCACTTATTTCTTTTCATTGCAAACTACATCAGGACGAATCACTAAACCTTTTATAGTTCAACATTAAGCGTTTTTTCAAAAACAAAAATCCCGGACTTGTGATAAGCAAGGCCGGGATTTTTATTTTGAGCTTTTACTGCTCAACTTCTTCCTCAACTTTTTTGACTTCTTCCTGCCAATCTTCTTTTTCAGGATGCCGACGCAAGTACTCATCAATCGACCATGGTCCTGATCCTTCAACAAGGAAAAAGCATAGGAGAAATAATATAAGCAATGACATCCACAGCTCTGTCGAATTCTCTGAGAAAAATCCTGTAGTAGAATTAACAAACAGTACTGCCCCGATTAAAATCGGAAGCTGAAAGATTATTGCAATTCTTGTCACAAGTCCAACCGCAATTAGAATTCCTCCAATTAGATGAGCAAATGCAACATAGTGAGCCAGCAGGAAGGACACTGTTCCCAGCCGGCTTTTTGCAATCATTTGCTGCAAGCCGTCTGTATGGCTGATGAAATAATAGCCTTTGGCGAGAATGATGAATCCAAGAAGAATGCGCAGGAGGTCAATCCATTTCGGATGGTGTTTCTCTCCCCATGTTTCAATTTTTTCGATCGTGTTCATTGAGAGGAATTTTTAGGATGAACTGATTCCTCTAATGTAGTTAGATTTTAAAATTGAAAGAAATGATTTTTCGCAACAAGGAGGATGACGAAACTCCTTTGTTGAAGATCGGGCATCAGGTTAGCGCTGAGCTCTATAATAATACGGCGGAAGAAAATTTCGAAACATAGACATTGCAATTGAATCGGTTTTTCATCTTCCCGCCTGACCGGGCTCCAGCGATGAGCATGTGATTGATTCCCCCCGGGGAATGATGTTTTCTAACAACGGTTTCATGGCTAATATTGTTTTATATGAATACTCGAATGATATGCCAGAAATTCTTGTCAATTATCACCCTATTTTTCAAGTACACGAAACCTGAGTTCATGAATGGCAAAATCGAGTATCTCAACTGCAAAATTTAGTGCATTCGAGAAACACAGAAATAAATTCGATTGAATGGAAACATTCACCAGGCTAAGCTATCCTTGATCGGTAGCAAAGCAATTCAATAAAAAATCCATCGGATTAGCGATGGATTTCTAAGGGCTTTCGTGATTAGCAAACTAATTTGTGCTACAAGGACTGGCTTCATTCACTTTTATTTTTCCATCTTCAGAAAACAGCAGCACTAAGTCAGATTCTGAAGAAAAATTGCTGGCGGCTATAACATTCTTGTTTGATTTCTCAGCCGGGAAAAATGATGAAAAGAATCCACTGCGGTTACCTTCATACTTCATCATGATCTCAGTTTTCATCTGCGTGCTGTTGTGATCACTGTGAAGATGGAGCAGGCCGTTCAGCGGAATCGCCGGAGCTATCACAAGACTTACAATTGACATCAGCTTAATAAGAATATTCATTGACGGACCGCTTGTGTCTTTGAACGGATCGCCGACTGTGTCACCCGTCACTGATGCTTTATGCGGCTCTGATTTTTTATAGTAAATCTGTCCTTCTATTTCGATTCCTTTTTCGAAAGATTTTTTTGCATTGTCCCAGGCGCCGCCGGCGTTTGACTGGAACATTCCCATCAATACTCCGGAAACCGTTGCGCCTGCAAGCATACCACCGAGCACTTCAGGGCCAAATAAAAATCCGATCACCACCGGCGTAAGCAACGCGATGGATCCCGGTGCAATCATTTTTCTGATTGAAGCATTGGTTGAAATTGCAACACACTTATCATATTCCGGTTTGCCGGTTCCTTCCATGATGCCGGGAATTTCTCTGAATTGTCTGCGCACTTCCTGCACCATGCTCATTGCTGCACGGCCAACTGCTGAAATAGCGAGTGAAGAAAAAATAAACGGAATCATTCCGCCTATAAATAATCCGGCGAGCACATCTGCTTTGTAAATGTCAATGTGCTGATCATTCGGAAGAGCAACACCAACGAATGCCGCAAACAGTGCAAGCGATGTGAGAGCAGCTGATGCAATTGCAAATCCTTTTCCTGTGGCTGCAGTGGTATTTCCTACTGCATCGAGGATATCAGTTTTCTCTCTCACTTCTTTCGGCAATTGACTCATTTCTGCGATTCCGCCTGCATTATCTGCAATGGGGCCGAATGCATCAATCGCCAATTGCATGGCGGTTGTAGCCATCATTCCTGCAGCAGCAATTGCGACACCATACAATCCTGCAAGCTGATATGAACCGAAAATTCCCGCTGCTAAAACGATAATGGGAAACACAGTTGATTCCATTCCCACTGCAAGTCCGCCAATCACATTTGTCGCATGACCGGTTAATGATTTTTGCACGATTGAATTCACCGGACGTTTCCCCATTGAAGTGTAGTACTCAGTAATCAAACTCATCAAGCCACCCACGACGAGACCAAGAATGATTGCGCCGAACACTCCCATCTTTGTAAATTCTTCACCTCTCAAAACGAGCTTATCAGGCAGCAAATAATTCACAACGAAGAATGAAGTGATCGCTGTGAGAACAATTGCTCCCCAGTTTCCGATGTTGAATGCCTTCTGAACAGGCGATGCACTCACGGGAGAATTTTCTGGAATGCGCACGAAGAATGTTCCTATGATGGAGAAAATAATTCCGATGCCCATCGTCATCATTGGCAGAAGAATGGGAGCAAGCCCACCGAAGTTGTCCTCTGATTTCACTTCTCTGCCAAGAACCATTGTGCCCAGAACTGTAGCCACATATGAACCGAATAAGTCGGCACCCATTCCCGCCACATCACCAACATTGTCGCCAACATTATCTGCAATTGTTGCCGGATTACGAGGATCATCTTCAGGAATGCCGGCTTCTACTTTTCCAACCAGATCTGCACCAACATCAGCAGCTTTTGTATAAATGCCGCCACCCACGCGCGCGAATAATGCAATACTTTCTGCGCCGAGAGAAAATCCGGTTAATACTTCAAGTGCAATCGAAAGTTGGTGATTATCGCCGGGCGTTGAAACGAAAATATGATAGAAGACAATGAAGAGTGAACCGAGTCCAATGACAGCAAGTCCTGTTACACCTAATCCCATCACTGAACCACCAGTGAATGAAACAGCGAGTGCTCGAGCCAAACTTTTTTGAGCAGCATTAGCCGTACGGACATTTGCGCGCGTTGCAATCCGCATTCCGATGTAACCTGCTGTCGCAGAAAAAACAGCGCCGGTAACAAACGCAACAGCAATTAATGGACTTGAATCGGGATTTGAAATTCCAAGAAGAACTAATAGGAATGCAGCGATCACCGCATAAATGCCAAGAATCCGCCATTCCGCTCTGAGAAATGCCATTGCACCTTCAGCCACGTGTTGGGAAATCTCTTTCATACGATCGTTGCCGGGGTCTTGTCTTGTGACCCAGGCGGCGCGAATTGCCACGAAAATCAGCCCCACCACACCAAACAGAGGAACCACGTAAAACCAATTACTCATAATAGTCAGGAATTTATTTTTATGAAGAAAATTCTAAAGGGCGCAAATATAAAAGCCGACGCGCAAGATTTCGAATTTTGCCCTGAATTACTTATTTCCTTTCACCATTCTCTTAATGCCGCTCAGGTCTTGTTTCACTTGAATCCCGGAGAATTTTTTATCTCTTAAAAGCGACGCAATTGCATCTGCGAACAAAGGGTTCACTTCGAAATAAACAACTCCACCTTCTGAAAGATGAAGGTCAGCAAAATTGATTATAGCCGCATAGAATGTTAACGGACTCTCATCCGAAACAAACAAGGCCTCATGTGGTTCATAATCCAAAACATTCTTGTGAAGAGAAGATTTTTCTGATTCGATAATGTATGGAGGATTGGAAACGATGATGTTGAATCGAGAACCCGCAATTCGCAATTGAGAATCTAATATGTCTCCATGAATGAAATTAACAGAAGCTCCGCTTAGCTCTGCATTTTCTTTTGCCAATTTCATAGCATCTTCAGAAATATCCAATGCAGATACTTCTGCCTGCGGAAGATTTTTTTTAAGCGCAATGGCAATGCATCCGCTACCTGTTCCAATGTCAAGAATTTTCAACCCTTTCCCCGATTTATTTTCATTGATGATCCATTCCACCAACTCTTCTGTTTCGGGTCGCGGAATCAAAACATGTTTATTCACTCTTAACTTCATTCCATAGAAATAACAGAAGCCCAAAACATATTGTGTTGGCTCGCCTTTCATCAATCGCAAAAGTTTCCAGGCAAGATCATTCGCTTTCACTTCATTCATCGATTCATCTCCCCGAAGAAAAATATCGGCGCTTCTAAGGCCTGCTCTTTCTTCAAACATCATTCTTGCGATGACTTCAGCTTCACCTCTCTCGTACACTGAAGAGAGGGATTTCACATATTGTTCGAACGCATTTCTGACCGTCATGAATGGTGAAAGTAGAAATGAAAAAGTGAACTGCTACATTTGAGAGCGATGCATCAAGAGTTTTTCATGCGGCGATGTCTAGAACTCGCTCAAAATGGAGCGGGTTTCGTTGCGCCGAATCCGATGGTGGGTTGCGTGATTGTGCATGAAAGGAAAATTATTGGAGAAGGATTTCACAAAAAATTCGGAGAGTCCCATGCGGAAGTGAATGCAATTTCTTCAGTGAAAGATTCGTCTCTGCTTCCCTACTCCACTTTGTTCGTGAACCTCGAACCGTGTTCTCATTACGGCAAAACACCGCCTTGCTCTGATTTGATCATTGAGAAGAAAATTCCTGAAGTAGTAATTGGTTGTTTGGATTCGAATCCTCTTGTGTCAGGGAACGGAGTTATGAAATTGCAAAAGGCAGGAGTGACTGTGCAAACCGGAATGCTTGAGAAAGAATCACGCGATCTCAATAAAAGGTTTTTCACTTTTCACGAAAAGAAACGGCCGTACGTCATTTTAAAATGGGCACAGTCATCGGACGCGTTCATTGCACCGCAAAATGGAGAGCGGGCGAACATCAGCAATGAGTACTCGAGAACGCTTGTACACCGCTGGCGAAGTGAAGAAGCAGCAATCATGATCGGAACCGACACTGCCATGAAAGACAATCCGAAACTCAATGCGCGTCTGTGGAATAACAACAATCCATTGAGAATTGTGATTGACAGAGATCTGAAACTTCCACCAAATCTTCATCTATTCGATCATTCAATTCCGACGCTTGTCATAACGGAAAAATCAAAACCGCATGAAGACAACCTCAATTTTTTTCAAACGGATTTTTCAAAAGACCTTTTGAAAAATTTACTGCATCATCTTTATGAGAAGCAAATTCAGTCTGTCCTTGTTGAAGGCGGAACAAAACTTCTTCAATCATTCATTGATGAAAAGCTTTGGGATGAAGCAAGGGTTTTCATCGCCCCGCATTTTCTTTCTTCAGGGATTCAAGCTCCCAAAATTTCTGGAGAGAAAATTTCCGAAGAAAACATCTCAGGGGACCGACTGATTGTAATCAAACCTCATGCATGATTGCTCTTCCCCTCAGCATTATCTTCACGACTTATCTCATTGTCTGCTTTAAATATTTTGAGCATTTCAAAATAAAGAGCCTTCACGCCATAGTTATCAATTACATCGCATGCGCCATTACCGGGATGCTTGTTTCACGCGAAATTCCCACGCTGTCCGTCATCCACAAACCGTGGTTTCCTGTTGCTGCAATTCTTGGATGCTCATTCTTCACCATTTTCAATTTGATGAGCTATGTCGCTCAACACATTGGGCTTACAGTGACTTCCGTTGCAAGCAAATTATCCATGGTGATTCCGGTTACCGTGGCAATCATCCTGTATGATCAGCCGCTAACGCCTGTTAAAATCCTTGCGATGATACTTGCTATCGTCGCTGTTATTTTCACTTCAATCAAGAAAGAAGAATTTCAGGAAGCAGGAAGTGAAAAGAGTTTAGATCAGAGAGAAACTAAGCTTCCCGTTTCAACTGCACTTTTTGAATTAGCACTTTCATTTTCCATTTTTATAGGAAGCGGGTTGAATGATTCGCTTGTGAATTATGCAACCGCAAAACTTATGTCACTGGGCGAATTCAATTCATTCAATACGGTGATTTTTGGTTTCGCTTCTTTCTCTGGGATAATTGTGCTTCTTATTCAGATTATTTTCATGAAAGAAAAAGTTTTACTGAAGGAAATAGTTGGTGGTGTATTGCTGGGGGTTCCAAATTATTTTTCGCTGCTGTTTTTGCTGCAGGCATTAAGTTTTCCGCATTGGCAGAGCTCAATCATCTTTCCCGTCAACAATATGGGAATCGTTGTGCTCACTGCCGTCTGTGCAATGATTCTTTTCCGCGAGCGAATTTCAAAACTGAATTGGATCGGGATGCTCATCGCCATTTCTGCAATCAGCTTGCTTATTTTCTCTCAATGACAAACCTGATAAATGAAAATGCCTGCTATTGATTGTAGCAGGCATTTATGGTTTTTGCTTTAAGTAATCCAGGACAAATTATTGCTTCGGATTTATCTTTTTCTTCTCCGGAGTCTGAGCTTGCTGACGTTGAGTTTGTGGTTGTGACTTGTTTGTTGTAACCACTCTCCTTTCATTTCCACTTTGCAAACTCTTCGAAGAACCTTGTGCAACATAATTCTGCTTCGGCGTTTTGTTTGCAGGAGCTTTGGCAATCTGCTCACTCATTTTCTGGGTTGTCAACTGACTTTTCGCAGCCGGTACTTGCTCCCGATGAATCATCTGCTCAGGATTCTTTTCGTT
>Ga0335085_10003098_pt1 | contig 29560 bp, 26 predicted proteins | sample Lox_Sample_45_FD_206712 | JGI IMG/M metagenome (GOLD analysis project Ga0335085, IMG submission 206712) | Soil microbial communities from Loxahatchee National Wildlife Refuge, Florida, United States - Lox_Sample_4.5 | ecosystem: Environmental > Terrestrial > Soil > Wetlands | place: USA... | reverse complement strand
GCCCGCTTGCCCCCCTGCGGCCACGCCATAAGCGGTTGCGCGCCCTAGAAACACCGCCTGTGCTCCGAGCGACAAGGCTTTGACGATGTCCGTGCCGCGGCGAAAGCCACTATCACAGAACACGGTGGTGCGGGAGCCAACGCAATCCACGATCCGACGCAGTGCTTCCAACGAAGGTACCGAGCCATCGAGCTGCCGGCCGCCGTGGTTCGAAACGACAATACCGTCGGCGCCGTGCTCGACCGACGCGACGGCATCTTTAGGGGAGGTGAGGCCCTTAATGATCAGAGGCCCCGACCACTGCGAGCGGACCCAATCAATGTCCTTCCAGGTCACCGTCGGATCGAGTTGCGTTTCCATATATGCGGTGAGTGCCTGTGGGCTAGCATGCTCAGCCATGGAACCCACGAGGTTCTCCGGCCGCGGAGGACCATGACGCGCCAGTTCCAGTAACCAGCTTACGCGTCGCAGTAAGTCGAGCATGTTGCGAGGCGTCAGTTTCAATGGAACGGTTAGCCCGTTTCGCGGATCACGTTCGCGTTTGCCGGCCACTGGACAATCGACCGAGAGCACCAAGGCTCGGTAGCCAGCGCTACGCGCTCGGTTCATCAGGTCTTGCGTGAGCTTACGATCGCGCAGCACAAAGAGCTGAAACCACAGGTGCGCACGCGTATTGGCAGCCACCTCCTCAATGCTCACCGTCGCCACCGTGCTCATCGTGAACGGGATTCCACAGTCATGCGCGGCACGTGCCAGATACAAGTCGGCGCGCGCCCGCGCCAGTCCCATCATGCCCGTCGGCGATATCACGAGTGGCGCATTGTATGTCTGGCCAAACAGCCGCACAGTACGGTCCCGCTGGCCGACGTTGACGGGGAATCGCGGAACGAGGCCCCAATTGTCAAACTGAGCGCGGTTACTGCGCAGAGTCCATTCATCTTCGGCTCCGCCGTCGATGAAATCGAACACCGCCCTCGGCAGCCGCTTGCGCGCGAGAGAGCGTAGATCATCGATGTTGAGAGCAGCGTCGATCTTGGAATGACTTGTCATCGATTTGTCTTGGTTCGACATTACTGGAGGGATCACGTCACGCCGCGGCACTTAAACCTAACCAGCTTCGGCACTGCCGAGATGGTTGCACGAATCTTGTGCTGCATGCGCAAGGGGTGCCGGACGCCGCCTCACGACCCTACTCTAGCGCGGCTTGAGCTGTAATTAAATTGACCGCCTGGTCGGCCTATGAAATTATTACCGGCGCAGTTTCCGCACATGGCCCAAACGCGACCGATGAGCTCGACCCCTCGGGAACTGGACGAGAAGTACGACCGCCAGGTCGGTCGTTTGTACCTGAATGGCACACAAGCGCTCGTTCGGCTCTTACTCTTGCAGAAGTGGCGCGATACCGCTGCCGGGCTCAATACACGAGGGTTCGTCTCGGGCTATCGCGGCTCCCCCTTGGGTGGCTTCGATCGTGAGTTGTGGCGTGCTCAGTCACACCTTGATCGGCAGGGCATCCAGTTCTGGCCGGGCATCAACGAAGATCTCGCGGCCACGGCCGTCTGGGGCACGCAGATGCTGGGATTGCATAGGGATGCGTCCTGCGACGGCGTGTTCGCGATGTGGTACGGGAAAGGCGCAGGGCTCGACCGATGTGGAGACGCCATCCGGCATGCCAATGCCTCCGGTGTCCATCGGCGGGGCGGAGTGTTGGCGGTGGTCGGGGATGACCATGCTCAGAAGTCCTCCACTCAGCCGTACTTCTGCGAACCTACCTTTGCGGACTTGCTCGTTCCGGTGTTGTATCCCTCAACGATCGCCGAGTTGCTGGAGTACGGCTTGCTCGGTTGGGCCCTATCGCGCTTCAGCGGCACGTGGGTGGGACTGAAAGCGCTCGCGGAATTGCTTGACTGCTCGAGTTCTTTCGAGGAACGCTCGGCGCTGCTACAAATCTCTTTGCCGGAGCCAGCACCGCCCCCGGGTAGCGTTCATTTTCGCTGGCCAGATCCATGGCACGAGGGGGAAATCCGCTGGATCGAACACCGCCTGCCGGCACTTCATGCCTTCGCAAGAACCAATCACATCGACCGTGTCGTCGGCAGTGCCCAGCGGCCCCGGCTCGGCATCGTCACCGCCGGAAAGACCTACTGCGATCTCCTGCAGGCATTGGTGGACCTCGGGACGAGCTTGCAGGAGTTAACCTCGTTCGGGATTTCCGTCTACAAGGTCGGAATGACGTGGCCACTCGAGCCCTCGCGCTTGCGGGAGTTTGCCGCAGGGATCCCCGAGCTAATGATCATCGAGGAGAAACGCCCGATCCTCGAAGATCAAGTGCGTGTGGCGCTGTCGGTTCGCCCGGATCCACCGAAGATCAGCGGCAAGCGCAATGAGGCCGGAGAGTGGCAGTTTCCGTGGGTGGGTGAGCTGAATCCGGATGTGATCAGCAGGGTATTGACTGCGAAGGTACCAGCGATCGCAGCTCTGCCTGCAGCACAGCGACGCCTCGCAGCACTCGAACGGCAGAAGATCGCTCTGACAGCGGCGCGACCGATCATGCAACGACCGCCGTACTTCTGCTCCGGTTGTCCGCACAATACCTCGACGCGAGTGCCGGAACGAAGCCGAGCCATCGCCGGCGTCGGCTGTCATTACATGGCGGTCGATATGGATCGCTCTACGGAGACGTTCTCGCATATGGGCGGCGAGGGAGCTACTTGGATCGGACAGGCACCTTTCAGCCGCTCACAGCATGTGTTCGTCAATTTGGGAGAGGGAACGTACTTTCACTCCGGTTCGCTTGCGATTCGGGCGTGCATCGCTGCGGGCGTGAACGTGACGTACAAGATCCTCTACAACGACGCGATCGCCATGACCGGTGGACAGCCGCTCGACGGGCAGCTCACAGTGCCGCAATTGGCCCAACAGCTTCGCGCAGAGGGAATCCGCGAGATACGGATCGTGGCTGAGGAACCAGAAAAATTCCGTCGGAAGGCAGACTTACCGCCAGACACCGTGGTCTGTCATCGCAAAAACCTTGACTCTGTGCAGCGTGAGCTTCGCGGACTCAAGGGTGTCACGGCGCTGATTTACGATCAGACGTGCGCAGCTGAAAAGCGTCGTCGCCGAAAGCGCGGACAGCTCGTGGATCCCGCTAAGTGGACTTTCATCAATACGGCCGTCTGTGAAGGATGCGGAGACTGTTCGATTGTCTCCAATTGCCTATCGGTGGTGCCGATTGAGACAGAGCTCGGACGCAAACGCACGATCGATCAATCTAGCTGCAACAAGGATTTTTCCTGCATCGAGGGGTTCTGTCCGAGCTTCGTGACCGTCGTCGGAGGCCGGCGCAAGCCGCCACTAGCTGCGACCCCTACATCGGGCTCTCCACCTGAGCCCGTACTGCCGGCTTTTCAAGGCGCCTACAACATTTTCGTCGCCGGAGTTGGTGGCACCGGCGTGGTCACGGTCGGCGCTCTCTTGGGCATGGCCGCGCATCTGGAGCACAAGGCGTGCACCATTCTCGATCAGCTTGGGATGGCGCAGAAGGGCGGCGCCGTCGTGAGCCACATCCGAATCGGCGGCTCGAGTCAAGATCTGCCCGCTGCGCACGTACCGAGCGCCTCCGCCGATGTGCTCCTCGGCTTCGATCTCGCGGTGACATTGCAGGATGCGGCAGTCAGCCGAATCGCACCAGGCCGAACGCGGGTCATTCTCAATACACATGAGACGATTACGGGAGCATTCACCAGAAACCCTGATCTGCGCCAACCAACGGATGAGATGGTCGCAGCCATTCGCTGCGCTGCGGGTGACGTCCAGACCGACGCATTCGATGCAACGCTCACCGCAACCTCGCTGCTCGGAGACAGTATCGCGACCAATCTGTTCATACTCGGGTATGCGTTGCAAAAGGGGCTGATCCCTCTGTCGGTTGAATCCCTCCGGCGTGCCGTCGGCATAAATGGCGTGGCGGTAGATTTCAATCTCAAGGCCCTCGATTGGGGACGCCGGGCCGCAATCGCCGGAGTGCCGCTTTCGGCTGGGGAGCAGAGCTCGGTTCCTAAGCTGACAGTGGCGTTGCCGGAACTGATCGAGAGACGCATGGTATTGCTCACGGAGTATCAGGATGCGGCCTATGCCCGCTTCTATCGTGAGTTTCTGGAGCGGGTTCGAACTGCCGAATTGCGCGTGTTCGGGGAGAGGAACGAACTTTCCACAGCGGTTGCGCTTTCACTCTACAAGTTAATGGCGTACAAGGACGAATATGAGGTCGCGCGGCTCTATACACACGGTACCTTCATCGAGGAGATCCGCCGGAACTTCGAGGGACATTACCGCTTAGACTTCCACCTCGCTCCGCCGATAATCTCTCGCAAGGATCGGCAAACCGGACGACTGCGTAAACGTACGTTTGGTCCGTGGGTGTACGGACTGTTTCGACTTCTAGCAGCCTGTCGCGGCCTGCGCGGAACGATCTGGGATCCGTTTGCTTACACGCGAGAGCGCGTGATGGAACGCCGCCTAATCAAAAACTATCGTTCGGTCATCGAACGCTTGCTTGTATCAATGACGCCCGCAACGTACATGATTGCGGTACAAATCGCGGAACTTCCACTGGCTATGCGCGGATTCGGACACGTCAAAGCAGCCAACGTAGCTGCTGCACTGTCCCAACAGGAAGACTTGTTGGCTCGGCTTGCCGTGGCTGCCCAAACCACATCGAAGGCGGATTTATGCTTCGGAGGTGCCCTCAGTGGCTCGGACACGCGCGAGTGATTACGAGGATAAGCAGCAGCTGATCTTGGATACTGCTGCTGATCTGTTTGCGGCAAAGGGTTTTAGCGTTGCAACCACCACGGACATCGCCGTAGGTTGCGGAGTGTCTAAGTCAGCCCTTTACCACTACCACAAGTCCAAGGAAGCGATTCTGTATGCGCTTCTGCAGACGCACTTGACGCGAGTGATCCAGCACGTTCAAACGGCCGTCGAGGCTCAAAAGGGTCCTTGGGAGCGCTTCAGAGCGTTTCTCAGGTCACTGCTCGAGAGCAATGCCACGTCGCGAAGCAAGAATATCGTATTGTTGAATGAGACCGGCGCCCTGGCCGCCGCTGAGGCGGCGGAAATCAAGCGCCTGGAAAGACGGCTGGTTCAATTGGGAATGGAACTTCTGAAACCCTTGAATCCCGCGGTCATGGCACGGGTCGAGTTGCGCATGCCGTATACGATGTTTCTGTTTGGACTAGTGAACTGGACCTACACGTGGTACGACCCCAAAGGGCCCCTGTCGCCCGCTGAAATCGCCACGCGTCTTGCGGAGCTCTTCTTGCGAGGATTTCCCGAGGTCTCCGTTGTCATGGAAACGTCCCCGGGTCCTCGTTTGCGGCGGATCGCAGGCGGTCGTGGCCGATGAGGCCGCCATTGAGCCCTGCCCCCGGCGTTTGGCAATGAGTCCCATGAACAGGCAAGTCAATGTTATCGGCGTCGGCATAGTGCCCTTCGCGACCCCAAGGGCTGGCGCCAAATTCACTGACCTGGGTGTCCGGGCTGGGCGTCTGGCACTGCAGGATGCAGGCGTCGAGTACGGGCAAATCGAACAAGCGTTCGCGGGCTATGTTTATGGGGACAGCGCTTGTGGTCAGCGCGTGCTCTACCAGATGGGTTTGACGGGAATTCCAGTGTTCAACGTGAATAATTACTGCGCAACGGGCTCGACTGCCTTGTACCTGGCGCGCCAGGCCATCGCCGGGGGTGGGTGCGAGTGTGCACTCGTCATCGGGTTTGAGCAGATGAACCCGGGTGCCCTTAGCTCGATCTTCCAGGATCGCCCTGGCGCTATCGAGCCGTTCGTACAGGCAATGACGCGAATTCAGGGCTTCACGGACGCACCGCGAGCCGCTCAGTTCTTCGGAGGAGCGGGACGCGAATATCTGGCGAGATACGGCACACACCCGGAGACACTGGCACTTATCGCGGTCAAGGCGCGGCGTCACGCCGAACACAATCCGAATGCCGTGTTCCGTAAGCAAGTAACGGTCGACGAGGTCATGGCAGCTCCGGTGATCTTTGAACCACTCACCCGACTTCAGTGCTGCCCACCCACTTCCGGTGCTGCGGCAGCGGTCCTGTGCTCCGATGGATTTGCGGCGGCACATTCGCATCGGCCACAGGTACGCATCGCTGGGCAGGTGCTTGTCACGGATGGGCCGTCCACCTTTGAATCGGACAGCATGATCCGACTCGTAGGCCATGACATGACCCTGAATGCCGCGCGGCTCGCGTATGAGGCAGCCGGAATTGGCCCTGAGGACATCGACGTGATCGAGTTGCACGACTGCTTCACGAGCAACGAGCTAATCAGTTATGAGGCACTCGGGCTGGCGCCGCCTGGAGAGGCAGAGCGCCTCGTCTTCGATGGGGACAATACGTACGGGGGGCGTTATGTGGTGAACCCCTCCGGTGGACTGCTCGCCAAGGGGCATCCCCTGGGTGCTACCGGGGTCGCGCAGTGCGTCGAGCTCGTTAGCCAGCTACGTGGCACGGCCGGTACTCGGCAGGTCGAGGGCGGGCGGTTCGCTTTACAGCACAACATAGGGTTAGGCGGCGCGTGTGTCGTAACAATTTACGCTGCTATATAATAGACCGGCTGGACGGAATATGAATTAGGCACTTCTCATGAGCAAATCCCCAACGACGCCCCCGGCTCCATACGCACTACGCGAGATGCGTCCCGACGCGCACGCGTTGCTGTTCGGTCAGAGCGAGCCACCCGCCTACCCGGCGATGAACATTTTTCCACTCCGGTGGCGTATCCAGAATCGAAAGCTCGCACAGCTATACGACTCTGCGCGCGAACCCGGTTGGTCACCAGCCAAGCTGGCGTGGGACACGCTGAGGGTGGAGGAGTTTTCGCTCGATCAGCGTTATGCGATGGCATATTGGTGGGGCTTGCTGTCAACGTTTGACGGATCGGGTCCGGTTGTGTTTGCGCGCACGATGATTCACACGTACGAAACCCAAGAAGAAGATCCGATCCGCAAGTGCTTCTTCTCCATCACGCGGGATGAGGTCAATCACGAGGAAGTTTGCGGTCGGGCGATTACTACCCTAACGCCGGGAGGTCCGCTGGACTACGTTCCGGAAACGCCGCTGGGTAAAGCGGCGCAGCACAATATCCGCTGGATGTATCACAACGGCGCTCGCTACTGGACAGGGTTCAAGACCGCGGTGCTTAAGTATCCACTACCGATATTGTTCACGTCCTTCCTCATGGGCGAGGTTGCATCGGCCACGCTTTTTCATGCTATGCATCAGGGCACTAGAATTCCTGTGTTCAGGGAGGCGTTCCGATGTATCGGTCGAGACGAAGCGCGCCACATGGGCATCTGTCTCGCGTTGTTGCAAACGATAGTTACCCATCTGACGGAGGAACAAAAGACGCTCATTACCAAACAGATCCGCGCCGGCTTCGTCTTTCTTTCTGGCATTTTATATGAGCCGCCCGAACAGTTTTGGGAACTGCCGGCCTCATTCCGTGAGGTCAATCGGCTGCTCGAGGAGGAAGCGAGGGCAGCGGGACTTGGGATCTTGAGGCTGGAGGAGCGGCGCGAGAACTGGCGCAACGCGGTTTTGAAGCTTAAGGGCTTGCTGGAACCTCATGGCATCGTTTTCCCAGCGTTGCCAGAAGTAGGAATCGACGGCGAGACCGTGGCCTTTGACCCGAGTGACATTATCCCGGTGTTCTGATCATCACGAAGGATGTCTGCACATCGTCTACAAGTGTTTGATGAGATCCTCACTTTCGACCGCTCGCCTCGGGATGGCGCGGGATGGGCCTGGTGAACTGGCGCGCGCGGACCTGTAATCGGCGCGACGGCGACGAAGATGCGGCCACAGCTCGTGCCTTGCTCAGCCAACGCCCTGGCAGCACTCAGTCAGGCTCTGCCCAGGGCATAGCTCCCGGATTGCTAGCTTACGCGGTGAAGGCGGAACATGGAGGGCCTGCGGATACGCCCTTCATCGTCCCCAACTACGATGTCGGTTACCCGCTCTCTCTCACATCGGCCCCAATATGACTATCCAACGTTCCTTCGATGGCGATGTGGCGATCATTCGCATCCGACGGCCCGAGGCCAAGAACAGTCTGACGCTTGCGCAGATGGGCGAGTTGCGGAGCGCCGTCGACGAGGTTGCGGCCTCCCCCGCTCGCTGTCTCTTCTTCACCGGGTGTGAGAGTGCTTTTTGTGCGGGGCGTGATCTCAAGGAAGCAGATCTCGAACGCGAAGATACTTACACAGTGATGACCACGGTCATCCATCCCCTGGTGCAAGCAGTTCGGAATCTGCCTATTCCATCGGTCGCAGCGGTCCAGGGTCCTGCACTCGGGTTAGGTCTTGGCCTCGCGCTCTCCTGCGACCTCGTATGGGTCGCCGAGAACGCCGTGCTCGGGAGTCCATTCCGCAACTTTGGGGGCGTGACTGATTCCGGTGGACACTACTTCTTGGCTACTCGATTGGGGCCACATCGCGCAGCGGAACTGATCTTCACGGGCCGTCTGATCAGTGGTGCGGAGGCAGCCCACTGGGGTCTTGTGAATCGAGCGGTTCCGGCTGCGGTGCTCGAGCGCGAGAGCTTGGAACTCTGCCGACATATCGCTTCAGGCCCAACGGCAGCTTTTCGGGCGACAAAGAGAATCTTGTGTGAGGACCGTTCGTTCGAAGCCGTGCTCGATCTCGAAGCCCGATCTATGGATCAGGTGCTGAAAGGCGCAGATGGGCACGAAGGACTCAAAGCCTTCCGGGAGAAGCGCACGCCGAAGTTCTCAGGTCTCTGAAGTTGGCGAGCGGATATGCAAAGCTGATGCACCGCGCACGGTGACGGTTGAGCGGTGTACCGAGCGCTCCAGTGCCAGGCGGGTGCTTATGTGCTCGATGCAGCGATGCAGCTGTCAGCCATCGCGGCCGGAATTGGTCCCGCCACGTTGCACTCGAGGGGCGGTCTGCCGTTGATTGACGGTGCTGCCGCCGTGCTTCGGGGCAGTGCAGAGAGCCGCGTGTCAAGCGACATCAGGATTTGACCCCCTGTCGACATTAAGAGCTGACCCCCTGATTAAGTGGCCTGAGCCACAGGTTCGGAGCCGGCCTGGTTAACCAGGCCGGCTCGGCGTTTCGCACGCAGCCGGTAACTGTCGCCGCGGATAGTGATCACATGACTGTGGTGCAGCAGCCGATCCAGTATGGCCGTGGCGACCACGGCATCACCGAAGACGGTTCCCCACTCGGAGACCGAGCGATTGCTGGTCACGAGGATCGATCCGCGCTCGTAGCGGCGACTGACGAGCTGGAAGAACAGATGCGCGGCATTGGGCTCGAAGGGCAAGTACCCGAGCTCATCGACGATCAGGAGCTTCGGCTTGCTGTAATGAAGGAGCTTTTCCTCGAGCCGCCCATCGGTATGAGCGCGAGCGAGTGCGGTAACGAGCCCCGTCGCGGGCACGAACAACGTCGAGTAACCGCGCAGGATCGCCTCGCGCCCGAGGCCGACAGCCAGGTGAGTCTTTCCGACCCCGGGCGGTCCAAGCAGCAGCAAACTGTCGCCGTTGGCGACCCAGCGCGAAGTGGCAAGCTCGCGGATCTGCTTCGGATCCACCGCGGGCTGCGCATCGTAGTCAAAGCCCTCAAGTGTACGTACGAACGGGAACTTGGCGATCGACATACCCATCTGCACTCGCCGCTCGTCCTTGCGGGCGACTTCGGCCGTGCAGAGCATCGCGAGCGCCTCGCGCAGGTTGAGCTCGGCCCGGGACGCCTGATCGAGAAGGCTGTCGAGTTGGTCGCGGATCGCGGTGAGCTTGAGCCGACTGAGCATCGAGAGCAGCTCATCGACGGCCGTGGGGGCGGCTTCTTTCTTCTTGGCGGCCATTACCACGCTCCTCCGAGTGCGCTCTCATACTCGCTGAGGGAGCGCAGCAACTCCGCGCCTTTGGCTTCTCGAATGATGCTCACCGGCGGCACCGCGTGCGAGCGCTCGCCGGCACCGACGATCCCGACCAGGTGCTTGCGATCGATGACGCTCGTGCGACGGGCGAGGCTTTGGCCATGGCAGGCAACCTCATGACCGGCGTAGAGGATGCGCACCTGGCGGTCGGCCACAACAACGCTGACGCTCTCGCCGATCAGCCGCCACGGGACGCTGTAACGGTTGGTATCCAGCTCGATGCAGGCATCGCTGTGAACACATCGCACGAGCTCGCGCACCTGCAGGAACGGAGCACGGCCGTTGAGTGGGATGAGAACGGCGCGCTCATCGCGGTCGAACCGTGCGATCGGCGGCTCTCCAGTCGTGCCATGGTTGCGCACGTCGGCTACCTCGCGCATCCACAGCGCCAGATGCCCTCGCAGCGCATCGATGGAGGCAAAGCGATGGCCGGCGATGGCGTTGCGCTTAACGTACCCGACACCGCGCTCGTCTTTGCCCTTGGTGCGTGCTCGGTATGGCGCACACGCGCGCGGGGTCACTCCCCAGTACTTGCAGAAGGCTCGAGAGGCCCTCTCTTCTTCTCAAGTCGTAAAACCAATCCATCGACCGAGAAATACTGCGGCGGTCCAGCACACGAGGGAGACTACCCCGGCGATCCGAGCTGCTGCCGGGGGTGGCACTTGCGTATCCCATTGGTCGACGCGTCGATAAATGCCTCGCTGAAACACCAGCATATTGAGACCCGCGAGCAGAATGATGCCCATTTTGAGCAAGAACTGCCGATTCACCACATAGTCCGGCGCATGAGAGATGAAGAGGAGCGATCCCGTCACAGCGGCCAGCGTAAAGGCAGTCCATGTCAGCGGCAGCAATTCGGCGGAGCATCTCGATACCCTGCGGCCGAGCTGACCCAAGCCCAACAACCGTACGTCTACTAACACTATCGAACCGAAGACCGTCGCAATGGCGATCACGTGCACCGTTTCGAGGGTGGGAAAGGTCCATTGCCAAGGCGAGCCGGTGCGTATGGCCGAGGCAAGCGGCAGCTCCGAGATACGTTCGGCAAGTTCCGTGACATCCACGACAGGTTACTCAGACGTACTTCATCCATGTGTACCCGATGAAACGCCCGCACAAGATGACTGTTATCCAGATTCCAAGGTTGACCACCGCATATATCCGCGACCAGGGCGGTCGGGTCTCCGGCGACTCCCAGCGATGTGGATCGCGGCGTACGCTCTCAGCGAGGAAGTAAACCATTCCCAATCCTATCAAGATCAGGGCCATCTTTAGCCAGAAGGCAGGCGTCACGAGTTGACGGACCGGCTCGGCGATCGTTTGCAACACACCGGTCACGAGCAGAACTGGAACAGAGAAAAACAGCATTCGAGCCAGCCTAGAAATCTGTATCGACAATGGCTGCTCCGACCTGCCCAATCCGATCAAACGCAAGCTGATGATCAGTGCGCTGGTGAACACCAGCGCCACTCCGATGATGTGAATCGACTGCGACGTTGGCACGATCCACAGGTGCTCCCGGAGCGCGTTGCTCGCGCGGGTCGACGCAAGCGAGTGGGCTAGCGCGCGGACGCTGCCGTTTGCCAATGGCGGCTCCTTGGATTGGCTCCCGCCGGCTGCAGGGGAGTTAGGCGAACCATGTATCAACGTCATGCTCGCATTTGCGAAACGCGCCTGCTATCCGATGCCGGCAAGAGAGCTGCCGCCGACTTCCGGCGCATATTGCCGCTGTCGGATAGGACGCGGCGGGTCGTGTCCTAGCATCGAGGGAAGCACAGGGCCCGACTTTCGCAGGATGAAGGCTCTGGCCGCAAGCAACTGCTAACGCATTCGGGAGGGCCGCCGTGCTCCTCAGCATCAGAAACGTGGTTGGATTGCTCTCTTTCTCAGCGGTCGTGGCTGGAACTAGCGCTGCGTCGTATTCCGCCGGCCAGTCCTCTGCGGATTCAGCCAGAGCGGGGATTGAGCACACCTTGCACAAAGTCGACGCACTGGTGAAGAGCGGCGCGCACGTCGAGCAGATTTCGGACGCTCTTTACGAAGATGATCTGATGATCATTGGTGAAGGCGAAGAGCATCTGTTCCGCGGCAGCGCGTCGTTCCAGACCCGGCTTGCATACTTTCTGAAGAACGCTCCTGCATGCTCGCTGTCAATCGTCGATCCCATTCGACATTCCGGCAATCTCGCTGTGGCCTTCGTGCACGAGCGATGCAAAGCCCCCGATGCGGGATCCGCTGGAACCGATGCGCGGGTCCTGTATGTATTCAGAAATGGTGTCAAAGGCTGGCGAGTGACGATGGAGATGTTCGGGTCGGGTGCATTCTAGGGCTCGTATGAGCCGGAAACGACCTGAATTCACTTCATCCGCTGTTCACAAGCAAGGTTTCAACCATGGGTGAGCGAGAGCGTTCAAGTGTCAGGCTTTCCCGCCGTCAGCTGCTCGGTGCCGCGACGACTGTTGCCGGCGCAAGTCTGTGGTCGAAGACAATCAGCGCGGCCGCGGCGGACGAATCCACGCGGAAATTGGTGACGCGTGCCGACTATGACGTGATCGTCGTTGGGGGCGGGTTTTCGGGAGTCACGGCGGCGCGGGATCTGCAGAAGAATGGACTGAGAACGCTTGTGCTCGAGGCGAAGGGCAGAATTGGCGGACGCACATTCGATACTCAATTCCGTGGCCACCATATTGAGCTCGGTGGCACGTGGGTCCACTGGGTCCAGCCGGCCGTTTGGGCCGAAATACTTCGATACGGGATGGAAATCGAGGAAACCCCAGGTGCGGTCCCAGATCAACTCGTGGCCATCGACGGTGAGAAGCGCTTTACAGTCCGTAGTGCGGCCCAGATGGATGAGATCAACCGCGGCCTGCAGCAGTACTTCGACGAATCGGCCGCCGTCTGGGAGCGACCTTATGATTCCGGCTATCGATGGAAGGAAATCGTCGCACGAGATGCGATGAGCACGGCTGATCGGCTGAAGGCGATAAAACTGACACCACTTCAGCACGCATTCGTAGTAGCCGCGGTGGAGGCCCAGTCCAACTGCCCTATTGAGCAGACGTCGTATGTCGACATGCTGCGCTGGTGGGCGCTATGCCTCAATAGCCCCCTAATCGCGCCAGATGCATTGGCCCGGTTCAAGCTGTCGGCGGGCACCGGCTCGCTCGTGCAGAAAATCGCTGCCGACGGAAAGTCAGAGGTGCGCCTGAGCACCCCGGTTCGACGCATCGAGCAGCAAGGTGGCGCGGTACTCGTGACACCGCTTGGCGGTAAGTCAGTCTCCGCGCGAGCCGTGCTGCTGGCCGTGCCACCGCGCGTGCTGAAGGACATTGAATTCATGCCGGCCCTGTCTGCCATGAAGGTTGAGGCGTCACGCAACGGATTTCCCTCTTCGGGTATCAAGCTGTATGCAGAGGTCAAAGGCCGGCTCGGGAAGCAGCAGTGGCTGTCTTCCGGAAAGAAGCAGGGCAACGGGCTGTTTTGGACGTACGCGCAGGGCGAAAACAGCACGCTCATGGTGGGCTTCTGCCCGCGCGCTGAAGAACTCGACGCCAATGACGAAGAAGCCGTTCAGGGCGTGTTGCGACAATTCGAACCCAGCGTGGAAGTTCTCGCATGCACGAGCTACGCCTGGCACCGGGACCCGTTCGCGCAAGGGACTTATACGGGCATGCGTCCCGGGGGAATGACCCGCTACTTCACTGAGCTCGCTCGGCCGGAGGGCCAAATCTGGATGGCTGGAGGTGACATTGGGGATAACAGCTGGCGAGGGTTCATCGACGGGGCGATCGCACGTGGATCACGGATCGCGCGGGAGATCAGCGAGACGTTGCTGACATGAGTCGGTGCTCACGAAGGCCGTTCCTGGTAGCGTTCGGGACGGCGTGTCTGGTCAGTTCGACCATTGCTTTCAGCGGGGAGCCGTGTAACCCCGAGCAGGGTGCAGACGTATACGCAAACAAGTGCGCCATCTGCCATTCGGTGGTTGAGGGCCACAACGGCGTCGTAGGCCCTAGCCTGTTCGGAATCATTGGTCGTATTCCCGCTCGGGCACCGGCCTTTTCTTACTCGGCGTCCATGACGAATCTCAAGGATCCGTGGACCGAGCGCCGGATTGATTGGTTTCTTCAGGATCCGCCGGCACGGGTCCCGGGAACGTATATGGCGTTCACCGGCCTTCGTGATCCCGCCGCGCGGGCGGCCGTTGTCTGCTATCTCGTAAGGCTGACGAAGTAAGCAGCCCATATGAGATGGGACCACTTCGTTAATGCCGAGCCTTGATTCCCGCCCGACCGCGCGTGTCCGAAGGCAGCTCTCCAAAGGCCCGTCGGTAACCCTGCGCGAATCGACCCATGTGGGAAAACCCATACCGTTCCGCAATGCAGTGCACCTGCGTGGCGGTGCTGGCGCCCAAGAGCTCACGACGCACTTGATCCATCCTGAGGGCTTGCAGATATTGGGTCGGAGAGACTCCCACGACTTCCTCAAAGCTGTAACGCAGTGTCCTCGGACACACCCGAATCGCGCGACACAACTCGGAAAACACCAGACGATCAGCGAGGTGCGATTCCATGTACGCGGTTGCCTTTTGCACCACATAGGTCCGGGTGGTCGGAGGTGCCAGACCTTGCGCATCAACCAGGGACCCAGCGGTGAGTCGCACAAGCATGTTAAGAACTCGATCCTGAATCATCACTCGATAGGCGTCGCTGTCCAGAAGGCTGGGCTGCCTCGTGAGCTCTCCGAGAATCGATGTTACGCAGCGCCGGAATTCATTCGTTGTCTCGGCATCACTGAATGAAGCGCCGCGGTGGAGCTGGTCGAGAGGGATCGCCCTTTTCAGCACCTTCTCTGCATGTGCAACCAGGGCTTCCTCATGAACGGCGATGAGGATGCAGTCGCTTGGTGCACTGCAAGATCCGTGATCGGCGAAGTCCCACGGGAAAGCAGTGACCGCGGCTGCCCCGGGGGCAGCCAGTTCTCGGCCGCCACTGAACACACTGCCACGGGTATCGAACAACGACACAAAGACGATTGCACCCTTCCAGGCTGTGCCTCGGTACAACAGCGGTTGGTCCAGGCGCTCATGCATGATTTGCATCGGCCAAAGCCAAAGCTCGCTGATGCTTCCACGAAATGGGCGCCGCCCGACATGCTTGTAGATGACACGCCATCCTGTGAGGTGACTCGTATGCTCGGCCGCATCGTGAGTTTCGGTTGTCGCAAGGAAACGGCGCGGAATGCGCTCGACTCTCTGATCGGGTGCAAACTTGTACACCTGCAGCCCCCTGTTCTCTATCTGGCTCCTGAACGATCAACTCGTGAAAAACCAGAGAACTTGCGATAATTGTTTGCTTGGAACAAACAAGTATCGTCGGCCGCCAGCATAAATGAAACGCAAACAGGTTCGCAAGTTGCGTCAGTCGGAGCGCACGGAGTTGTCGGATCGACGCATGATCCAGACGGCGATCGACATCATACTCCGGCGTGGGATTGCCGGACTGCGGCTAACGGAGGTGGGTCTACGAGCAGGCTACAGCCGTGGGCTCGCAACCATGCGCTTCCGGACAATGGGGGGGTTGCTGCGGCGCGTTGCCGAACACTTGAGTCGCGGCTGGATGCGGGATTTGACTGACGCTCTGGGGGACAAGAAGGGCCTAGCCGCGATCCACGCGGCCATCGACACTCAGGAACGTGCCCTGGCTCCTCCAGCATCAACGGTCCGCGTGCAATACCTGATTCTCTTCTACAGCATGGATCCTGGCGCTGCGGACCGTCTGAACATCGCACGCGTTCTCGCCGCGCAACGACGCGACCTCGCGCGCTGGATTCGCGATGCAGTGGACATCGGAGAAGTCAGGGCGGAGGTCGACCCTGAAGCGGAGGCGGCCGCTATTCTCTGCTCCATGGTGGGAATCATATTTCAGTCCCTGGCGGATCCTGAGGCTTCGACGTCCGGGATGTCCGCGAAGCTAAAGGCGGACGTTGCTGCCCGGCTCATGCCGTCGCGGCGCGCTCGCGCCACGGTCGTTTGAGGCCATCGTTAGTCGTCTACGATCGTCGCTCAGAACTTGTAGCCAAGCGTCACACCGTACGTGCGGGGTGGTCCAACGTTGCCCCAGTCGTAGCCGTAGATCGAGATGTCAAAGTTATTCGTGTAATAGTATCGGTCAAAGAGATTTCGACCCCAGAGATTCACGCTGAAGCGATCACGAGCATCGTGCCAACGCACGTGCGCGTCTACCACGCCGTAGCTGGGCTGAGCGAGACGTTCGGTGTTCTGAATATCGAAGTACTTCAAGGAACTGTAGTTACCGTTCAGGCCGAGCGCAATGACGCCCCGATCGTTCTGCATCACGTCCCAATCGATTCCGAGGTTGCCGGTAAAGCGGGAAGAGAGCGGCAATCGCTTTCCCGCGAGATCGACGCCGCTCGCCACTCCGCTCTTAATCGTTCCGTCTGTGTAGCCCATCCCCGCTGTGATTGTGAGTCTTGGGTAGGGTCGCCATGCTGCCTCGAGTTCGCCACCGGTAATACGCGAGTTGGGAATGCTATAGAGCACGTAAAGCGCGCCCACCTGATTGGCTGCCTGCTGGTTATTATATGAATAGTGAAAGGCTGCGGCGTTCAGAGTCAGGCTATTGTCGAGCCACTGAGTCTTTGCGCCCACTTCCACGCTGTCGACGGTTTCCGGCTTTGTCGGTTGGATCTCTACCGGATCGTCCAACGCATTGTTGTTGAATGCGGCGCTACGAAAGCCGCGACTCCAGCTCAGATAGAGCAGAACGCCTTTGGCCACATGGAAGTCGATACCCGCCCTACCCGTGGTCAACGTGTCCGAATAGGATGCACTTGCGTTGAAGAGCCCAGGGCACGGCGCCGACGTGTAACCCAAACTCGTACAGGTCGGCAGATCCGATGCGAATAGGTACTGATTGCTGCCATCGAGATTGAAATATCCGCCGTTGTACTGGTAGACCTCTCCTTTATCGTGAGACACGCGGATGCCGCCATGTAGCGTGATGAGATCGGTCGCCTTGTACGACACGTCCAGGTAGCCAGCGAGGTCTTCCTTCTTCTGCTTGAAGTTATTGATCAGTGCGCACGCCGCTCCAATCAGCAGATTGCAATCGCCACCCGCGACCGCGAACAGGGTCAGCTTCTCATTATCTTCAGACTGTTCGTGGTTGTAGTACATGCCGAGGGTGAAGTTCACTGGCCCGTTGAACGAACTCGCCAAGCGTAGGTCCTCCGCAAGCTGGTGCACGGTGCTCTCGTCGGCCAGCACCCGATACACGTCGATCGGTGAGTCATCAGTGTTCTGGGGTGAATTAAGCGTTCCATACACCCAAGACGCAACGGAGGTGAGTTCGAGCGACTGGCTGAGCTTCCACGTCGCAGTTAGCGCAACCGAATCAGTGGAGTTCGTGAAGTGCGGTACGTAATTGGTTTCGAGCTGCCAATTGCCAAGGCCGGTCGGAAAGTATGGCGGCGCAAAGAATCCGCATCCGACGCCGCTGCCAAGTCCATAGCAGGTGCTCGGAACCTGGGTCGGATCCAGGACGTGGATGCGTCCGGCGAAGCTCGTCGGATCCTGCTTACTCGTGTCCATTCGCAGCACAAATTGCACGTTCTCGGTGGCATCCCATAGCACGGATGCGCGAATAGCCCACTGGTCCGTCGAGTTGAGATCTGCATAGCCCGGCAGAAGATTCTGAAACCAGCCGTCTGCTTTCTGGTACGTAAACGCTACTCGCACCGCGAGCTTGTCTTGCACGATCGGGGTCTGCAGCGCACCTTCCGCCTCCACTCGGTTGAAGTTCCCATAGCCGGCGTTTAAGTAGCCTTCCAGATCGTACCCAGGCCGTTTGCTGACGAAGTTTATCGCGCCACCGGTCGCGTTCATTCCGTACAGAGTGCCCTGCGGTCCCCGTAAGACCTCCACGCGCTCGAGATCGAAGAGGTTAATGCCTTGGATCGCGCTTGCACCTCGATAGGACTCGTCGTAATAGATCGCGATCGGACCGCGCTGGTTTGGACTCACGTCGGTGAGTGAGATTCCACGCAGGGAGTAGATCACGTTGCTGCCGCCGGCAGACTCGGCAGTCTGCAAGTTCGGAACAAGCGCGGCGAGCTCGTGAGGCGAATTGATCTCTTGCTCGGTGATGGCCGATCCGCTGACTACCGATACAGACACGGGAACGTCCTGGAGACGCTCGACACGTTTCTGCGCCGTTACCACCACCTCCTGGAGCGAGTTTGCTTCGGCCCCAGCGGTGGGCGTCTCATCAGCAGCGACCGCACCGTTGATCGCCAGTAACAAACTCACCGCGTAGGCTGCCCGAACCGCGATTCGATCGCTCATCACCGCCCCCTGGTAGCGACGCGGAATACTGCCAGGCCATCACTGCACCTCTATCCGCGAGCGGCAACAAGCAACATGACGCTCGAGGCTCGCCCCGCGATGATGATGCGTGATTGCTGCTCCTTCTCGCCCGCTACTACAGGAGGGCTCGCGCGCGCTCTACCGAGCAGCCTGCGAGAACACGAACACGGCGACCGCCTTGAGTTCCTCATTCTTGAGAACACCCTCGAATGCAGGCATCACGCTATGGCGCCCGCGAATGATCGAGTCGCGGATGGAGGCACGGTCCGTCCCATACAGGTACAAATTCGGCTTTGTCAAATCAGTCGATCCGAATGCAGCAATTCCGTTGCCTCTGCGGCCGTGACAATCGAAGCAGTTTCCCTTGGCGTTGTCCTGAAAGAGCACTGCAGCGTGGCTTGCTTTCGCAGCATCATGCGGCTGACCGCCGAGCTGCAGGACATACTCGACCATATCGGAAATTTCCTCGGACGAGAGGAAGGCCGAGGTTCCGAACTCCTCCGTGTCCTTCTCGTTACGGAATCTCGGATCGTAAGCTGGCATATCGGCCTCACTGCCGCGTGCGTTCCGATGTCCCGAGCGCACGCCATAACGGATCGTCCACTCGACATCCGAAGCGCGTCGGGTTCTGCCTGAAGAATTGCGATCATCGCCCGCGAAACGCCAGACGTTGTCCGTCAAGTCCGGCGTGTGCTTCTCGCGTGACCCTTTGAGGTCGGCTCCGTGGCAGGACGCGCAACTCGCCGCGTACACCTTCTCGCCCAAGCGCATGGCCTGCGCATTGAGGCGCATGGAGTTGGCAATATCATTGACCGACACTGAAGCCAGCTCATCTGGGGACGCGAGAAACTCGCCGTATTCATCGTGAGGCCCCCAGTCCTGAGACTCCCGCCTGCTCTCCTCTGTATGATTGGTAGGTCCCTTGGTCTGCAGTGCCTGAGGCGCATTCTCGCTATAGGTTAGCTCACCGCAGGTGACGCATACGACCGCGAACGCGGTCACTAAGCGCGCGGCAGTTCCATAAGGGCGCATTGCAACGTTGCGCTCCAGCTCAGTCGCTCCCAACGATCGGCTCGACGAGAGTAGCGCTCGGGCGGAGCCTCTCAGTCGTCATCCGGCGGTGTCAGGTCGAAGGAAGTCCCGTTATCGCGGTTGTTGGCAGCGCAACCAGTTTCAAACGTGATCGGAACGGCGATAAACGTCATGCTGAAGGTGTACGGGCGCAGAAACACCTCGGGGTCCTCCAGCGTCGTTTCTATTCGCAAGAACTTCTCGCTCTCCGTCAGCCTGCTTTTCAGCTTCTCATGCTTCACCGTGATTCGCTCGATAACCTTCGTATGGCGGGTCGTGTTGATAGGAGACGACTGGAACATCTCGCTTTTCGTCGAAATCCCTCGTGTCTCGACCACCAAGGTGTCTCCCTCCCAATGCCCGATGGAATACCCCTGGTAAGTGGGGGTTGGCGTCTCGGGAAACTTTCGGCCGTCGGTCCAGATGCGACGATAACTGCCATCCTGAAACAGAATGTTGACGCGCCCCGGACTCCACACGAACTCGAACAGCAGCGGATGCTGCACCTCTCCGGGCATGCCAGGTGTAATGCAATGCGGCAGGTTGCCGACGGTCTTTTCCCGCGTCGCGAATGGAATCGCAGCGAATGCGTCGCGTATCTTTCGATACTTCGGCGTCAGCGGAACCTCCAGCGCTGGCCCGTCGCAGCACGCCAGGTATCGCTCATTCGTGGTCTCTTCTGTCATTGTCCAAGTGCCCATCCATAGCTTCTGCATGTCATCCGACTGCGCGACGACATGGCCGACCGTGATGCAATAGAGCGCGAACAGCTGCAGCATCTTCGCCGCCGCGGTAGCCCACAGCGCGACTCGAGACTCCCTCGTTGGCGCCATCGCTATTTGGCTCCGTGCGCGCTGGGGACCTGACATTTGGCGAACACCGCCTCATCTCCCTGCGCGCTCACTGTCTTTCCGTTCGGGAGGACAACCTTCCGCATCGAACCGCCCTTGCGGCCGTCCCGTAGCGGATTGAAGGCCACGGTCACCTTATCACCCTTTTTGATGAACTCCTGGCTCCAGCCGTACAACGCTAGAGTTGCGGGATCGGCTCCCTCGAATCCCCAAACCGCCTCCGCACCCTTGGCGTCCTTTGCGATCACCCACAGCCACGTGTGTGGATAGGAGAACTCCCACTTCTTGACGGTGCCTTCAATTACGGTGCAAGTCTTGTCGTCAAACTGACCGAATGAGTGGTGAGCGTACGCCGGGAGCGATGCCATCACTGGCCAAAGCGCAATAGAGATAACTAGCGTCGCCGCACGCATGAGCACGTCTTTTCGCTGGTATCGGTTGAAATCGATCTTAGGTATGCCGCCGGGTACCGTTATCCCCTAACGGCAAAATCAGTTGCCATGCAGAGTTCCCGGCTTACTGGCCGATCCGCCCGCAAAGCACCGAGCCAGAAAGTGCACGCGCTCCCGGCCGCCGAGGTCCGGAGTTTGTCCCAGCGCGCGGAAAGCGATCGTGACATCCGTCATCCCCGCTCGAGCAAGGGTCAAATAGAGGATTCGGAACTCCTCCGGTGTGCCTCGCAACGGCTCGGAGTCCCATGCCAGCGAGACGCCTGCTCGGGGCGTTCCGACCAACTTTGATTCCAGCGGAGCGGTCACGAAGCCCTGATTGACGATTCTCACTCCGACGGCTGAGGCGACTCCGCATCTTGCGGATGGAGGCAAGATCCCGGTGAGGGTCACGGCCACACGCGCTTCGGGATTGATAGCAACCTCGATCGTTGCCGATCGGGAGGCTGCTGCCTGTGCCGTGGTGGGCCCAGAGCCCTGCCCGCCGGCCGCTCCCATCGCAAACAACAACGCGAATAACACCAGCCGCGGGACCACGTCACGCCACGTCACACTGAACGACGATGGAATCATAGATCGCACGCGCGTGATCGAACGCCGAGCGTGCGGCAGCGCGCTCGACCGCGCGGATGAAGGGCGATTTGACCTGCCAAACCTTGTCGACACAGGACCGACACCACTGCGCACTGCGCCGGGACGCTCGGATCGGGCTCTTGCCAACCTGTATGAATACTGGATACGTGTGCACCGACGGCAAGATTCTCAGAGCAATCCAGGAGCTGCGCGTTACCTGGGTGCTAAACCGGATTGAGCGTGGCATCCCATCGGCCGTTAACTGGTGCTGGTCGGTGACTTCGCCGTTCACAATAAGCTGCACCGCTACATCGCGCGTATCACCGATTCTCGCTCGCTCCAGATGCCACCCACTGCCATATGGCCCATGTGCATGTTGGATCGCCCGGAGCTCGGGGGTGACCACCGCATCGAGCATCGCGGCCACGGTGGCTTTGACCTCGAGAATCTCCGGCCTTTCGAGTACGAGATCTGGGTCACCGCTGCGCAAGTGACGGACGCGGAAATCCAGGACATGGCTGCGACCATCGCCACTGTACACACGCCCGTCCTTGAGCCCGCTGATCCAGGCTCGGTAGCCGCCATCGCCGATCGGACGGCGATCGAGCCGAACGTAGCTTCGCCCCATTCCCGGTCGTTCACCCGAGACGCAGGGATAGTCCGTCTCACCGACGAATACCATACGAAAGCCGCAATTCAGCAAGTGATACCAAACGTTGAGTTCCGCCACCACATCCGTATTACAGCCCCCAAGGAAGTCCACGAGGCCGTGTGTCACGTCAATGATCGCCTCCTGTGCGCCGATGCTGTCCATGCGGGGAATGATGTAATTTGGCAGGTGGTCGGAATCGACCATCAGGCCAAGACCGCTGTGTGCATATCCACCGACAGCGCCCTGCGAGCGAGCCCAGCGGAGAATCGGAAGATTCCAGGACGGCCAGTCCTCGATCATTTTCGTACCGGGAAAGTCCTGCTCCCTGAGGCGCAGGAGAACCAAATGCCCCGCATGGCTCGACGGGAAACCGGATACCTCAACGTCGTAATGGAGAGTGCTCTCTGCATCCTCCGCGCTCGTTTGCGGTTTGAAGCTTGTGTTATTCGCCACCTGCAGCGCAGGGTGTTCGAGCGCAGCTGCGGGACTTTCCGCGCGCGCCTTAAAAAACTGCTTCTGGTAGTACCAGCCCGGACCCCAGCTCAGCACATCGCCAATCGACAGGCCCTCACCCCGGATATGCCTGATCATGGTCTCTGGCGACACACCCTCCGTGGGACTTGCGTAGTGGCTACAGCCCGCAGCATGGATATGGGTGTCTCCGGAATACCAACCCCAGCGCGCGGGATCGATCCACCTCGTGAGCCGACCTTGGATCCGCTCAAGACCGTTACCGACCTTAACCGTTTGCACTACCGGTAGATACTCCGGCCCACGGGTGCTCTGAACGCGGTACTCCCCATCGGGCAGGCGTACGCGCTCACCAAATGCCCGATACACCTGCGGCTGAAAGGCCATATCGGGTGCGAGCCGCATGGCTTGCGGAGGATACACTCGCCCGAGCTTATCCTTGATGATGAACGAGGCGATGCAAGTGCGCCCGTCGCTGTCGAGCACTTCCAACACGACGTCTCGGGACGGCAGGCAGTTAAACTCAAGCTCCTGATGAACGAATGACTCGCCCTCGACGAAGAAGTCAGCTCGGCGCCTGCCGTGATCGCGGCTGAACAACTCGATGACTCGGTACTCGATTCCGAGACCAGACAGTGCGCTGCTATCTTCCAAGCGGGACATGAGCCACAGTGACGCAATCGCCGGTGCCTTTTCGGTTGTATCGAATAGAAAGGCCCGCTGGTCCCAGGTGCTGACGGGGCCAGGATCGTAGCTGATATGCCCAGGCGTCATACCAACGAATATTTCCCTCACCCCACTGCTACCAGTGGTAACGAGGTTGACGCTGCCCTTCCAGCTCAGTGGATTGGAGAACCGCAAGAGGAACACCCGCCAGCCTTGTTCGATTAGCTGACACTGAGCGCTCCCGGGTGATGTCGTAAGGACACCGTCGGATCCGACTGACACATTGAGCAACGTATAGCGCGACAGAATCGCGTCCGCCGCAGCAACTGCGGCGTGGTCATTCTGCCGAGACAGGATGGCAAGCTGACGCGCATCCTCTGGCGCCACCGGAGCTCCGAGTCTTGCCACGGACTCTAGAATCCGGTTAAGCGCTGCGAAGTAAGGCTGCGGCTCGGCACCGCTGCTCTCGGCAGCGATCAACCAAGACGGGCGACGCAGGAGGGCGCAGGTGCTCATGCCAGCTGCAAATATCCAGGCGCGCCGGCTCAGCAACGTGGGCAACTGCCGATTCATATGACTCCTGACCATAAGAACACCTGGACAAACAGTGCTCCAAATGTGGGGCTAAACGCAACCGCAGCTCGCTGTCCGTACGAGGCAGTTGCTTGCCGAAAGTGGCTACAGTCATCGCATCCCATGTGGCACATTCGAGACTCGATCCCGTCGCAGCGGCCAGAGGCTCTGCGGCGGCTCCGGGCTGCGAGCGGTTTGCCATCTCGCCTGTGCAGTTCAACTTTTCCACTCAGTCACCTGATGCATCCGTCGACGAGCTTCGACTCGAAGTGCGTGGTTTCCTGGCACAAGCGCGGAAGTCGGAGCTCTTCCGACCGGTCTGCTCCGGCTGGACGGTGGCGGATCCAAACTTTAGCCGGCACTGTGGTGAGCGCGGATTTATTGGCCTTACTTGGCCCAAAGCGTATGGCGGACGGGAGCTGTCCACGATTCATCGTCTGGCCGTGTGCGAGGAGTTTCTCGCCGCAGGTGCGCCCGTGGGCGCACATTGGATCGCCGATCGCCAGAGCGGTCCGCAGATCATCAGGCACGGATCTCCGATCCTCGCGCAGCGAGTGCTTCCTGCGGTTGCACGGGGAGAGACCTATTTCTGCATTGGCATGAGCGAGGCTGGCGCCGGCTCGGACCTCGCCGCGATTCGCTCGCGCGCACACAGAGTTCCGGGCGGCTGGCGCCTCGAGGGCTCCAAGACCTGGACGACTAATGCCCACATCGCCGATTACATGATCGGTCTATTTCGCACTTCCCCGTGGTCCGCCGAAAATCGGCACGCGGACCTTACACAGCTCATCGTTCCAATGAAGGCCCCCGGAGTACGGGTCACCCCGATCCGGTCCTACGCCGATACGCACGCCTTCAGTGAGGTCCACCTCGCGGGTGTCTTCGTGCCTGATGAGAATGTGATTGGTGCACCCGGCGAAGGATGGCGCCTGGTCACCTCGGAGCTCGGCTTGGAGCGAAGTGGCCCGGAGCGATTTCTTAGCGTGTTTCCGCTGCTCGACGCCGCTTGTCACAGCACCGGCCTCGAGCGCTCGCGCAAAGCAGCGGCAGCGTTGGGGCGATTGGTCGCGCATATCGCGACTTTACGGGAGATGTCGCTCTCCGTTGCTCAAGCCCTGAACCAGGGTCGTGAGGTAAGCACCGAGGCCGCATTAGTCAAGGACCTCGGAAATACCCTGGAGCAAGAGATTCCGCGGATCTTGCGCCATTGTGGCGCTGAGCTGCTGCTCTGCGGCGGACGGGATTTTTCGGAGCTTCTCCTGCATGCGACGCTCGAGGCTCCGTCCTATACAATTCGCGGAGGAACGCCGCAGATCCTGCACGGAATCATCGCGCGAGCACTGGGCATGCGATGAGCGAGCTTTGGGACCTGCTCCACGCCAGCGCCGACCGCGTCTTCGAAAATGCCATTCACGCGCACAGTTCCGGACTCGACGCAGATCGTTGGGCGTGCATCGAGGACGCCGGACTGGATCGACTCCTGCTCTCTCCGGAGCGGGGTGGCGCAGGCGATGCTTTTCAGGAAGCCATCGACCTCGCGCGGCTATTTGGTGCGCGCGCGTGCCGAGTTCCCCTCATTGAGACACTTATGGCCCATCGCTGGCTCGATGCGGCGGGATACTCGGTCCCCGAAGGCCCGAAAACGATCGCAATACCTCACGTGATGGCGCACGTGCCCTGGGCGGATGAGGGTGTTCTGATTGTGCTGGCAGATGGGGATCTACTGTCCATCGACAATGGACTGCGCACCACCGCCTCCCGCACCAATCTCGCTGGCGAGCCTCTCCTGCGCGCGGGCGCTGCGATGCTCGATGACTTACCCGTTCCCAAGCCGCGCGAACTCGCGTTGTATGTGATGCTGAAGGCGGCCGCTATCGTGGGCGCTTTGGAGGCTTGCCTGAATCTCACTCTCGCCTATGTCAATGAGCGAGTTCAGTTTGGGCGTCGTATCGGCACCTTTCCCGCGGTTCAGCACATGGTTGTGCGGCTTGCAGAGGAATGCGCGGCAGCTGCGGCTGCCGTGCAACGTGCGGCCCCACTTTTGGGCTCAGAAAGGGCGCTGCACTCGGCAGCCGTTGCGAAGTCGCGCTCATCTGAAGCCGCCGAAACAGTCTCTGCGATGGCACATCAGTGCCATGGTGCTATGGGGATCACCCAGGACTATCCCCTGTGGCAATACAGCCTGCGGGCTCTCGCCTGGCGGGATGATGCGGGCAGTGAGGACTACTGGAACGCAAGGATCGGTGCCGCAGCGCTCGCTCACTCCGAGACCGGACTTTGGCTCCACTTGCTCGCCGGTGGACCTTTATGAGAGCCGTGTTGGGCAGAAACAGTGGCTGAGCACTTCACGGGACGAACCACCATGCCAGAGATCTTGCAGTCGGAGCGTCAGGGGCCCGTTATCGTCTTGACGCTGAATGATCCTGCACGCCGAAATCCGCTCGGGGAGCAGATGGTCAGCGCACTGATCGATGCGGTTGCGTCCATCAATGCCGATATGATGATTTCCTGCGTCGTCATCAGCGGCGCGGGACCGTGCTTCTGCGCAGGTGGGGACCTGCAAGCCATGCGTGAGGGCCACGGCATGTTTGGCGGTACTCCCGCCCAAATGGCTGCCGCCTACTCCCGCGGCATTCAGCGACTCGCTCTTGCGATGCATGAGCTCGAAGTGCCTACAATCGCCGCCGTGAACGGTCCTGCCGTGGGCGCCGGGTGCGACTTAGCCTTAATGTGCGACATGCGGCTCGTTGCACCCGAAGCCACATTCGCGGAGTCGTTTCTGCGCGTGGGGCTCATCTCCGGGGACGGGGGGGCTTGGTTTTTGCCCCGGGTCGTTGGACGCTCGCGTGCCTTCCAGATGGCGTTTACCGGGGATGCGATTGATGCGGAGCATTCCCTCGAATGGGGAATCGCCTCGGAAATCGTTCCCGCGGATCGATTGATGGAACGGAGCCTGCAGCTTGCCCAGCGTATTACGCGCCACCCAGGCGAAGCGCTTCGCATGATGAAACGGCTGCTACGCCACGGTGCAGAGAGCTCGCTCGAGGATAATCTGGCGCTCGCCGCGTATATGCAGGCTGCAGCGCAACACAGTAGCGATCACCGCGAAGCCCTTGACGCCGCCTTGGCAGGGCGCCCGCCAAAGTTCACGGGCCGGTAGACCGATTGGAGTGAGCCCATGAGCAGGGAGCCACGCCGTTCACTCGGCCGAATGACCGTCGGTAACATCCTCAAGAGCGCCGCGTCTCGGTTCGGCGGGCGGGAGGCCGTCTACTGCGAAGCAACGCAACGTCGCCTGAGCTTCCGAGATATGAACACGCGCTCGAACCAACTCGCGCATGCATTACGAGCACTCGCGCTCGAGCCAGGTGACATCGTTGCCTTCCTCTGCTCCAACCGAATCGAGATTCTTGAGATCTACGGTGCGATAGCGAAGGTCGGTCTAGTCGGGTTGCCGCTCAACTATCGGCTGGCGCCCTCGGAGCTCGCCACGCTGATCAATGCGCTCGCTGCGACCACGCTCATCTGCGACCAGCGCTTCGGGAGCGTCCTAGATTACATTCAAGCCCACTGCCATGCGGTCCGTCACTACGTGTGGATCGGACCGTCGGTACCGGAAAGCTGCCGAGCCTATGAGGGACTACTTGCCTCGGGCAGTCCGGACGAACCCGAGGCCGATGTTCAGGAACAGGATGCTTTTTATTTCAATCTCACATCGGGTACGACTGGACTGCCCAAAGCCTATATCGTTACTCACTACTCAGCCTCTGCCCTCCACTCGGCCCTCCTGTCTTACGACGCCCGGGCCGATGACGTGTTGTTGACCGTGTTTCCAGCATTCGGTCGAATGGCGTTCGGTTCTCTGTTGATGTCAGTCGTGGCGGGCGCTCGCAATGTGCTCGCTAATTTTGAGCCCGAACGTGTGCTGGATCTGATCGAGCGGGAATCCGTGACGTTCGTGTGGCTGGTGCCCACAATGGCCGCACTGCTGCTGGAGGTGCCCGGGAGGAGTTCGCGCAGGATCGGATCCCTGCGTGCGATCGGGTTTGTCGGTGCGACCCTACCCGCATCCCTCGTTGAACAGACCCGGGCTCAACTCTGCCGAGACATCTACGAAGGTTACGGCTTGCAGGAGGCGGGCATGCTGACCATGAGTAACCCGGAAGATCGTGTGCGCAAGCCCGGCTCTGTCGGACTTCCAGTGCTCTTCTCGGAGATTCGCATCGTCGATAGCGCCGGATGCGATGTGTCGCCCGGAGCGATCGGCGAGATCGTTGCGCGCTCGCCCAACTGCATCACGGAGTACTTCCAAAGCCCTGCTAAGAACCTCGAGGCGTTCCGTGAGGGGTGGTTTCACACCGGTGACCTTGGGCGACTCGATGGCGACGGATACTTGTACATCGCCGGCCGGGTCAAAGACATGATCATCTCAGGTGGACAGAACATTTATGCGTCGGAAATAGAATCGATTCTGCTCGAAATGCCCGGCGTTGCCGACTGCGCAATCATCGGACTTCCGCATGCACTCTGGGGGGAAATGGTGGCAGCCGTTCTGATCGTGCACAATGGCGCCCAGTTAGATGCCGAGCGTGTTCAGGACTACTGCCGAGAAAAGCTGGCCGGCTTCAAGATTCCGCGGCAGGTCATCCTACAGCAAGAGCCGCTGCCCCGAACCGCAACCGGCAAGGTGCAGAAGTTCATTCTGGTTGAACGGTACGGTGGCGCGACCGCCAAGGAAGCCTAGCCGGATGCGTCCAACAGCGCCTGCCGCTCAAACTGAGGCCAGTCCTAGGATCGATACGGCCGCCACGTTGCGGTTGGGGATTCCACCGAGATTGTGCGTCAGGCCGAGGGAGGGCGCAGGCAGTTGTCTTGGCCCCGCACGCCCGAGGAGCTGCGTATAGATTTCATAGACCATGCGCAGGCCTGAGGCGCCGACGGGATGACCGAAGCATTTGAGTCCGCCGTCCGTCTGACAAGGCAGCTGGCCGTCGTGGTCATAACGTCCATCTAGAATGTCGCGGAGGGCTTGTCCAGCTTCGGAAAACCCTAGGTCCTCCATCAGCACGAGCTCCGTGATCGAGAAGCAATCGTGCACCTCGATCAGGTCGAGCTCAGCTTTCGGGTCACGAATATCGGCAGCGCGGTATGCACGCGCGGCGGCCAGCCGCGTCGTTGGTGTTCCGCTTCCATCCCAGCTCGCATGCCCCATTTCCACACCATTTGACGGGGCGATCTCAAGCGCTTTGACCACGACGAGGTCTCTTCTGCCGAGGCTCCGTGCGACGGAGGGTGTCGTGACGATCGCGCAGGCGGCCCCGTCGCTGACGCCGCAGCAGTCGAGAACTCCAAGCGGCGCGGCAACCAAAGGCGCGGTGAGCGCCTGCTCGATCGTGATCCGGTTGCGCAGGTGCGCTTTCGGGCTCGCGACGGCATTCTCGTGGCTCTTCCAGGACACGTGTGCCATGGCCCGCTTCAGATCGGCAGAGGCGATGCCGTGCCTGGCAGCGTAGGCGCTTGCGAGTTGTGCGAAAGCGCCTGGCGGAGTGTAGCCGGGCTGCCAGAGGTCCTCGAAGGTGCCCTTGGTCCGTTCGGGCAACCCCCCGAACCCAGTGTCCTTGAGCTTCTCGACTCCCATCGCAAGTGCTATGTCGACTGCGCCGGCAGCGACCGCGTAGACAGCCCCGCGAAGCGCCTCTGTTCCGGTCGCACACAGGTTCTCGACACGCGTGACGGGGACATTCGGCAAGCGCAGTGCCATGGACAATGGCAGGCCGGATTTCGACGTGCTCTGCTCCTGATAGAACACCCCGAGCCATGCAGCCTCGATGTGGTCGCGCTCGAGACCACTGTCCGCAAGCGCCTCAGTGAACGCTTC
>Ga0335085_10003097_pt1 | contig 29561 bp, 13 predicted proteins | sample Lox_Sample_45_FD_206712 | JGI IMG/M metagenome (GOLD analysis project Ga0335085, IMG submission 206712) | Soil microbial communities from Loxahatchee National Wildlife Refuge, Florida, United States - Lox_Sample_4.5 | ecosystem: Environmental > Terrestrial > Soil > Wetlands | place: USA... | reverse complement strand
AGCCCGACCCAGCGATAGCCGCGAACCTCCCGCATGCCGACCAAGCGGTGATCCGGGTACAGCACCGAGGCCACCTCGGCCATCAACTCCATGTTGACCGTCAGCGGGATGACCGGAAGGGCCGTCAGCCCGGGGTCCTTCGACACCGTGCGGCTGCCGATGGTGTGGTGATACAGAAAGAGATCCTCCTCCAGCCGAAACTCGCGTCGGGCCACGACCGACTCGCCCGGGACCAGGGACAGGATCCCGTCGATCAGCGGAAAATCCGGCCGCTCAATAACCGCGCGGGATTCGATCGGCGGGGCCGGAGGATTCGGGTCCGATTGCACCGAACCGCCGGCCTTCCAGGCCCGCCCCTCCGCGGAGCCCATCGCAGCACTTTGAAGGTAAGTTCGGATGATTTCCTCCTGCGCCTCCAAAAAATATTCCATGGTCTGAAAATATTCCCCGACCACTTCCGCGCCCGAACCCGCCGGTCGATTCATGCCAATTCCATTGCCGCCTGACACCCCGGCATCCACGGATTGGGCCGCCACCGAAGCAAGAGACCGCACCGGCTCCGGATGAGCCAGGGGAACGGGAGGCACGGGGACCGGAGGGAGCGTCGGGGGGACGGTGGCCGCGGCCGGACTCGCCGGAGGCAGGGGGACGGGAAGGAAATTTGTAAGTCGCAGTCCGGGAAGATAGGAATCCAGCTTCACCGTTCCGGCCGTCCCGATCGTTTTCTCCAACGGCAAAGACGGGGAATCCAACGAAAGATATTTCGGGTTGCGTCGCGCGTAGAGGGGGTCCGTCTTGAGCGAGACCCCATGGGCCGCGAGCTGCGCGATCATGTGATGGATCTGCGCGAGGCCGGACCGGCTGATCAGGTTGGAGGCTACCGCCGTCTTGGGACGACCCCGAAGGATGTCCTCCACGAAAGCGGTCAGATTTCCCCGCGGGCCGACCTCCACAAACAACCGAACGCCGTCGGCATACATGGCCTCGATCGTCTCCCGGAACCGGACGGGGCTGGCCCATTGGATAATCGCCAGCCGTCGGATTTCCTCGGGATCCTCCGGATAGGGGGCGGCCGTCACGCAGGAGTACATCGGCAGCTTCGGTCCCACGATCTTCAGGCCCCCGAAAAATTCCCGAAGGGGCCCGCTGAACCCTTCGAACAGGGGCGTATGGTAAGGCCGGTCGAAGGGCAGGACCTGGCAAACCGCCCCCGTTTTTTGAAGGGCCTCGGCCGCCCAGGCGGTGTTTTTCTTCGTCCCGCAAAGGACGATCTGATGCGGGCAGTTGTCCATGGCCACGAAGAGCGGCTCTTTTGCCTCGGCCACCAAGCGATCGAGCGCCTCCCGGTCGGTCGTGCCCACGGCCAAAAGGGCCGCCTCCGGGAGTCCGCCGCGCGCGGTGAAGTCTTCATAAGCCCGGTTCAGGTCCCGGACATGGATGGCGAGCCGATCTTCATTTTCCACTTCCAGGGCCCCCGAGGCCAGCAGCGCGGAATACTCCCCGGTGCTGTGTCCCAGGACGGAGTCCGGCCGAATTTCCAGCCGACCCAGTAGCGCGCCCATCCCCTGGTTGGCGGTAAATACGGCCTCCACCGCGCCGTCCATATCAAATAAGGTCTCGGCCGCATTCCCGGCTCCGTTGGATCCGCCGAGCGCGGGCGGGGGGAAGATGCATTGGCTCGGTAGGTAGCCCCGCGGGTGATCCCAGAAGGCCCGGTCCATGAAATCAAACCACTTCCGGACCTCCGGGAAATGAAGGCAGAGGTCAGCGAGCATGTTTTGGTATTGGGAGCCTTCGCCCGGAAAAAGAAATGCGAGTTTACCCTTTCGGCCCAATGGCTCCTCGAAGAAGTAAATCCCGCCGGCGTCATTGATCCGTGTGCAGCGGGAATCCGACAATTTTGCTCTCGCGGCGGCGAGTTTTTGCGACAAATCGGCCAACGAGGCGGCCACGATGCCCAAACGGCAGGGGGCATCCCGCAGGTCCCGGTTCACGGTGGCCGCAAGATCCTTCATCTCCACGCCCGGGGACGCGGACACGAATCGGTGCAGCCGATCCACCTGGCCGATCAACCCCTCGCGGGATGCAGCCTCGAGAATGAACACCTCGCTGTCCCAGGCCCGGTGCAGACTGACGGTTTTGTCCGCGTCCGTCTCGGGGGCTTCTTCCAGGATCGCATGGGCGTTGATCCCGCCGAAGCCAAAGGCGTTCACCGCGGCCCGACGGGGAGTTGGTCCGCCGTGTATCCACGGGCGGGTCTCGGTGTTGATATAAAGAACGGTCTTCTCCAGCTCAAACTTTGGGTTGGGCTCCTCGCACTTGAGGGTGGGCGGAAGGGTCTTGTGGTAAAGGGCCAGGGCCGTCTTAATCAGTCCGGCGATGCCGGCGGCCGGGATGAGGTGGCTGATCATGGACTTGACCGTCCCGACGGCGCAGTGGGGGTAACGCCCCTCCCGGTCTCCCAGGACGCGACGGAGGGTTTGGATCTCCGTGAGATCCCCGGCGGCCGTCCCGGTCCCGTGGGCCTCGACCAGTCCGATGGTCCGCGGGGAAATTCCGGACGAGTCATAGGCCCTTCTCAGGGCCAGCTCTTCGCCTTCCACGCGCGGGGCCAGCACGGAGAGGGCCCGGCCGTCGCTTGAACTGCCGAGACCTTTGAGGACGGCGTAGATCCGGTCGCCATCCCGCAGCGCATCGGCCTGCCGTTTCAGCACGACCATGCCGTAGCCTTCCCCCAACAAGGTCCCGTCGGCCTTCATGTCGAAGGGACGGATTTGTCCCTCCCTGGACAGGGCCCCCAGGAGACAGAACAGCATCAGCATCGGCGGAGTGGTGGAGGCATTGGCCCCGCCGGCCAGCACCATGTCGCAGGTTCCGGTGGTCAGGTTGTGCACCGCCTGTTCCACCGCGATGAGGGAGGAGGCGCAGGCCGCATCCACAATATAGTTGGGGCCCATCAGATTGAATCGGTTGGCGATCCGCCCGGCCATAACATTGGGGACCAGGCTCGGGGCCACCTCGGCCGTGAAGGGAGGCAGGTTGGCCTTGATCCCGTCCTTGATCTTTTGGAGCTCCTCCGGGGTGTATTCGGGATGGAGCCGGCGGAGAAGGCGGATGGTCTCGTCCACCACGAAACAGTGCTGGATCTGGTTCGCGAAGCCGCGGCCGATGTAGGTGCCCCGCCCGACGATCACCCCGCACCGCTCACGGTCGAAGGGTCGGTCGATGTAGCCGGAATCCGCCAGGGCCTCCTGGGTCAGGCGGAGCCCGAGGAAATGATCGGGATCGGTGCCGCCGATGGACTTCGGCATCACCCCGTAGTCAATGGGACGGAACTGGGCCAGATCCCCCAGATAGCCTCCCCGTTTGCAGTAGGTCCGATCGTTGGATTCCGAGTTGGGATCGTAGAAGAGCTCCGCCTCCCAGTCCGGGGGCGGATCGCTGATCGCGTCCACTTTGGAGACGATGTTCTGCCAGTAGGTGCCCAGGTCGGGGGCCATCGGGAAAATACAGGACATCCCGATGATCGCGATATCGACCGGGCCGCTTTTGATTGGTGCCTTGCTGTATGGCGCGTCTGAAGCCATCACCCGCCCTCTTGGGTCTTCGTTCCGATGAGTTGGGACCCGACGGAGGAGGCCCATGGCCCGTCTCCCACGATGACCTCCACCTCGCCCTTCCTTCCGCCGAGCAGCTCGTCGTGGAATTTGCGGAGGCCTTCTTCGGACGGGATCAGCTGCATGCCGCGTTCCTGCAGTTCCCTTTCAAGCCCCGGGGAAACCATCCCGCCCGTGGCCCAGGGCCCCCAGTTGATCGAGACGACCCGCGTCGGCCATTGGCGGTCGAGGTAGATCGCCAGTTTATTGAGCACCTCGTTCGCCGCGGCATAATCCCCCTGTCCCTTGTTTCCGAAGCGTCCGGCCACCGAGGCGAAGAAAACAAGGAATTTTAGGGTACTGGGACGCAGCCGGCGGCTGAGGACGAACGCACTGTCCGTTTTCGTGTCAAAAACCCTGTAGAAGGATTCCGGGTCCTTGTCAAGGATCAATTTATCCTCGATGATCCCGGCGCCGTGGATGACGCCGTCGATTCTTCCCTGAGATTGGTAAATTCGGTCGATCAGGTCCCCGTAGGCACGCTCGTCCCGCACGTCAACAGGCTCGTAATGAACCCGGGCCCCGGCCTTCTCCATTTCGGCAAGGTGGGTCCGAATCTCCCGGTCCTGGCACAGCCGTCGATAGGCCGCCTCCACCTGGGCGGGGGTGACCGTCGTTCCGTCGCGTCGTAGCCGGTTTAAAAGGGCCGCTTTCAAATCTCGGGAATTGTCTATCCCCCGGGTTTCCTCGGTTTCCTCCCCCGCCGGACGGGGAGATCGCCCCACAATCCATAAAGTCGGCCGGTAACGCCGGGCCAAATCACAAGCGATTTTTGCCGTGATGCCGCGGGCCCCGCCCGTGATCAGGATCACGGAGTCGGTGCCGATGGTCATGGACGACTGTCCGGTTGGATCCGCCGGTGCGAGCCGCGGTTGAGGGATAAGGCGGTGGCTGCCTTGATAGTTTAGCTCGACCGGTCCATTCGGTGAGGCCATCTCGGCGATCAGTTGTCCGGCCAGGTCCGATGCGGATTGGGTCGCGTCCAGATCAATCACCTTACAGCGGACGGAGGGCCATTCGATCGCCGCGGTCTTGATCAATCCCGCAATGCCCCCCTGCCCCGGAGATGAAGAGGATGCCGTCGCGGCCACCATCCAGCCTCGGGTTTCTTTGAGGTCCGGGCCGGCCGATTTCGCCAGATGAAAGAGGGCCTTGACATCCCGGTTCAAGCCTGCGCGCCAATCTCCTAGTTCCATCTCTTCGAAGCGCTTCCGAATCTGAAGCGGCAACAGATGGATCAGGCCCTTGATCGGGCCATATTGCCGGCGGATCGTCTGCACCAACTCTTGAACGGCTTCGGGGCGGGTCAAATCCGCGTCATAGATTCCTTCTTCCAAGCGCCCCGGCGCCGTTCCCATCCGTAGGATCACGGCCCGGGCGCCGTGACTCTCCAACCGATGCCCGACGGACTGAGAGAAGCCGTTCCCATCGTCCGTGATGAGAAAGACCCCCTCCATCGTGGAGGGCGTCGTCGGAATGGAAAGCGGGGCGTCCACCGAAGTCATCAAATACCGGGGGACCCCGTTCCGGCCGTCGGCCTTGGACGTCGAAATCAATGCCGATGCGGGGGCCGACGGATTCGAGGTCATTTCAGTCGGCCCGGTCGACTCAGTTTGCATGGCGTTCAGCACCCAGTCGATGATCCCGCGCATCGTCTTGATCGCGGTAAGTTTTTCCATCGTGCCCGGAGGAAGCCTCCGCTCGGCCGGCAGCGACCTTTGGAAGGCCCCCAGGATTTCCACCCGCTTGATCGAATCGATTCCCAGGTCCGCCTCGATATTGGAATCCAGATCGAGCATCTCCCGCGGATACCCCGTCCGGTCGCTCACGATCTGAACCAGCCGGTCCGTCAAATCCTCACGACCCAGCCCGGCGGGATGCACGGAGCCCGCCGTTTTCTCCGACGCCGACGAAGGGGGAACGGAAACCGACCGCGCGTCGACGAAGGCGTTCAGCGCCCAGTCGATGATCCCGCGCATCGTCTTGATCGCGGTAAGTTTTTCCATCGTGCCCGGAGGAAGCCTCCGCTCGGCCGGCAGCGACCTTTGGAAGGCCCCCAGGATTTCCACCCGCTTGATCGAATCGATTCCCAGGTCCGCCTCGATATTGGAATCCAGATCGAGCATCTCCCGCGGATACCCCGTCCGGTCGCTGACGATCTGAACCAGCCGCTCCGTCAAATCCTCACGACCCAACTCCGCGGGCTTGGCCGGAGCCGTAACAATATCGGACGGAGAGGGCGGCGGTGAGGCAAGCGCCGGCGCGGAGCCTGGGGAGGCCTGCGTGTCCTGGACCACGGGCTGAGCGATCGGGGGCGCGACCATCGGCTGGACCCGGCGCGGGGCGGGATTGACCGTTACGGCCTGAGACGGGGCGGCGGCCGCTCCTTTCGTCTGACCCGGAGACGGCGGGGGAGCCGAACGGAGGTAGGCCAGCATCACATTTTTCTGAGTATCCAGAAACCTCGCCATCAGGCGCTGGTAGTGAATCATGACCTGGGAGGCATCCCCGTCGGGTCCTACCCGTGGGTCCATCGCCCATTCCTTATCTTCGGCAGGTTTTATATTCTGATGCGCCGAGGTTTCGATCGGCGCCCGGGATGGACTTTGTATCTCGGGAGGGTTCATGTCAGCGGCCCGGACGGTTTGGGGTTTGTCTTCTTTTTTCCCGTCGTCCTTTGTAATTTCGACCTGTCTTGTGTTCAATTTATCAGCCATGGAATCCCGCGCAACTCCTTTCGCTCGGTGGGTCGCATTCTGCATCGGCCGGGCCCGCCCGCCGTTGACAAGCCAAGTGGTCGGGGAAAGGACCTCCGGGACGGCTTTCATCTCCGGCGCGTCCAGATCGAGGCGGGCCACCGCCCGCCCACGGAAGAGCGGATCCAGATTCACCGCAAGCCCCGCGATGAACAGCTGGGCCAGGACATGTTCCAGCTGAGTCAGGCCTGATCGGCCGGGGCTGTCCGTTGCGAGCGCCCGGTGAGGCCTGTCTCCCAGGATCTGCTGGCAGAGGGCGGTCAGAACATTGCGCGGGCCGATTTCCACAAAGGTGCGGGCGCCGGCGGCGTACATGGCCTCGATCTCCCGGACAAACTCCACGGGGCGCGTGAGGTGCTCAGCCAAATTAGCCACGATTGCGGAGGGGTCCTTCGTATGGGGCGCCGCAAGCGAATTGGAGAAGACCTCGATTCGGGGGGGCTTGAAGTCCAACGTTTCAAGAAAGGCCCGGAAGGGCTCTTTGGCCGGGGCGACCAGCGGGGAGTGAAAAGCGCAGGCTACCGGAATCGGCCGTGCGCCGACACCCTTGGCTTTAAAATCCTCGATTGCCCTTTCGACCGCGGGACGCGTTCCGGAGACGATGGTCTGTTTGGGGGAATTCAGATTGGCCATGAAAATCCCCTCCATCGTCTTCAGGGCTTCCGAGACGGCTTCGCGGTCGGCTTCGACCGCGGCCATCGTCCCGAGGTCCCGGCCGGCCGCGGCCTCCAGAATAATCCGTCCCCGCGCCTCCGAAATCCTGTAGAGCGTTTCCTCATCGAAGGCGCCGGCCGCGCAGAGGGCCGCGTACTCGCCGTAGCTGTGCCCGGCCGTCATATCCGGCGCGATCCCGAATTCTTTCATCAGTGCGAAAAGGGCCATGTCCGCGGCGCCGATCGCGGGCTGGGCTACGTTGGTCTGGGTGAGCGCCTGCTGGCTGGCCTTCTCCTCCTCCGGGAAGAAGCGGGGAGGAGGGAACACGTACGAGCTCAAACGACGGGGATAACGATCGGACAGGACCCGGTCGGCCTGTTCAAACCGTTTCCGGGCCTCCGGAAAATGGATCGCCAGGTCCTTGAGCATGTCTGGATATTGCGACCCCTGTCCCGAGAAGAGGAAGGCGATCTTCCCTTCCCGTCGCGCCTCGGAAAAATAAATCCCGCGCGGGTCCGAAACGGGTTCGGGGGTCGACCGGCTCAATATCGTCCGGGCGGCCTTTAGCTTCTGCTCGAGGTCCTCCCTCGAGGTCGCAACCACCGCCAGGCGGTAGCGATCGGATCCCGCTTTCATTTTTCGCGCTCCCCGATAGACGGCGTCGGCCAGGTCGGGGAGGGCCGGTTTTTCACGACGCGCCAGGGCACGCTCGACGGGCTCCAGGGCGGCCAGCAAGGCCCGCGTAGACTCTCCGCCCCATACAAAGAGCTCCGCCGGCCAGTTCCGCAACGCGGCGGGCGCGGCGGAATTCGCCGAGGCCCCGTCGTATTCTTCCAAGACGGCGTGGAAGTTCGTCCCGCCGAATCCGAAGGAGCTGACTCCCGCCCGACGGGGATGTTCCGGATGGCCGATCCAAGGTCTGGACTCGGCGTTGATGTAGATCGGACTCTGCCGGAATCCCACCTTGGAATTTGGTTTTTCCACGCCGATCGTTGGAGGCAAAACGCCGAAGTGAAGCGAAAGGGCCGCCTTGAGGATGCCCACGATCCCCGCGGTGGATTTGGTGTGGCCGATCATGGATTTGACCGAGCCGATCGCGCAGTTTTGTTGGGGGGTCCCTGCGGAGGAGAGCAAGCGGATCAGCGACTCCGCCTCGGCCTGATCCCCCGCCACGGTTCCGGTTCCATGGGCCTCGATCAACTCCACCGTCGCCGGGGAAAACCCCGCCTTGGCGTAGGCCCGTTCCAGCGCCCGGATCTGTCCCTCCGGCCGGGGAGCCGTCAAGCCCTTGTCCCGACCGTCGCTTGAACCGGCCACCGACTTGATCACGGCGTAGATCCGGTCCCCGTCCCGCTCGGCATCCTCCAGCCGTTTGACGACCAGCACGGCCAGTCCTTCGCTGATGGCGATTCCGTCCGCCGTTTCATCAAAGGTGCGGCATCTTCCCCTCGGCGAGAGCGCATGGGTCTTGGAGAAACAGAGAAAGGCGAAGGGATTCTGGATGGTGTCCGCCCCGCCCACGATCACCATGTCGCTGCTCCCGCTCTCCAGCTCGCGGACCGCCATGTAGAGCGCCGCCAGCGATGAGGCGCAGGCCGCGTCCACGGTGTAGTTCACCCCTCCCAGATCAAAACGGTTGGCGACCCTCCCCGCGGCCACGTTGGGCAGGATCCCGGCAAACGAATCCTCCGTCCATTCCGGCAGACGATTCCAGATATCCGGCGACGGATTTTCGAAGAGCATCGGGAGCGCGGATCGGATGGCATACTGCTGGCCCAGATCCGCGATGCCGCCGCCCACGCCCAGGATCACCGACGCGCGCTCCCGGTGGAAGGGGCGGCCGGCCAGACCCACGGACGGGACCCCGTAACCGGCGTCCGTCAGCGCCTGGCGGACGACCTCGAGCGTGAGTAGCTGCAGCGGTTCGATCGAATCCAGGCTGCTGGGGGGCATCCCGTAGCGCATCGGATCGAAGGGAATATCCCCGAGAAAACCGCCCCACCGGGAAGAAACTTTGTCCCGAGCCTTTTGATCGGAATGATAGTACAGCCTCCAGTCCCATCGGTCTTTTGGAACCTCGGTGATGCCGTTCACTTTATTGACGATGTTTTCCCAAAAAGTCCTCAGCTCTTGAGCGCCGGGCAGAAGACAGCCCATTCCGACAATGGCGATGTCGCTCGGACGGTCGAAGGATCGCCGGACGATCGAAGATTCCCCGGACTCGGCCAAATCCCGCAGTCGCTCGGAGCCCCGGACCGCGACATCATAATGCAGCTCGCCGATCGAGCCGATCCCGTCCCGGAAAGCCGCCACCTGACCGATCATGTACATTCCCTGTGCCCGCTGCTCCTCCTCCCCAAGGAGACTGAGCTTCGGGGCATCCGGGTCTTTCCCGTACCGGTCATTGCGTACGAAGCCTTTGGATGCGATTCGCAAGCGGCCGAGATTCAACTCCTCGAGGGCTTCGCGGACTTGCTCGGGGGAGCGGCCTTCTTTGAACAGCCGTTTTTTTTCGCGATTGAAGAAATCCGCATAGGGATTGTCCACGCATCGGATCGCGTGGCCGGGTCCGCTTTCCAACAGGACGGTATGGTCGCACCGGGCCGCCTCTTTCTGAAAGCCGGGGACGATAGCCTTGGCGGCCACGGCCTCCTCCGTGAAAAGATAGGCCGTTCCAAGGAGCGCACCGATCCGGACTCCTCGTTCCGCAAGAGGGGCGGCCATCGTCGCGACCATCGAGGCCGACAGGGCATCGTGGATCCCGCCGGCGAAGAGGATGTGGCAGTCCGCCAGATCCTTCGGGGACGAAGACTCGAGCAGCACGTCGATCATCAGGTTCCACAGAACGAAACTGGTGCGCGGTCCGACGTGCCCTCCGCACTCCCGCCCCTCAAAGACAAAGCGGCGGGCGCCGTTTTCCAGAAACATCTTCAGGAGGCCCGGCGACGGGACATGCAGATAGGTCGGGATGCCCTGCTCTTCCAGGACAAGGGCCTGATCCGGACGGCCGCCGGCGATCAACGCGAAGGGGGGACGAACCTTCCGGATCGCCTCGAGTTGTTCCTGACGCAGATCAAGCGGAACAAAACCCAGGATGCCGACGCCCCAGGACCGATCCCCCAAGGATCGTCGGGTCTCCTCCAGAAGCGCCTCCACTTCCTTGGCGCGAAGCAATGCCAAAGCCAAAAACGGGAGCGCCCCTCCCTCCGCGACCCGTGCGGCGAATTCCGCCGTGTCGCTGACCCGGGTCATCGGTCCCTGAACAATCGGATACCGGGTTTTGTGAGCCTGCGCCAAGGGTGCCCCTTCATCCAGGGGGCGAAGTTTACGGGCGGTCCGGACATGGGCATTCACCGAATCCCGAATGGCCTGGAGGATGCCGCCGACGGTTCCATAGGTTTTGGCGAGGGTCGCGGCAAAGGCCGCGTCCTGTCCCAGGGGCATGATCTGCCGTTCCGCAGACTCCCAGCCGATCCGGCTTTCGATGGCCGCATGCCAGAGACCCTCGATTTTCTTTTTGGTGTCCGCGAATTCGATCAGCGACTGCGCTGTCTTGCGAAGTTCATCCACCACCGGGAGTCCGGCGCGATTATAAATCCTGAAGGTCAGGCCGATCTCCGCACCCAGACAGATGGATTCACTCCCGTCCATCCGCTCGATCAAGGCTTTCGTCGAATCGGGCAGTCCGGATTCGCGCGTCAAGGCCATCTGCGCGTCCAGGACCACGCCGGCCGCCCCGGCCGCGTAACAGGCCGCGGCCGTATGCAGACCGATACCCCCCTGTACCCAGACGGGTAGTGCAGTATGCTTCAAAATCCGCTGAAGCAGAATGAAAGCGGTTTCCTCACCGACCCGCCCTCCGGCCTCGTGACCCTTGGCGATCAGACCGTCCACACCGATCCGTACTCCAAGATCCGCCTGCTCCGCTGTTGTGACCTCCAGGACCACTGTTTTTCGGGCCCGGTGAAAGGTCTCCAGTACATCCGGCAGCCGTTCGAGGGATGCCTTAGAACAGGTCAGGACCACGATGCGGATGAGCTCTGGAAGGTTGTTGGTTACCTCCTGGACAAAAGACTCGTCCGCCGTCGAGCTGATCTTGATTCCGCATTCGTTCCGGGCCTGGCGCCCGAGCTGAGAGACGGCGGCAAGGGCCGAAGGGAGATTCCGGCCGTATTCCAGATTGAGAACACCCCATTCTCCGGCGCGGCTGGCGGCAATGGCCATCGTCGGATCGTTAAGACCGGGAGGAGTCAGAACGATGATTTTGAATCCGGGCTTCATTGTGAACTTCTGCGTGAGATTCTGCATACCCACTCGTTTTTCGCGCGTATTTTAATCTCGTTGGAGTTGGCCATTCGCCTCTTTAAGTTAAGTTTTCAAAACTCGATGTTAAGACCCCGTATAATAAGATATTCCTTGAGCTTAATTCAATCCCCACAAAGGGGGGATGAAAGATTCTGAATCATTACCCCCGGTTTGTGGGGATTGATTGGATCCCGGACAATCCTGTAGGTTATACAATCTGAAAAAAACGGCATGAAATTCCCGCCGGCGTCGTTGGAACCAGGGCCACCCAGAATTGTGCGGAGATTTTTCTTGACTGTGGGTTGAGGAACGTTAACAATAGACAAATTGTTCCTTTAAATTTAGAGTCGAAATTGAGAGTCCAACGATGGCGGAGACGATGAAACTCCCCATGAAAGAATGGGTGCCAAGACTAAAAGCGATCACCTCCCAGGACATGGGCGAAATGAAGCTTGGGAATGCCCTCTTCCATCAAGGTAATTTCCTGGAAGCGATCGACGCCTTTCAGGCGGCTTTGAAGGTCAATCCGGATTTGGCCGGGGCTCATTTTATGCTTGGCGAAGTTTATCACAAACAGAAACTTTTTTCCGAGGCCATCGACCACTATCAACAAACGCTGCGCCTGAAACCGGAGCAGCCCTGGGTGTTCTTCAGGCTGGGCGCGGTCTATCGGGCCCTCGGCGCCGATGCGGAGGCGATTGGGGCGTTTCAGGCGGCTTTGAAGGTCAATCCGGATTTGGCCGGGGCTCATTTTATGCTTGGCGAAGTTTATCACAAACAGAAACTTTTTTCCGAGGCCATCGACCACTATCAACAAACGCTGCGCCTGAAACCGGAGCAGCCCTGGGTGTCCTTCAAGCTGGGCGCGACCTATCGGGCCCTTGGGGCCAATGCGGAGGCTGCGGAGGCTTTTCGAGCTGCTTCGAATCTGAGAAGCCAGCGGGAAGGGGAATCTCCGGGACGCCGGGATAGCCCTCAAGGACTTGGTGCCGTCCCCGACTGGACGACCGACGGCGGGGACCCCACACTGATCGAATTAGAATGAAGAGCGAACCGTGACATCGATTCCTGCTTTACCGACCCTCCGTTCGAACCTAAAATTTGTTCCCAGGATTTCAGACGGGGAACCGGCGGGCTATATCGTCAAGAATCCGGATTCCGGGAAGATATTCGAATTCGGAGAGGAAGAAAATTTTCTCTTCCGCCAGTTGGACGGACGGACCCCCCTTCATGAGATTCAGAGGCGTTTTGAAGCCTCCTTTGAAAAAGCCCTGTCATTCAAGAAGTTGGAGGCCTTTATCCGCCAGTTGTCCACAGAAGGATTCCTGGTGGGTCCGGATGGTTCCCATGTCCAGAACGATTTCCCTTCGCTTATTCAACACCCGGGGTGGACGAAATGGAAGCTCGGAAACCCCGATAGGTTCCTCGGCTGGCTGGTTTCCCATCTTGATTGGTGTTTCACCAAAACATTTGTCATCGGATGTCTCGGAATCACGGTTTTCGCCATCGTCACTCTTGTCGCAAATCGGAGGACCTTCCTGTCCGAACTGATCCAAATAACGCATCCCATGCTTTTCGTCTCGGTCTTCGCGATGTGGATCTTTTTTCTAAATCTCCCGAGTGAACTAGTGAAGGGCTTAACCTGCAAGCATTATGGCGGACAGGTCAGGACATTCGGGATCCGTCTCGCCTACTATCACATTCCCCAATTCTATTTTGATGTGGGCGATTCCCGCACGTTTCGGGACAAAAGGAAGCGGGTTTGGACCCTGTCCGCGGGAGTTTTTTATATCCTTATCGCTTGGACCTTCGCGGTCATCGGATGGAAGGTGATGGTGAATTGGGCCTCGGTTCACACATTCCTACTTCATCTGACCGTGACGACTTCATTGGGAATCCTGATCAATATAAATCCCCTGGCCCAACGGCCCGGGTATTTCCTGCTTAATTCATGGCTTTCCGTCGCGAATCTGCGCGAACGGGCCATTGCTACCGCCACGGCTTGGGTTTCATTCCGGCCCGCACCCGAGCCCCTCACGCGTCGAGAGAAGCGGGTCTTTCGGTCTTACGGTCTTCTCCTGATCGTTTACCTAATCACGGTGGCTGGTATGATTGTCTATTTTGCCGGTGGATACCTGACAGGACAGTACAATGGAACCGGAGCGCTTGTTTTTATGGGATGGATCTTAGTGATGTATCAGAGGCCGGTCAAGCAACGACTGGGGTCCTCCCGCGCGATGCAGTGGATAAAGGAAAAAACCGGTCGGCTAGGACCCCGCCGGTTTTTGAAATATCTGATCTGGGGTGGGCTGATTGGTCTTCTCTTTGTCCCTTATCCTTACGATACGGGAGGATCGTTCCGGTTTCTTCCGCCGACCCAGACCGAGGTTCGCGCGCTTGTTTCCGGAGAAATTCAACAGGTCTACGTGACAGAAGGCCAATGGGTAAACAAAGACCAGCCGATGGCCCTTCAATCGACGCGCGCGCATCAGAAAGACCTTGATACCGCGCAGGCCAGCCTGGACGAAAAGAAGGCCAAGTTGGCCCTCGTGAAGAGCGGTGCGAAACCCGAACAGGTCGACAAGGCAAAGCAGCAGGTGGAAAGGGCCCGGGTCAAGCTTGAATACGATACAAAGGAAGCCAATCGCCTCAAAGGCCTCTACGAACAGGGGGTCGTTTCAGAGGAGGATTATGATAATGCCGCCAAGATCCAGGACGTGGATCGGGAGCAACTTGATGTGGCCAAGGCGGAGCTTAAATTGGTGATCGCGAGTTTCCGACCGGAAGAGATCGATGCCTTGGAGGCGGACGTGCGACGTCTCCAAACGGAAGTCGAATTCTACAAACAGAACGTGCAGCTGACAAAGATTTTGAGTCCGGTGGGCGGTCAGGTCGTGACTCCTTATCTCTCGAACAAGATCGGGCAGGACCTCAAAGAAGGGAACCTCTTTGCCGTGATTCAGGACGCAAAAACGATTCAGGCCGAGGTACAGGTCCCCGAGGGAGATGTGGGCGAGGTTTCTGTGGGGGCCAAGGTTAAAGTGAAAACTTGGGCTTATCCCAGCAATGTATTCATGGGTTCGGTGTCACTGATTGCCCCGGTGGCTGAGACTCAATCAAGTGGCAATGTGGTACGGGTAATGACCGATATTTCCAATCCGGACCTGCTGCTCAAGCCGGAAATGACGGGTTATGCCAAGATTGAAACCGGATGGAAGCCGGTGGGGGTGGTCCTATCCCGGCTTCTCTACCGCTTCTTCATGGTGGAAGTTTGGTACTGGATCCCCTGAGTAGAAACTCTTACCTGAAATGATATTGGACCTGTGTCTGTTCGTCGTTCACACCCCAAACAGTGACTTGGATCACTGCCGGATCTGGTCCGGAAGATGTTCCATTTGAAACGACAGGGTAGCCCCCGCAAGTCGCAGGGAGGGTGATCGTCCCACTGGTGGCGGATGCTCCGAGGACCTGGCTGTATACTTTACAGGAAGACCCATCCGCCGTTACCAATCCGGTTAGCTCCACATGTCCAATCGGAAAGGAGATCGGAAGGGTCCATTCGACCGTCAATAGGTTGTCAAGGTGCGCGTCGTCCAGGGTATGCCCTCCCAGGTTCGTAATCTGGATCGGCTCCGTCGTTGTCGCATCGAGGGTATCGTTGTAGAACAGTAGTGGGCCTGCAGCGGTAGTAGTGAGAGTAAATGCCGTAGAAGTCCCGAGGGGAGGAATTTGGGTAAGAACAGGAACGTTCGTAAATACATCTTTTGGGACAGAAGTTATCGAATCCACGAGTACGGTCGACCATTGTGTCAGCTGATAATCGGTGGCGCCCACAGTTGCCTTGACATCGGCTAGAGTTCCCGTCGGCGCAGTGACCTGCACCTGAAAATTCTGGGTGACTCCATCGGTCAAATCCCCCGACATGGTATTAACCGTTATCCCTTGTGCGCCGACGCTTGCGCTCTGTTGATTTCCGTAAATGAGCCAGGAGCCGTTGTGCAACTTGAAGTAAAGGCCGCCACCGCCTTTATTTACCATCCGCAGCAGGGTGTCCCCGTTTTGGGTCCATGAGAAAATGGGTACAACCTGAATGACATTGCTATTACCATCGAATGAAACGATCCGGTAGACCGAAAAGGATTTGAGATTGGCCGCCACACCTTGCAGAAGTGTCGCAAGCGAAGCCGCTCCGACGTCATTTCCGAACCCATCCTGCATATAGCCGTCATCAAAATATTCAGCAAGATTAGCCGCGAGATCGATGAGATTATTTGAAGAATTAGCGGTGGCCACAACATTCGAAAGAGCGACGTTCACTCCGTTTAATGCCGTTTGAAGCGAGGCCGTAGTGGGAATCACAAAAGAGGTTCTTGTGCTATTATGCACCTGACCGGCCGTGGTGGCCGTGACGGAATCGGTGGTGACGGAAACAGCGCTGGTTGACGGATCCCAAGATAGAGTGGATATTTGGTTTGTATTCGAATCCTGATAAATCGTCACCGTATCGGTGTTCGGATCGATCTGAGTGAGCTTGAGGACGCCATCAAAGCCGGGATCGTTCGTGTCAAAGGGAGTGGTGATGAAATCAAACGATTTGGGAGCCAGACCTTGTTTCGTAATCCAAATCTGAAGAATGTGATTTGTAATCCTGGAAAGGGTCGAAACCTCGATCGCGGATGGAACCGGGGTGGTGCTTCCCATCGTCGCAAAGGCGTCCTCAACATCAAGTCCTTTGAGCTTGTACCATATGCCGATCATCAAATTCGTATAGGGATGAATATTCACATTCCCCGTTTGTTGCAATCCAAAACTGAAGAGGGATGCTCCGGAGGCCGGATCGACCTTCAACAGAAACGGGGGAGTCATTCCGGTGACATCGATGCTGTATTTGCCGTTGTCGTCGGTTGTTCCTGTCTTCGATTGCCCGCTTGGATCCTTGATCGTCACCACTGCATCGGGTATGGGTGCCCCCGTTGCGGCCGTTCCGGAAATGGTAGGCCCGGGAGGCGGAGGGGTGACGGGTGGGGTGCCGACGGTGCCGCTGACGAGTGAGGATGGAGAAGAACCGCCATTTTTCCCGCAACCTTGAGTCATGAAAGCGAGCGAAACCACGCCTATCACGATAAAAGTAACTTTGAGAGCATTGATATTCATCGCCGTTCTTCCCAAGCCGACTATATTTTTCCCTCGATAAAGGGGACCTCGAAAACCTTCGGGTGCATGATCGGCCCGTGTCCGAAATAGCCGTCCTCGCCGAACAGCTCCCCGTGGTCGGAGGTAATGATGATATGAGTTCCCGGAGGACATTTCTTGAAGAGTCGCTCCATCAGACGGTCCACTTCTTCGATGGCCGCGATCTGCCGGGCGCGGAAGAGGTCCAGATGTTTCTTCTCGAAATAGTAACCCGTCAGGTCGGGCGTGTCCGGCCGGTGTCCAAAAACATCTTCACCGGATCGTTTGAAGATACCCGCCTCCCCGTGAAGGGGCGGCATCTCCCCGGGGGGAATGCCGTAGGGATAATGCGCTTCGCCCAGGTTCAACAGGTAAAATCCGGGACCCGCATCAAACGACACGTCGTCGATCATCGACTCGAATTCGTTGTACCGGTCCATCAGCCGGTAGGAGTCGAACGAGGCATTCAGGACGGTCATCGGGTTGATGATCGGCATCGAAACCCGGGCATGGGTTTTATACCCTTTGGATTTTAAAAACTGGGGAAGCCAGAAGCCCGGAACGAAATCCCGCATGGCAAGGTTTGAAATTCCCAGCCGGTCTCCCCACTTCAGATAATCCTTTTTGTAGACCTCCGAGGCAAACACCCCCACCGGACTGACGTGCGGCGTCATCCCCATCAGATAGACGAAATGGGACGGGGAGGTCCACCCCGCATAGCTGTATCGCCGCTCCAGCCGGCCCAGATTCCGCATGGTCGGGGTTGCGGCCGACTCAAAGGAATCGTAACGGGCGCTGTCGATGATCAGGTAGACCAGATTATTCATAAACAACCTTGTTTACATGTACCCCAACTCGCGGAGGCGTTCCATGATTCCTTCCTTGTCCTGCCGTCGGCCTCCCCGCTCGGTGGTATTCTCCAAGTCCTGCTCCCAGGCCGGAAGATCGCTCGATCGGGTGGTCGTGTCCTTCGTCCCGAGCGAGCGGAAGCCCAACGCATAGAGGGGATTCACCGGAATTTTGTGGCCGTGGATCAGGTCCCAGATATCCCGCTCCCGGAAGTGGAGGATCGGGTGGATCCGACTGTGATCCGGGCCGATCCTTGGGCTGAAATAGGTTTCGTTGGCCCGTGCAGACTGCTCGTCCCATCGAACGCCCGTGTAGACGGCCGCGATCCGGTTGGACTCGATGAAAAGATTCATGGCCACCGTTTTCATGAGATGGTTGCCGACGTAGGACTCCGGCTCCCAGACAAAGCTCTCTTCGACAAAGTTCAGTTTCTTGATCTCCTCCCGGTTTCGCGGACTTAAGTCCGCGACGCGGACCACGTCGCCCGGCTTCCGGACCAGCCGCATCACGTCGTCGTTCTTTACTTCATGAATCTTCAGCGACCACTCCCGCTCCATCCGGTCCTTGAAGGACATGACCTCGTCAAAAACGCAGCCTTCGTTGATGAACATGAGGTCCGGAACACGGCAGTTGCGCTCGCGGCAGACCTCCCGGATCAGCCAGAGCATCACGGTGCTATCCTTGCCGCCGGTCCAGGCGACGACGACCCGATCCAGGCCGAACCGGTCGATCGCCTCCCGGACAACCTTTTTTCCCAATTCGACCTTCTCGTTCAAATTAAGACTTAGATAAGTTGACTTTTCGGGTGTGTTTTGCATTGGACTCTCTCCTGATTGCTGGCGTGATGACCGAAATCTCCCAACTTCAGATACGATGAGTGATCAATTTACCGAATGAACCGTCGGAATTCAATCCCCCTAAATGAGGGGAAAAAACAGGAACTATGCCTCCTAAGAGTTGGATAGACAGCCCTTATTCAGATTCCGGGGACGGGCCGGGACCGGTTGTTTTAGATTGGTAGTTCCGGGCGGATTTCAAGCGCGGGGGAAGAGTTCAGGCGGGTTCACTAAAAAATGGCCCGGGCCAGTTTCTCGCGGAATTCCTCGGCCAGGGGACTGCGGGGATCGATCAGTTCGAAAATCTGGAGCATCCTTTTGCGCGCGCCGTCGTCCTTGAAGCGCCGATCCCGTTTCACGATCGCCAGCCATTCCTCGAGGGCTTCACGATACTGTTCCTTCGCGGCATAAAGGGAAGCCAGTCGATCCCGGGCTTCGAGATCGTCCGGGTCGGCCTGAAGTTTTCTCTGAAGCTCCGGAATCGTCAGACCTCCGGCCTGCGCGCGGCCGAGGTCCAGACGGGTTTTCAGCATCCGGATCTCATCGTTCATCTGGAGGTGTCCCGGCATTTTTTGATAGGCCTCCTCCGCCTCCGGCCATCGCTCAAGACGGACGAGTACACCCATTTGGCCGATGAGGGAGACCGGGTGATTCGGGTCCAACCGAAGGGCCTCCCGAAAACGCTCCAGGGCTTCGTCCCATCGCTGTTTGAGTTCAAGTTCCCCCGCCTCCCGGGCCAGTTTATCCGTCTCTTTGGGGAGCATTTCCTCGACAAACTCCCGGATCGCCTGCTGGGGCAAGGCCCCCATGAATCCGTTGGCGAGCTTGCCGTCGATGAAGGCCAGCACGGTTGGGATGCTTTGAATGCCGTATCGAAGGGCGAGATTTGGATTTTCATCGCTGTTGACCTTGGCCAGGAGAATCTCCCCATGGCGCTCTTCGACCGCTTTTTCCAACAACGGTCCGAGCACCCGACAAGGTCCGCACCAGGAGGCCCAGAAATCGACCAGAACCGGCGTGGTCCTTGATCGTTCAAGCACCTGCTTCTCAAAATCCTGTTCGCTTGCTTCGAAAACCCAACGATCCGTCATGAGGATCATCTCCCTTGCAGAACGCCGCTTTACGATTCGTCTTTGCATCTCAAACACAATCAATGATAACATAAACCCGGTGCAATGAGTAGATTGGCATAGGCGGGCCCATATTGATATAAAAGGAAGTCAGGGATGGCCAAGGACATGTCAGAGCATCCTGTGCGGATTCGAGTGGACTCCGTGACCCTGCAGGGCGTGCTTGCAATCCCTTCCGGGGCGCCGGGGCTTGTGTTGTTCGCCCACGGGAGCGGCAGCAGCCGGCACAGCCCGCGGAACAATTATGTCGCGGCGGTGCTTCGTCAAGCCGGAATCGGAACGCTGTTGTTTGATCTTCTCACGGAGGAGGAGGATTCCGTTTACAAAACCCGTTTCGATATTCATCTGCTTACGGATCGTTTGACGGCCGCCACAAAATGGCTGACCGCCCGGCCGGAAACGATGAAGCTCAAGATCGGCTATTTCGGGGCCAGCACGGGGGCTGCGGCCGCGCTCGAGGCGGCGGCCGTCCTGGGCCCGACGATCCGGGCGGTCGTGTCGAGGGGAGGGCGTCCCGATCTGGCCGGACCGGTCCTTTATCGCGTGAAGGCGCCGACCCTGCTGATCGTCGGGGGCCATGACGATGCGGTCGTCAAACTGAATCAACACGCCTATGATCGCCTCAAGACGGAGAAAGATTTGGTCATCGTTCCGGGCGCGACCCATCTCTTTGAAGAGCCGGGCGCCCTGGAGGAAGTGGCCCGCCTGGCGGCGGATTGGTTCATGCGGCATCTCGGTACAAAGTCGGCCTAAGCCTCCAATGGCTCGCCATCGGTGGCCCGCTCCTTCCAAAATATCCCGGCCGGTAACTCCTCCTTCAGCGACAATGGACAGACCCCCGTTTGGAATGAAAAAAACATACCCAAAAGCCACTTTCGTGTAGTTGACATTTTGTATACCATAATACTATAATCTTGCAGACCGTTTACCTCCCTCATTCGTCATAGAGGATTTTTTCGAGGCTGGACACCGATCCCGGGGGTGATGTCATTTCATGAAATCTCCGAAGATAGAACTGTTCCATGCGCCTCCGTGAGAGGACAGACGTGCCATCCGCGGCCATTGGGGGAATGGACCCATTCTGATAGCCCTCTTCCGAGCGAATCCCCGGATGAGGGCTGTTGTGTTCCTAATCAATGCATTGGATCGCTTTCATGAACAAATACATGGAAAAACAGGCAGTCCGGGGGATTCTTTTTTTCTCCCTGATGGCTTTCTCCGCCTGTGGCGGAAACAGCGGGGGTGGGGGAGGATCGACGGCCGTGAACCCACCCTCATCATCCCCGAGTGCGGACTTGGTCCTTTCGGCCCTATCGAGCACCGTCACGGCCATCGCACCCGGTGAAAATTTCACCGTGTCAAACACTGTTAAAAACCAAGGAAGCGCCTCGGCGGGCTCCTTCGCCATCGGGTTCCACCTTTCCACGAACGCTGTGTTCGGCGATGGAGATGACATCGCCTTTTCCGCCACCCGATCGGTGACCTCGTTAAATACGGGAGAAAGCAGCGCCGACTCGACCAAACTCACCGTTCCTTCCAAAACTCCCGCCGGGAGCTACCTTTTGTGTGCGATGGCCGATTATAAATTCAAAGTGGCCGAGTCAGATAAGGCCAACAACACAGGATGCCTCTTCACCCGAACCATTCAGGTTAAATCTTCCTTCCTGTCTTCACAGGGGCCAAATCAGGAAAACGGTTTTGGATATTTCGTCAAAAAAATCAGCGACCATCTGGGGAATATCAATAACCCGAGACAGGACGGGATATCGGACTTTATTGTTAGTCAGGTAGATGGAAACGGAGATGGAGCCGCTTATGTTTATTCGGGCAAGGATGGGTCTCCGATTTTCCATATTAATGGAACCGGATGGGGCTACGCGGTGGACGCGGGAGACCTCGATGGGGATGGGATCCCCGACCTGCTCATCGGAGATAATACGGTGGGCGCGGCCCAGGCCTATTCCGGATCGAACGGCTCGGCCATGTCCGGGTTGACGTTCCCCGCTGATGAAAAAAACGACGGCTTTGGAGTGTCCGTCGAGTCCGTCGGGGATATCAACGAAGACGGAATTCCCGACCTGATGGTCGGCGCGAACATCGGAAACTACGTTGTCCTTTATTCGGGAAAGGACGGAACACGAATCAAGCGCATTGACAGTCCGGACGGTAGCGGGGATTTCGGGATGTCGGTTTCAGGGGCCGGGGATCTTAACGGGGATGGTGTGCCCGATTTTATCGTGGGGGCTCCAAGCGCCAGTCCCGATAGCAAGGATGGGGCGGGCAGCGCCTTTGTCTTCTCGGGACAAAAGGATATAAATGGCAATTTCCCGCTCCTCTATCGTCTGGACGGCGGGAACGCGGGAGATCATTTCGGGGGGTGCTGTGGCGCGATCGAGGCGGTGGGAGACATCAACGGGGACGGGAAGCCCGACCTTGCGATTGCGGCCTATACCGCATCTCCAAACGGAATTCCCTCTGCGGGATCCATCTATCTCTATGACGGGGCCACCGGATCACCCCTTCAACGTCCTGATGGTTTCGGCCCGTTGCGATTTGACGGGGATGTCCCCGGGGGTCGCCTCGGCGGTTCTTTGACGGGATCCGGCTGGATGGCCAAGATGGGGGACCTAAACGGTGACGGCCATCCGGATTTTATGGCCGGGGAATCGGGAGCCATCGTCAACCATCAGGCCTACGCCGGACGAGTCCTGATCTTCTCCGGGTACGACGCCACCGTCCTTTCCGGAATCGACAATCCGTTCGTCGACAACGTTCATTACTTTGGAACCGCCGGGGCCAAACTTGGGGATCTCAACGGCGATGGATTGATCGATGTTCTCATCTCGGCGGGAGAGCTTGGAAACGGAGAGCCGGGGATTATTTATCGGATGAGTTTAAGTAGTTTTGCGAATATTCAGGTGACGGGTCCGCCGGATCTGATCATCACGAACGTGGCCTTTACTTCGCAAAAGGTCAATCCGGGGGACACGGTGTCGGTGACCGATACGGAGTGGAACCAGGGTGAATCCTTGGCGGAAAGCTTCAGGATTTCCTATCGCCTTTCAACCAACGGGACCTATGGGGATTCCGACGACATTTCATTTGGAGCGACGCGATCTGTGAGCTCCCTGGGAGCCGGAGCGGGCGGCACATCCTCCATCGAGCTGAGCGTGCCTTCCAATACGCCTCTTGGGGATTATTATATCTGTGCGAAGGTCGACAGCGGAAACACGGTGAACGAATCGGATGACACCAACAACACGCGCTGTTCCGCCTCCACGATCCGGGTGACCCGTCCGGATCTGCTCATGACCGACGTGGCGCCGGATGTCACGACGGTCAATGCGGGGGGGACGCTTTCGGTCACGAACACGGTGGAAAACCAGGGAACGGTTTCAACCGGAATTTTTACCATTGCGTTCCATCTGTCGGCCAACACGAATTTTGGAGACGGAGATGATGTTGCATTTACCCTGACACGATCCGTGGGTCCTTTGGGGGCCGGCAGTGGCAACACGGCTTCAAACACTTTGACTGTTCCCTCCACGACCCCGCCGGGAGATTACTATGTCTGTGGGATGGCCGATAACGGCAAAGCCGTGGTCGAGTTGGATGAAACGAACAATACATTGTGCGGCGACACGACGATCGCGATTGCGCCTTGACAGGCTCAGCTGATGTAAGCAAGGGCGGGTCTTCTCGTTTCCGGGATTCCAGTGTGTTAGCTCGTTGAGATATTCTCGGTGAGGTCGGTCTTCTGGATGGAAAGCATCGGCCCCGCGGCCATCCGGTTGGCGATCATGCACTGGAGCATCTCGAGCTCGTCCGGATCGAACCACGTCACGCCGCACGAGCTGCACCGGTCGATCTGGACCGGGTAGGCGAGTGTGAAAAACGTCCTCATCATCGGATGGCTGCATTTCGGACAATTGCGCAGCGGGATCGCTTTTCCGGTGCTCTTTTCCAAATGCGGTCCGATTCCTCGAAACTCGCTTTCCTGAATCAACGCTTTGGACAGCGACTTGATCCTGTCGGTCGACGGGCCGTCGGTCCGCGCGAGGATCCTCGGGATCCGGTCGTTTTCGACCAGCGCGCCGCCGCAGAAGTGGCATTGGTCGATTTGCGTTCTTTCATAGGGGATTTCGATCAACGGCTGACGGCAGGAGGGGCAGGAGAACCGGCTGACCGGGCACGCCTGCTCGGCCAGGCGTTTCGCGAAGATCGCCGGGTCGATCTGCGGCATTTTCCAGGCCCGATCGATCGCCGGCCCTCCGTCGTTGATCCAGGTGAGCGGGGAAATCCAGGGAAGCGCGCAAAGCTCCGCCAGGGTATAGGGCCCCTGCCACTGGTGCTGAGGATCCAAGGCATGGAAGAGCGCTTCGGAGGGTTTCGTTGCGTCCGTCGGGCCGGCGGGCGCGGCTTTCGCCATCCGATCGGATAGAGTCGCATGGGCCATCTTCAGGAGGACAGCGATTCGTTTTTGAATCGGAGGATGGGTGGACATCAGGTCGGCCCATCGGCCCTCCGCTTCGTCCAGGTCCTTTGGGACGGGATTCACGATGCAAAGCATCTCAAGGCCGTTGCCGATGAATCCGGTTCCTCTCCAGTTCCGCGACAATAATTGAAGGACCTCGGCCAGGGCCAGGGGGTTGCGGGTCATGTGAACCGCTCCGGCGTCGGCCCGATACTCGCGTTCCCGGGAGATGAGCATGTTGAAGATCTGGCTGAGTTTCAGCAGCCCCCAGGCCAGGAACAACAAGGGCGACAGGCGGGTCGACGTGGTCATGGTTCTCGAGGCCTTTTCAAACGCGGAGGACGGCAGTCCGAACAGGCTCGCGGCCACCGTCGTCTCCAGGCAATCGCCCGAAAGGATGTGATAGGCCTCATGGGCCATGACCGCCTCCAACTGCGGCCGCGTGAGTCTCGAGAGCAGGCCTTCGGTGATCGCGATCGTGGCATTTCCCCGCAGGTCCACCGCGGCGAGGGCGTTCATCGCGAGCGTGGGAAGCACACGGCACTGGATCGTTCTCCGGTTTCCGGTGACGACCTGGATCTCCTGCAGGATATTCAACAGTTGTTTATGTATTCCGTCCTTTGGATCGGGTTCGAGCGCGCCGAGATTGTTCCGGATAAATTCCGACACCCCGATGGTTGAAAAACAAAAGTGAATCGAGGCCGCCGCTAGCGAGGCCGCAAAAATGAGAAGGAGCATGCGCGGGTTGAGCAGGGCGTGATACGGTATAAAGACCTTCGGGGCCGCCGCGAGGGCGAGCGTCGCCAGTACGGCGAAGTAAAGAAGAAGGAGGACGACAAAAAAGATCCAGATCCTCCGGGTCTTCTGCTCCTCGATCTCGATGAATGTGAACGGCAAGGTCTAGCGCGTCCGAAGGCTCAGATCGGCCGTGGGCACGACGCGGTCGGCCTGCTCCGCCCCGAAATATTCCTCCGGGTTGAACCCTCCGAACATGTTGACGAAGAAGTTGTTCGGAAAGACCTGTTGTTTGGTCCGGTAGGATGCGACCAGGTCGTTGTAAAACTGCCGTGCGAAGCCGATTCGGTTCTCGGTGGAGGTCAACTCCTCCTGCAACTGCATGATGTTTTCGTTCGATTTGAGCTGGGGATAGTTTTCCATTACGGCAAATAGTTTTCCGAGGGCCTGGGTCAGCATGTTTTCGGACGCGGCCTTATCTTGTAAGCCGGTGGCCGAGACGGCCTTCGCCCGGGCGGAGATCACCTTTTCAAGGGTGTCCTGTTCAAATTCCATCGCCCCCTTTACGGTGGAGACCAGATTCGGGATGAGGTCATGCCTTCTCTTGAGCTGGACATCGATCTGCTTCCAGGCGTTCTGGACCTGGTTTCGAAGCGACACCAATCCGTTGAATAGGATAACCATCCATAAAAACATGAAAACGACGATACCCAGTAGGATCCAGCCGGCCATAATCGCCCTCCTTTATTTATTATCATAGGGGCTTGCGTCGCCCCCTCCGTCCAATCTTTCAGGTTCCCTGGTTTTTACATTTACAATTTACTATTCTCGATTTACCAAAATTCCCCGCAAAGGATGTAAATTGAAAATGGAAAATAGGGAAAATCCCCCCGGCGGGGAATTTTCAGCCTCCCCCTCTCGCTCACGTTGTTGGCTGGGGGACTCATCCATTGGGGCCCACGTCGAGCCTTTGTCGGATTCTTTTTTATTGTAGCAGACGGGTTGGAAATTTAAGGGGAGGGAGGCAAAGTAAGGTATTTAAAGGCCCGTTCGGCCGCTTCGTTTCCCTGGCGGATGCAGTCCGGGACGCCCACCCCCCGGTAGGCCGCGCCGGCGAGAAACAGGCCCGGGTATCGGGTCAGGCGGTCGTCGATCTCGGCCAGGCGATCAAGGTGGCCGACCGGATATTGGGGGTTGGCCTTATCCCATCGGTAGATACGGCTTAGTATCGGTTCCTCCGTGACGCCCATGATTTCGCGAAGATCCTCCCGCACACGGTCCGCCAACTCCATCTCGGGAAGGCTCACGATGTTTTCCCTCCCGGCCCCTCCCACGAAGCTTCGGAGCAAAACCCGATCGGGCGGCGCGCGGTGCGGAAATTTGGAGGAGGTCCAGGTGCAGGCCATGATGCTTCGCCCCTCGCGCCGGGGCGCGACGAAGCCGAAGCCGTTCAGGGGGTGCCGAAATGAGTCTTTGCGATAGGCGAATGAGACGGTGGCCGTCGAGACGTATGGGATTTCGCGGAGCGTCCGGACCAATGTGGCATCCGTTTCGGAAAGGAGGTCGGCCGTTACGTAGGCCGGGGAGGTCGAAATCACGGCATCCGCCGTCAGCGCCGTACCGTCTTTCAATCGCACCTGATAGGTCGAAAGGCCGGACTTCCAATGGATCCGCTCCGCTTCCTTCCCGATCGTCAAGGTCTCCCGATCCAATTTTGAAACGATGGCCTCGACCAGTTCCGCGAGACCCCCTTTGAGCGTCATGAACATCGTGGGCGGCGGTTCCTTGCCGGACGGTGCGGGCTTGGCCCGCTCGCGGCGTCGGGCAAGCATGCCGCGGATCAGGCTTCCGTATTTTTCCTCCAGCTCAAGGAATTGCGGGAACGTGGCGGCCAGACTCATTTGCTCGGCGTCTCCGGCGTAAATTCCGGCCAGAAGCGGCTCGGCCAGCCGTTCCACCGCTTCCCGTCCCAGCCGTCGCCGGACGAAGCCGGCCAGACTTTCGTCTTCACGGTTTTTTTTCCGGGGAATGATCCAGTCCAGCCCCATCCGTAATTTTCCGAGCGGGGAGAAGAGCGGGGTCGATAAAAATGGCCCGATGCGGGTCGGGACCAGGAGCATGACCCCTTCCGGCATGTTCACGAGCCGGCCGTTAAGAAGGATATACGTGGCGGTCTGGTCGCGATTGGTCCCCTCCAGACGGTCGGCCAGTCCGAGTTGACGGCAGAGTTCCAGCGCCCAGGGTTTCTGGGAAATAAAGGAATCCGGTCCGCCCTCGATCACAAAACCGTCTTCGGTGTCGGTCAGGATCTTTCCGCCCAGTCGGGGCTGGCCTTCGATGAGGGTGAAGGAAATCGGCGCCCGATTTTTGCGCGACAGTTCCTGGAGGGAATAGGCCGCGGCCAGGCCGGTGATCCCGCCGCCGATGATGATGACTTTTTTTTGCGTGGATGACATTGTTACATTACCATAAGCGGGTCTGTTCGGCGGCAGCTCGGGTCGGCGGTTGGTGTTTGGCACCAAGCCCGGACGGCGACTCGGCTTTTGTTTGGGCTCCCGGCTTGGTGAAGGACGCGGCCCGTTCGGGTCAATTTTCCGCAAAGCCTCTTCGGAAAATTGAGCGGCCGAACCGTAGCCGGGTCAAACAAAAGCCGCCGGAGCCGAAGGGCTGGGTGACAAACATCAACCGCAACCTTGTCGCTAAAGATTCTCCAGGACGACGGCCGCGAGGGTTTCGATGAAGGCCGGCGAGGCGTTGAGCGATTCGGCCCGCTCCAATTGGATTCCCTTCGATCGACATTGTTCGCGGTACATCACATCCACGTCGTAGAGCGTTTCCATGTGATCCGAGATGAACCCGATCGGGGCCATCAAGAGATGACGATGGCCCTGCGCGTGAAGCTCGTTGATGACATCCGCCGCGTCCGGGCCGAGCCAAGGCTCCGGCGTTCGGCCCTTGCTCTGATAAGCGAATCGCCACGCGTACGGGCCGATCTTTTTCATCACCAGCCCGATCGTTTCATGGAGCTCCTGCGGATAGGGATCCTTCTCGGCCAATATTCGCTCCGGCAGGCTGTGGGCCGAAAAAAGGACCGGGACTTTTTCCCGAATATCCGCCGGAAATCGCTCCAGGGCTCGCCCGATCTTTTCGGCGATCGCCTCGATCAGCCTGGGATGATCGTTCCAACTTTCGATCCGTCGGATGTTAAACCGCCCGCCGGTCGCTCCGCTCAAGGCGGACACGGCCTCATCTAATTTCTGATAGTACGCCCCCACGCTCAAATTCGAATAGTAGGGCGTCAGGCAGAGCGCGACCATCTCCCGAATTCCGTCGGCTGCCATCACCGCCACGGAATCCTTAATATAAGGATGCCAGTGGCGCATCCCGATATAGGTTTTGAATCGGGTCTGACCCTGGTTGAGCCTCTTCTCCAACGCGGCCGCCTGCTGCATCGTGATCTCCAGGAGAGGGGATCTTCCCCCCATGAGTTGATAGCGGTGTTTCACCACCTCCACCAATTGCGGGCTGGTGGGCCGTCCGCCGCGAATGTCATACAAGTAGGGCTCGATCTCATCCAGTGATCCGGCCGCCCCATAGGCCATTAATAAAACGCCGATTTTCTCGTCCATTTCCGGTTTTTCTCCGGGAAAAAGTTAGTATCCGGTAGGATACACGGATGGTCCATTTTAATCAACGGTTCTTCGATGGTCCGCCGAAGGAGGCCGGGGTTAAAATTGATGTCCCATTAACGAATTCTTGAGGGAGAATTAACAATCGTTCGTTAAAGTGGTCGAATCAACGTCTCAACCGAGGAGGTCAAGGCCATGAAACGACATTCACTCATGAAATGGGCCAAGCTGGGCTTGGCGCTTTTGGCGGCGGTCGGTCTCTGCGAAGCCGTCCAGGCTGACACCGGCCGCCACGAATCCGGAACCACCACCCCCATCAAACACGTGGTGGTCATCTTCCAGGAAAATGTTTCCTTCGATCATTACTTCGCCACCTACCCCAACGCGGCGAACACGGATGGGTCGACTTTTACGCCCAAGGCCGGAACGCCGACCGTGAACGGGCTGAATGAATCGCTGCTCGCGCCGAACAACCCGAACTCGGTGCAGCCCTTTCGCCTTTCGCACGACCAGGCCGAGACCTGCGATCAGGATCACGGCTACACGGACGAGCAGAAGGCGTTCGACAACGGCCTGATGGACAAATTCGTCGAGACGGTCGGGCGCGGCGCCGGCACCTGCGTCGACTATGGCTACGGGAAAGGGCTGGTCATGGGCTATTATGACGGCAATTCCGTGACCGCGCTTTGGAACTACGCCCAAAATTTCGCGATGAGCGACAACTCCTACGACACCGGGTTCGGGCCCTCCACGCCGGGGGCGCTCAACCTGGTCTCGGGTCAGACGCACGGCTACGCCACCACGAGCAGCGCGGTCACCGCGAACAACACCGTGATCGGCGATCCGCAACCGACCGGCGACATCTGCGACAACCGCGACAACACGACCTCGACCGATCCGAACAACAGGAACGTCGGCGATCTGTTGAATGCGAAGGGGATCACGTGGGGCTGGTTCGAGGGAGGTTTCGCCGACTGCAACGCGTCGCACACCAATGTCGGCAACCAGACCAGCAAGGACTACATCCCGCACCACGAGCCTTTCCAATACTACGCATCGACGGCGAATCTGCAGCATCTGCCGCCGACCTCGGTTTACAAGATCGGAAGGACCGATCAGGCGAACCATCAGTACGACCTGACGGACTTCTGGGACGCGGTCGACGCGCATAACATGCCCGCGGTCAGTTTTCTGAAAGCGGCCGCCTACCAGGACGGTCATGCCGGCTACTCGGATCCACTCGACGAGCAGCAGTTCATCGTGGGCACGATCAACCGGCTTGAGAAGACCGAGTACTGGGACGACACCGCGGTCATCATCCTCTATGACGACTCGGACGGCTGGTACGACCATCAGATGAGCCCG